>Ga0256407_10006323_pt1 | contig 18387 bp, 9 predicted proteins | sample RumenRJG_04DNA_FD_193489 | JGI IMG/M metagenome (GOLD analysis project Ga0256407, IMG submission 193489) | Bovine rumen microbial communities from Lethbridge, Alberta, Canada - RJG_04 | ecosystem: Host-associated > Mammals > Digestive system > Stomach > Rumen | place: Canada: Alberta | collected...
TTATTATTATTTTTTGAATTTTTTTTATTTATTATATTTAATTCAGTTGTGAAAAAAGGTTCTTGATTATCATAATTTTTATTTTCTAAATTTTTTTTTTCTAATTCTTTATTTTCTTTTATTAATTGTAAATATTTAGATTCTAAATCAGTAATATCATTTTTTAATTTTATATTTTCATTCTCCAAATTCATAATTTGTTTTTGTAATTTTTCACTAGTTTTTTTTTCTTCTTCAAATTGTTGATTAAAATTATTAATTTTATTTTCATTATCTAATTTTTCTTTTAAATTTTTTTCAGAATCATTATCATTTTTTTTATTTAAAAAAAATTGATTCATTTGTTTATTTAGTATATCATTTTTATTATTTAAATCCTTAATTTTATTAGTTATTTTTTCTATTATTTCATCTTTCATTTTTTTCTCTTTTTGTAATTTATTTATAGTCTTTGTCATTCTTTTAATTTCATTTAGATTTTCTTCTTTTATTTTTTCATTATCATTTAAATGTCCTATATTAACATGAAATAATCTACAATTTTCTTCTCTTTCTTCTTGATTTTCAATTTCTTCTTCTAATTTTTTTATTTTTTTATCTTGATATTGTTGATAAATTTTAAATTCTTCTTTAAATTTTTCTAATTGATTAATTAATTCTTTATTATTTTCTTCTAATAAATTACATTTTTTTTCTATATCATAATTTATATTTGAAATTATATTATTTTGTTTTTCTATTGATTTTAACTCTTTATAATCTTCATTAAAATTCTCATGGAATTTTGAAAATGTTATTACTTTTGATTTTGATTTTAATTCTTCTAATTTTTGTTCTTTTTCATTAATTTTATTTTTTGATTTAATTAGTTTTATTTTTAATGACTCATTTATTTTATTATTTGATAGTTTTTTTGAATGATTTCTAGGTGAGGCGATTTTTGTATTGTTTTCATTATTATATTTTATGTAGTTATTATTGTCATTATTATTAATATTATTTGATAAAATATTATTTTTTTTTTTATCATTTTCTTCATTTTTATTACTACTATTTATTATTTTTTGAAAAAAATAAATTACCTTTTCTAATTCTTCTTCTTTTTTATTTTTAGAATTTTTTAAAACTAAAATTTCTTTATCTTTAGCAATAATTTGTTCTTTTAATTTAATTATTGTATCTTTATTTTTATCATATTCATTTTCATAATCAATATTTTTAGGAGTTGAATTATAATTAATATTAGTTCTAAATGTATTAAAATTTCTCTTTATTTGATTCATTTTTTCTCTTTATTTTTTATAATAATAACATATTTGATATTATTATTTCTTATTTTTAAAAACCAATTTTAATTCATTAAAAAAAATTATCTATTATTATTTATCTATAAAATGGGAGAAAGTATAAGTAAAGAAATAATAAATGATGATAATCAAGAATATTTCGATTTAATTAATAGAAAAATTAAAAATGAAACTCCAAATCCAATAATAGATAATTCAAATGGTAAAAAAAAGAAATATTGGAAAAATGTAATATTACATTATTTAGAAAAACAATATAAAATTGGAATAGATTGGGCATTAGAATTATAAAATTTAATAAAAAAAAAAAAATTTTCAAACGAACAAAAATTTCTTGATTTATTTTTTTGGCAAAAATTTGAAATAAGAACAAAACCACAATGTTTAAATAATCAAAACCAAAATTCAAATAATCAAATAATTAAAAATTTTGATAATATATCAACATCATCATCAAAATCTAAATTTTCAAAAAATGAATATGAATTAAATAAAGAAAAATTAAAAGAATATATTCAAATATTTAAAGAACATTTACATAATAAAGAACATCCAATTTCAATTTGTATTCAACTTTTCATTCAAGTTTTCACAAAAGAAATTGAATATCATTTAAAAGATATAAAACAAATTTCAGATAATAAAGAAAAATTAGAAAGATCAAAATTAGTATGTGAGGCAATAACACAACAATTAGTATTTTTTTTATTTAAATTACAAAAATGTTTTGGTTATATGTATAGTAATATTCTCCCTTTTAAATATTTTGAACAAGAAAAAGAAGAATTTACAATAATGTTTTCTACTGAATTTTTTCAGAATAAAAAATTATATTTTTTAGTCTTTGAATTATGTAAATTAGCAAATGAAAGTGAAATTGATAATTTTCAAAAACATATTCATGCTTTAAAAGAAGGACATATTCATCCAAAAGATATTAATATTAATGATAAATATACATTAGATAATTATACAGAAAAAATTCAAATTGATATTATTACAAAAAATAATTTAGTTTTAAATGATGATAAATTATATTTTATTAAAAATCATTATAAAGAAAAAAATTATATTCCTTTTCAAAGTTCTATTGATTTATTAAAGACTTTAAAAAATTTTCAAACTCCTTATGATAAAATAAAATTACTTTATTCAATGGGAAATAATATTATTGATAATATAATGAAAATTTGGGAACCTCTTGAAAATAATATTCCTAAAAATTATTTAAATATTGATGGTGATGAGTTAATATTAATTTTTAGTTATATTATTATTTATGCAGATTTTAATGATTTATTAGCACATTTATTCTTTATTAAAAATTTTACAACTCCTGATATAAAAAATTCTATGATTGGTTATTATTATACTACTATTGAGGCAAGTATTATTAATATTAAAGATTTAGTTGAAAAAGAATATGGATTTGAACAATATGAAAAATATAATAATTTAGAAATTAATAATGAAAAAGAAAATGATAATAATAATGAAAATAATATTTCAAGTATTACTAAAGAAACAATTTAATTTATATTTTTAAATATATAATTTATATAATTTCAATCAATGTTTTTTTATCTCAATTAGAATGAATTTTTATCAAAACCTTTAATAATTTATTTATAAATTTAAACATTTTTTTATATTTTTTAAAAATATATGTGATGTATATTTTTCTATTTAAAATCTTAATTATTAATTAAATATACTCATTTATATGTTTTTATCAATAAATGAAAGAAATTTTTCAGGATCAAAAGCATTAGAATCTAATTTTTTATATTCTAAATTTTGATTATTTTTTATTATTTTATCATCTTTTTCTTTTTTGTCAAATTGTTTAATATTAAAATTTCTTTCATTTTGTTTATTATTATTTTTATTAAAAATTGAATAACTATCTAAATTTTTATTAAAAGTTAATTTATGAATTGATTTTAAAATGATTTCATTTTCAAGTTTATCATCATCTCTTAAACTTTTATCTTGAATAGTTTCATTAAAAGTTGCATTATTACTATAATTATAACTACAAATATTTGAGTTTGTAAAAGTATTTGTAAGTGAATTATTAATTGGAGTAATATTTAATTTTTCAATTATATGATTAATTATTTTCTTTATTTCATCAAATGAATAAATTTTATCTTCTTTTAATTCATGTATTATATTTTGAAAATACTTTTGATAGATTTCTTTATTTTGAAAATCAATATTAAAACTCATTTCAATTTCTTCTTTATTTTTTTTTTTCAAATTTTCATAACTGTTTAATAAATCAATTTCCAAACATAACTTTTTTTCTTGAATTAATAAATTTTCAAATATTTCAAAACTAATATAACTATTTTTAGAAAAATTTAAATTAATATCATTTTGAATTCTTTCTTTAAATGCAATATAATTTACAGAAAAATTTAATACACCACAATATTGTAAAATACATTTATATAAATTTTGTAAGTCATTTTCAAATAAAACTTTATTTTCATTATATAATTTTAGAAGATTAATCTCTTCTTTATTTTTTTTATAATTCACAATATAATGATAATTAATATATTTAATTAAAGAATAAGTAAAAATATGATAAATATTTTCAAAAGGAATTCCATTTATAGTTTTAATTTTTTTTGGAGCAATATTAAAATTATTTTCGACTTTATATAAACCAGTATGAAAAAAATCTTTTGATGAATTAAATTGAGTTTTAATTGTTAAAATACTATTAAGTTTCTTATAAATAAAAGTTAAACTATCATCTTCATTTTTTGATTCTTCAATTATTGTTAAATCACCACATTTAAACCATTTATGTTTAATACAAGAATCAATATCAAATCTTTTATTTATATCTTTTATTAACATATTTTTTAATAAATTTTTACCATTACATGATAATAAATTAAAATTTTTTTCTGTTTCTTTTTCATAATATATTTTATTATTTTCTAAATTATTAATAAATTCTTTTATTGTATTACCATTAAAGGGTTTATAACCATAAATTAATTCAAAAAAAATAATTCCAATTGACCAAATATCATTTTTAACATTATAATTTTTTTCTAATAATTCAGGGGCAATGTAATATGGAATATTTTTATCTGAAAGATTATCTAATGAATTTTCAGAACCTAAAATTAATAATTTTATTTTAAAAAATTCTTCATCATGAAAAGTAAAATTTTCTGTTAATATTATATTTTGTGGTTTTAAATCAGAATGAATAAAATTATTTGTGTTTAAATATTTTATAGCTAAAAGTATTTGAAGTATAATAATTTTTACTTGATTTTCTGAATATTTTTCTTTTTTATTTATAAGTCTTTCTAAAGTACCATTTTCTATATTTTCAAATATTATATATATATTTAAGTCATCTGAATAAATATCTTCTATTTTTATTATATTTTCATGTTTTAATGATTTTAAAAAAAAAATTTCTTTTATTATTGATTCTTCTTCTTTTTTATTTATTAATGATTTGTCAAAAATTTTCATAGTTTTAATAATATTTTTATTTGATTTACTCTGAATTTTATAATTTGAGGAAAATGAATTCTTTGAAATTAATTCTAAAATGAAATATTGAGCATCAATCTCTGATGATTTTTTAATAAAATTATTAACTGAATCATTTTGATCATTATTTTCTATTTTTTTATCTTTTCTTTCATTTTCATTTTCATTTATATTATTTTTATTATTATTTTCTTTTAAATTAATATAATTATTTGTATCAATTTTATTTTGATTTTTATTTTTTTCTATATCATTTTTATTTATTTTAATCAAACTTGAAGATTTTACACATCCCATTTTATATTAAATTATTATTTTTAAAATTTGTTCAGTCTAATCAAATTAAAAAGGTTTAAAAAAATATCATATCAAAAATATATTTTAAAATAATTTATATTAAATATATTTATTTATATTTATCTTTATTTGAATAAATTTATAATATACTTCATTAAATCTTTTTAAATAAATAAATAATATATATAAAATTCTTTTTCAAAAATTATTTATTTTTTTGATAATACGATTTTCTTATTTTTTTCATTTTTATCATTTTTATTTTTGTTTAAATTAATATTAATTGGTTTGAACTTTTTAATAGTTAAATTATTTGCAATATAATTTAAATTATTTAAACCATCATTAAATCTTTTATTATTTGGTTTTTCGTTATTTAAATTAGGGGAACTCATAGTATTGATATTAAATCTATAATGATTAGAATATTTTGGCTTTTTAATTAATTCATCTAATTGATTAATTATATTTTTATTTTTTTCATAACTTAATACTTTCTTATTTTCTAAATTAGATATAATGTTATTTATAATCATTTTATCTTCATCTATACTATTTGAATTTATTTTAATATCTTTTCTTAAGCTTTTAATATTAGTTTGATTTTGTTTTGTTATTGTTTCTTTTTTATTTCTTGATGATATATTAATATTATTAAGTTTCATATATATTCTAAAATTACTAATATTATTATTAGAAGGATAAAATATTTTATTATTAATTGAATATTTTAAATTTTTTCTATTGGAAAATGCACCACTATCAATATTAGATTTATTTCTTTTTTTATTTAAATCATTTTTATTATTTTTTTCTTGAGTAATTGATTTATCTTTTTTTTTACTTTTATTTAATGATAATGATACATTACTATTATTATTTGTTTTACTATGATTTTTATAATAAATTTGGTTTTTTGTTAACGAAAAATTCGATACTTTATTTGAATTGATATTATTTTTATTTGTATTTACTTGTATTGAATTTAATGTATTTTTTACTAAATTAAATTTAGAACCAATATTTCTTTTTTGTGATTTAATTGTTAAATTATTATTATTATTATTGAAATTTAAAAAATTTGAATTTGAATTAAGTTTTTCTATTTTATTATTTTGATTAGAACTATTCTTTTCAAATGTTATATTTGAATTTTTTCTTTTTTTATTTTTTGAATTAGAATTAATTGAATGAGTATTAGGGATTAAAATTTGTCTAGAATTTATTTTTTCTTGATACATTTTATTATTATGATTATTTAAACTTATTCTCATTGTCTTACTATTATTAATACTATTATGATTATTATTTATTGTTGCAGATAATTTTTCAAAATTACTTAAATTTGTATTTAAATTTTTTGAATTATTGGATGTTTTATTTCTTGGTTTATTTAATTTTAAATTATTATTAATATTATTATTTAATTTATTAAATCCATCAATATTTCTTTTTTTATTATGATAAAAACTAGGTGATAATGATTTTTTATTTTTATTGTTTTTTTCTACATTATGATTACTTCTATATGAGTTTTTTGATAAATTATAAATTGAAGATTTTATTTTATTTTTATAATAAAATTTATGTTTTTGAGGAAAATATAAATTATTATTAATTAAATGATTATTAAACTTATTCTCTTTTTTATTATTAAATAAATTATTAATTGAAATTAGAAAAGAATCATCATTACTTCTTTTTGTTAATAAATTATAATTACCTTTATTAATTTCAGAACCTTCTAATGAAAGTGTAATTTTACTTGAACTATTTTCTATTATATTCTTTATTTTTTCATCAAAAATAGTTTTATTATTTGTAATATTATCAAAAGAATATATTGAATTTTCTTTTATTTTATCACTTTCATTATTTTCATTTTTAGTTAATGATTCATAATTTTTTTTATAAAAAATTTCGGCTTTATGATTTCCATTTATTTGAATTAATTTTGTCATTTTAAAATCCTTTAAAAATGGTTTACAAAAAAATAAATAATAATTTTTATAATACTCACTTAATTTTGGAATTCTCTTAATACATTCAAAGTAATGATAATATCTTTTAAAAAAATCATGATGATTATAAATTAATTGATATTCTTTAAACAAACAATTAAGCAAAGTTTTTCTATTATATATAATTTGATTAATATAATATAAATCTCTATCTTCATCAATATCACCATATTTTGAATATAACATACTTAATAATTTTGTTGGATCATTTATTAAAAGATATGCTTCTAATTTAGTATTTACCGAATTTATAAAAGACATTTAAAATTATAATATTTAAATTAAAATAAATAATTTAAATTTGAAAAAAAAAGATATTAATTTTATAATTAATTTTTATAATTTTTAAACTCAATAATTCTTAAAAAAATAGCAAACAATTAATAACTTATTTAATATTTAACGATTTTTTAACATTTTTTCAATATTTTCCTGTGAATTATGAAGTACTTCACAATCTTTATTTAACCCAGTGAAAATAAAACTAATATCAGTAACATTTTTAGTATCAAAACTAGTTAAATTTAATTTAATTAAAGAAGCACAATTATAAAACATACCATTCATAGTAATAACTTGAGAAGTATTAAAATTAGACAAATTCAATTCTTTTAATTTTTCACATTCATAAAACATATTTCCCATATTAGTAACATTTTTAGTATCAAAACTAGAAATATTTAAATTAATCAAAGAAATACAATGATAAAAAATTCCATTCATAGCAGTAACTTTACTAGTATTAAAATTAGATAAATCTAATTCAATTAATGAACTACAATCATAAAACATTCCACTTAAATCATGTACATTTTCAGTATTAAAATGACTTAAATTAAATTTTTTAATAGATGAGCAATCTCTAAACATAAAATTCATATCTGTAACATTACTAGTATCAAAAGATTTTAAATCAAAATCAACTAAAGATGAACAATTATAAAACATAGCACTCATATCAGTTACATTTTTAGTATTAAATGATGATACATTTAATTTTTTTAAAGAAGAACAACCATAAAACATTCCACTCATATCAGTAACATTAATAGTATTAAATGAAGATAAATCTAATTCAATAACAGAAGAACAATTATAAAACATACCATTTAATTGAGTTAAACTATCAGTATTAAAATTAAGTAATTTAATTTCTTTTAATGAAGAACATTTATAAAAAATTCCATTCATATCAGTAACTTTACTAGTATTAAAACTTTGAATATTTAACTCAATTAAAGAAGAACAATTATAAAACATACTATTCATTGAAGTAACATTAATAGTAGTAAAATTAGATAAATCTAATTTAATTAAAGAAGAACAATCTCTAAACATACCATTCATTGTTTGAATACCAGAAGTATTTAAAGAAGAAACATTTAATTCTGTTAATGATGTACAATCTCTAAACATATTATTCATTGATTTAATATTATCTGTATTGAAATTTCCTAAAAGTAAAATAGATAATAATGTACAATTGGAAAATAAATCATTTATTTCTATTAATTTACTTGAATTAAAATGAGTTAAATCTATAAAATTTGTATGATTACAATCAGAAAACATATGATTTATGTTTGTTAATGGTTTTTTACATACTATTTTTAATTTTTGTTTTCCTTCTTTTTGGAATTTATGTATAAAAGAGAAATCTATTTTTTCTCCATTTAAGTATAATTCACAGTTATCTTTTATTTCTTTTAAATTTTCTATTCCATGTATATTTTTTTTTTCGGTATTAAAATGATTTAAAAGATGAATTGGTTTATTTATGTCTTCTTTTTTAATAGTTATTTCACATAATATTTGGTTGTCCATTTAATCTTAAATAAATATATATTTTTTGATTTTTTATTTATTCATTTATTTATGTTTAAAAAATTGTTTGCTTATTAAAGGATGAAAAATTGTTTTTTAATTAATTATTTATAAAAGAACAAATTATTTATATATCATTTACAAAATAATTTTATATCCTCAAATTTAACCCCATTAACTTCTTTATTCATATATAAATTTAATTAATACTTTTTAATAAATAAAACTCAATTCAACATATTAAAATTGAAATTAATAAATAAAACATATACATGATATTTTATCTTCTTTTTTATCTTGATTACTATCTTTTTTTTTAATATCTATTTTATCTATTTTAATATTTTCTATTGAGTTATAAAAAAATTCATCAATATCTATATTATTATATTTTTTCCAATTTGAAACTTCAATAATTGAAACAAAATCTTTTTTAAAAGAAACATATTTTTTTGGATTATTTTCAAAAATTGAAGAATCAATTGTTTTTAGTGATTTATCAGAATTTATTTTTTTTTGTAATTGTTGAGGAGATATGTCATCTTCTTTATTTATATTGCAGATATTTAACATATTATATAAAATTAAAGATATTTTATGAAAATAAAAAATATTTTCTTCATATCTAAAATTAAAAAATAATTTAAAAAAAAATTTTTTGAAAATGGATAATATAAAAGAGATTTATAAAATGTTGTAAAAAAATAAAGAAACTACTAATTAATGATAAACCAAATTTAAAAGATTAACTAATACAAATTGGATTATATCTTTAAATCAATTATAAAATGGATATTTAATTCTGTATCAACAGAGATAATATATAAAATTTTGGAAATTAGATTAAAAAATATAAATTAATAAAATATGGAATAAAAAATCCTAATTGAAATAATTGCATTAAAACTTTAAATATAAAGAATTAAATAAAAAAGCTATTAATATAGACAATTATTTAATTAATAATGTTTTTGTTCATACTATTCATTTAACTTTATTTAGTTATTATGTAATAATATTGGTTATTAAAAATATTGATTGCTGATCTAGTATTTATGTAATTAAATTAAATAATAAAAGATTGGGAATTTAGATTTTTATTTTTAATTAATGCTGTTAGTAGTAATTAAAAAATAAAATTTATGCTCATGATGATATTATTTAGTTTATTTAAAAACATATTAAATTATGGTATTTAATTAGTATGAAATATATATAAGAAAAAAATATATAGAAAAAAACTTTTTTTAATCTTATAGAATACACAATCATTGCATATATAATTAATTATAAAAATTTATATAAATAATAAAATAATAGATTGAACTAAATATAAAATTTGTTATTTTTTATTTATTTATTATTTTTAATTTTAAAATATAATAAATAATGATAAAAGAAGTTTATGCACAATATAACTTTCAATATTTAATTAAATTATATGATACATATGTAAAAATAGGAGACACAAGAGAAATTTTATATATAGCAGGTAGAATTTTGCAATGTGAAGATGATTTAATTGAGAAAACATTATTAATAAGTATATTTGATAAAATATATGAAATTTTTAAACCAATAAGAAAAAATTGTAGAGACATAATGGAAATAGAAGGACAAGAAAAAGAAAAAGAACATAAAAAAAAAGTAAAATACATAAAAGAATACAAATCAAAATATTTTTCAGATTTAGCACAAATAATAGAAAGATTTACAAAAGATATAAAAATAGGAATATCAATGTATCAAGCAAAAAATAAAGAAATAGAAGCATTTTTACAATTTTGTTATGCTGATTATAAAAGATATCAATGTGAATTGACTTTAGAACAAGAAACAAAAGATCAATTAATACAAGAAACTGAAGAAGCTTATTTAAAATATTTTGAATTATTAGAAAATGGAAATGTTTGTTTAGTTAGTCCTGCTTATCTTGCTGGGAATTATCATTATTCTATTTTTTTATTTGAAGTTAAAGAAGATAAAGTTAAGGCAATTAGATATTTAAAAAATGAAAGATTTAAAGCAATTGATTTATTAGATACTGTTTTTAAAAATTTTACTGATAGTTATGCTTTATTATCTACTATTACTGAAACTTTAACTAATTGGGTTATTCTTACTAATTATAAAGATGAAGAAGAAGAATAAAATTTTATTTATTTATTTTTTTTAATTTTATTTTGAATATTATTTTTTTTATTTTTTTTATATAATAAAATTTCAATTAAATATATTAATGATTGAAAATAACAATAAATCAAATGAATCTTCTTCTGTTGAAAGTAATACTGTAATAGATAATGATTATTCTTTTTCAGATGATGTTGATAATAATAAAATTGAAACTCAAGATAAAACAAATGATAAAACTGAAATATTAATAAAAAAAGGTGAAGAAAATACTGGCTCAAATTCTTATATTTCTGAAATTCAAATTACAAAAAATAAACAAGATACTGATAATAAAAGTAATGAAGAAATAAAAGAAGAAATTAATTCAATTTGCTTAAATATTTTTTTAAATTATAGTAAATTTTATTATGAAGAAAAAGATTTTTTATTATCATATCAAACACTAATTAAAATATTTAAAGAAGGAAATATAATTGATTCAGAATTTTCTTCAAATTCAAATAGTAAAACAAATTCTAAAAGTACAAAATCATTTATGACTAATAAATCAAATTCTACTATTTTTAATAAGAAAAAAAATTCTTTTACTTCAAATAATATAGAAATATTAATTAAAGAATTAACACCAAAGATTTCTAAATTAACATCTAATCAATTTTTAAATTTAATTGCATTAATTGCAAAAAAAAAATATCCAAAAGAATTTGAAAAAAATCCAAAAGAAACTGTAATTCTTTTTACAAATAAATATTTAAAACCTATTAATTCAAAAATTGAAAATGATGATACAGATAAATATCAATATAAAATAATAGAATCATCAATTAATAAATTTAATCATGAATTTTTAGATCAAGGAAGTGAAATTTTAATTATTCATTTATATGAACCAATACATTGGATTTATATAACATATTTTAAACATGAATTAAATTTAAATGATAAAAATATTAAAAAATTAATTAAAACTTCTTTAGAAAGTTTAGTTAATTTTGCAAAAGATTATGAAATTTGTCCTTCTTTAATAACAATTGAAAAAATAGCAATTTATTATAATTGTTTACTTGATAAGAATTTAAATGATATATTTGAAGAAGATTTAGGAAATATTTTTACATTTAATAAATTTTGTTTATTTTTAATTGTTTTTTCATATAATATATATAAAAAAGCAAGTGAAAAATTATGGGAAAGATTTAGTTTCTTAATAAAAAAAATGATAATGGGAAAAGGATATCAAAATATGAGTAAAAAATTAAATATAAAAACACCAAATGAAAAAAAATTAAAATTAGATAATAGATTATTAGATGAAATAATGAAATTAGATGAAGTTGAATCATATACTAGAATAACTGAATTAAAAACTGAAGAAGATTATGATGAAGATGATGATAAACAAATATTTAAAAATATTTATGATATTTATTCAACAATTGGTGATAAATTAACAACAACTCAAATGACTGTTTCAAGTTTTTTAAAAGTTTTAAGAGATTTAGGAGTTTTTAATATATGTAAAGATAATAAATATGAAGAATTAAATGTTATTCAAAATTCAATTGTCAATAAAAGTCATACTGATTATGAATATACTCTTAATACTAATAGAAATATTAAAAAACAAAATTTTAGTGAAAAAGAAGCTCAAATGATTTTTTTTAAAGTTTGTTCTAATAAAAAATTTAATTATGATGATTATAATTTATTATTTAATGATAATGATTTAGAAATTTATAATAAGATTAATTTTGAACAATTTTATAATATTATTCAAGAAATTTCATATTTTATTCATCCAAAAAAAAAAAAGAGAGATGCATTTAAACAATTTAAAAATGTAGATATTAAAATTCAAAATTATAAAAATTCAATTAATAATGAATTAGAAGAAATAAAATATTTATTAAATATTTTAAGAACTGAATCACAAGATCCAATTACAAGAAATTTAAAACAAATTTTTGCAATTATTCAAAATATATTATATCAAATTTTTATGATGTATTCAGTTAAAAATGTTTTAAATTTCAATCAATTTTTTTTAATATATAAAGATTTTGATATATTTCCAAATATAATTTCATTAATTGAAATGAAAAAATTATTTTTTTGTTTATGTGACATATCAAATGAAGAAAATCAATCAAAAGGAAATTTATTAGAATTTGAATATTTTATTTGTTCATTAGGTTTATGTTCAAAATTTAGAAAAGAAAGAGAAAAAAATATAAATGATTGTCAGAAATTAGCAAGTATACTTTATGTAATGAGAAATTCAAAAGGGATAAATAATCCAAGACATTTAACAATTGGTGGAAAATTAATTTCAATTGATAAAGAATTAATTAATATTTTAATTATTCTTAATAGTAAATTTCCAGAGTATTTTAATGGAAATGAAAAATCAAAGAGAATGTTATCTCATGATAATCTTTTTCATGATATTTTTAATGAATGAATTATTTTTATAATGATTACTAATAAAAATTTTTTTTTTAGTTTAATTTTTATGTATATAAATGATTTTTTTTTTTGTTTTTTTTAAATTTTTATAAGTCTAAAAATTTTGTTTTTTCTTTAAATTTTTTTTAACTTTTGATTAAAATTAATTTTTAAATTATTAAAAAATCTGAAACATAAATAAAATGTCAAAAGAATTTTCTAGAAATATTTTAGAAATTTCTGAATATTTAGATATATATATGCATAAAAAAACCTTTGAATATTATATGGCTCAAATATATAATTCAATATTAACTCAAAATTCAACATCAATTAATAACAGAGAAAATGGAATTAGTTTTTTTTCTTTTAATATTTATTTAAATTTACCATTTTTCATATCTCAAAAAATATTCAAAGGAATTAAAAAAAAACATTCAGATTATTTATCTGAAAATGAATTTATAGATTATTTTTCAACAATTTATTTTGGAACTCTTGAAGAAAGAGCCAAATTACTTTTTAAAATATTAGATTTTAATGAAATAAATAAAATTGATATTAATGACGTTCAATTATTTTTATATCATTTGCATATTTTTAAAAATATATACAGAGATGATATTGATTTAGATTTAATTAATAAAATAATTTCTTCTTTTTTTGTAAATAATAAACCTTTTTTAAATTGTAAACAATTTATAGACAAAATTAAATCTGAGAATAGTGATTTATTATTCTTGTTAATATTATTTTTTTTTAAATATAAACCATTTAGCTTAGAAGAGTTAGAATTATTTGATTTACATAATAATTATAATTGTATAGTAGATGATAATAAATCAAATTATAAATTTCTTGATATAGATCCAATTATTTCACCATCAAATAATTTAATTAATTATATAAAAAGATATTTAAGAATAAATAATTTAAATTTAATCATCGAAGAAGGAGAAAATTTAAATGATGAATATATTTTAAATGAATTAAATGACTTTGAATTAGATTTTCAAAAAGCAAGAAATAATTTAAATATTCCTAAAAACTTAAATAAAATTAAAAAAATAAATCAAACAATTTCTCCACAAGATATATTAGAAAGCGAACATGATAATTTATTAGGAAAAGGAAAAACTGAAAAAATTGAAAGTCATTATAGTTCTAAAATAAAATGTGAAATTGGATTAAGAAAAAATGCTCATGATTTAGAAATAGATGAAATAACATTAAATAAAGTAAATTTATATATTTGTGGAAAATGTTTATTTACATATAATTATAATCAAGGAAATGAATTAACTATATTTATTTTAAATAAAGTTTTAGAAATTGAAGAAGTTGGTAATTCAGTTTTAATTTGTTATATTATTGGTTTAAATCCAAAAGTTTTAGAAATTAATTTCTCAAATGAAAATATAAAAAATAGATTTATTAAAAATATTAAAAATTCAATTAAATTTAAAAATATAAATGAATATTATGAAATAAATGATGCTATCGGAGGAGGATCATTTGGAAGAATTTTTATGGGAAAAGAGAAAAAAACAGGTAAAATTGTAGCAATTAAAACAATAAAAAAACAATATAATTTACCAATTGAGGATCAAAAATCAATATTTTGGGAATTATCAATAAATAAAATAATAAAACATATTGAAATTTCATATTTTATTAAAATTTATCATATTTTTGAATCTTTATCTAAAATTTATATTGTTATGGAATATGCAGGTCAAGATTTAGCACATTCCTTATCAAAAAAATGGCTTAATAGTGATGTTATTTATGATTATATGAAACAAATTGCAAATGGAATTTTAATTTTAAATAAATTTGGTATTGTACATAGAGATTTAAAAATTCAAAATATTATTCTTTCATATGAAAATAATGATATTAATGATGAAACTAATTATAAAATGAAAGAAAATATTAAATTAATTGATTTTGGTTTTTCTACTATTTTAACTTGTCATGAAAGAACTAATGAATCTTATGGAACTTTATGTTATATTTCTCCTGAAATGATTAATAATGAATATTATAATCATAAAATTGATGTTTGGACTTTAGGTATTATTGGTTATTTATTATTAAATCATAAATTTCCCTTTTTTGATAATAGCTTTATGGATTGTACTGAAAGTCAAAAATTTGAAATTATTTCTAAGAATATATCAGAAAAAAATGTTTATTTGGATGAAAATTTATTTGATGATCCAAAAAAAAAAAAATTAGCTAAAATAGTTAATATGTGTTTAGTTAAAGATATAGAGAAAAGAGCTAATATTAATCAAATATTAAGTATATTCAATTAATTGCCAAGTTTAGTTTTATAAATAAATAAAAAAAATTAGTATTGTTTTTTGTTTATATTATTTTGATATAAATAGTGGTAGTATTATTTAAAATAGTTTTATAATATTGGAAAATTTCTATCTGGTTATATATGTAACTTTGAAAATGATTTGGATAAAATTTAATAATAATATGAATTTATATATAAATAATCGTATAATGTCATAAATTAGTTTTTTATTATATATTATATATTAAAATCAAAATTTTATTTCTTTAAATATCAAATGTATTAAAAAATTAAAATAAAACTAAATTTAAAAAAAAAATAATTAAATAATAATTTTTTTTTTACCTAAATAATAAAATGTCATATACCCCTCCGATAGGAATAGATTTAGGAACAACATATTCATGTGTCGGAGTAATGTTAAATGGAAAAGTAGAAATAATACCAAATGAATTAGGTGAAAGATTAACTCCATCAATAGTTTCATTTGTAGATAATGGAAATTTCATAGGTGAAGTAGCAAAAGATCAATTAATCAAAAATCCCAAAAATACAATTCATAATGTTAAAAGATTTATAGGTCGACAATATAATGATCCTGAAATAAAAAATGATTTATCATTATATTCTTTTGAAATATCAAATGTAAATAATATACCAAAAATAATAATAAACATAAATAATGAAAAAAAAGAATTTTTACCAGAACAAATATCAGGATTGATATTATCAAAATTAAAAGATGATGTATCAAAATTTTTAAAAAAAGAAATTAAAGATGCAATTATTACAGTTCCAGCATATTTTAATGATAATCAAAGACAAGCTACAAAAAATGCAGGAAAAATAGCAAATTTAAATATATTAAGAATAATAAATGAACCAACTGCAGCTGCAATTGGTTTTGGTTTAGATAAAAAATTAAAAAATAATGAAAAAGTATTAGTTTTTGATTTAGGAGGAGGAACTTTTGATGTTTCTTTATTAGAATTAAGTGATGATATTTTTGAAGTTATTGGGACTAAAGGTGATAGTCATTTAGGTGGTGAAGATTTTGATAATTTATTAGTTAATCATTGTATTGAACACTTTAAAGAAAATAATAATAATTTAAATATAAATATTGAAAATGATCCTGTTGCTATGAGAAGATTAAAAAATGCTTGTGAAAAATGTAAAAGAGATTTATCTAATTCTTTAGAAAGTAATATTGATATTGATTCATTAATAAATAGAATAAATTTTAGTATTAAAATATTAAGAAGTGATTTTGAGAATTTATGTGAAACATTATTTAATAAATGTTTTGATATTGTAAATTCTTTATTATTAGAAACTAAAACAGATAAAAATTCAATAAAAGAAATTATATTAGTCGGAGGTTCGACAAAAATTCCAAAAATAAGAGAAAAAATAAAAAATTTATTTAATATGAAAGAACCAAATAAAACTATTAACCCAGATGAATTAGTTGCATATGGAGCTTCAGTTTATGCTGCAATTTTAAATAAAACAGATGATGTTGAAGATTTAGATTTAATTTTATTTGATGTTAATCCAATGTCACTTGGTATTGGAAGTATTAACAATAAAATGTCTTTTGTTATTCCAAAATATCAAAAAATTCCTATTAAAGTTAATAAAACTTATTATACGACTTATGATTATCAAAAAAGTATTAAATTTCCTATTTATGAAGGAGAAAATAAAAATACTGAATTTAATCATTTATTAGGTTGTTTTAAAATTTTTGATATTCCTGTAAAGAAAAAAGGGGAAGTTTCTTTTGATGTTAGTTTTGAAATTGATGTTAATTCTATTTTAACTGTTACTGCTGTTGAAAAAAGTACCAAATTAAGTCAAAAAATTGTTATTGTTGATGGTATAGCAAATTTAAATAAAAATGATATTGAAAAATATAAAAAAGATTGCCAAATATTAAGAAGTCAAGAAATAAAAAATGAAGATTTTGAAAAAATTGGGAATATTAAACTTAAAATTTACTATTTAGAATCTAAATTACAATCAAATATTAATAATAAAAAGGATAATATTTCATCTTTAAAGAGATTAATTGAATTTTTATTAAACTATTTAAATTCAATTAATATTGCAGATTTAAACAATGAAACTATTTTTGAAAAGACTAATATTTATTTTAAAAAATTGTTATATTATTATAATATATTATTAAATGAAAATGTTATTTCAAAAGATGATAAAAATGATATAATATCAAAAATAAAGGATTTATTTAAAATTTTATATTCAAATCAAATTCAATGCTTATTAGGATTAATTAAAATTTTAGAATCTCAAAAAGAAATTTATTATTCTTTAAAAATATTTTTAATGAGATTATATTATAATGAAGGATTTAAAAAATATGAGAAAAGAGAATATAAAATTGCAAAATATTATTTATTAGAATCTCAAAATTTTTTCCATAATACAGATAATTTAATTCAATTTAATGATATATATGTTGAATATAAAGATATATTTGAATCAACTA
>Ga0256407_10006325_pt1 | contig 18383 bp, 6 predicted proteins | sample RumenRJG_04DNA_FD_193489 | JGI IMG/M metagenome (GOLD analysis project Ga0256407, IMG submission 193489) | Bovine rumen microbial communities from Lethbridge, Alberta, Canada - RJG_04 | ecosystem: Host-associated > Mammals > Digestive system > Stomach > Rumen | place: Canada: Alberta | collected...
TAGAAAAATTTAATATCTATTTTTTAATATTTTTAATTTATTTTCTAATTATTTGATTTGATTTCAATTTCTATGACTAATGACTATAATTTACAAATTAAAAATTAAATTATTAAAAAACATAATTGAATATTAAAATTTAAGATTTTTTTACTATATATAATATTAAATTAAAAAAAATAATAAAATGTATAAGACTCACCAGGAAGAGAAAAAATAATGTCTTCTCAAAATATTCAATTTCCATATTACCCTAAACCAAAATCTAAGAAATTTTCTCCTATAACACCTCAAAATAATTTAAAAAATTTCTTTCCTGAGGATTTTTTTTCTAATTCATCAAATAAACCACATTTTGAAAATGTTGATTTATCATTTAAAAAAATGAATTCAGATGAAATAAGTAAAAATCAAAAAGAAAAATTAATAAATAAAATAAATGTGATACCCGAAAATAATATTATTCATATTATTTCATATAAAATTGATAGTATAACAAATTCCCATAGTACAAATAATACAGAAAATGAAAATATTAATTCAAAAGATAAAAATTATGAATTTGAAAATAATGATATATTAAATGAAACACCTCATTTTTTTCCTCAAGTTACAAAAAAGGGGAAAATATTATCAAATAATATTAAAATTCAAAATAATTTAATAAATCCAATAAATGGGAAAAAAGTGAATAATGAAATAAAAAATTTATTTAATAATATTCCAGATAATTTAAAAAGGGATCCAGATGTAAATGAAAAAGTTGGAATATTATTAAAAAATATATATGAAGTCAAACAAATTATCAAAGATAAAAAAGAAATGAAAAATAGACCTATTTCAGAGAGAAAAATGAATAAGCAAAATAATAATTTAATTTCATATCAACCAAATATTCAAAATAAAAGGAATATTAAAAATATAAATATAAATTCAAGATATGTAAAAGTATAAGGGTTAGTTAATTATTATAATAATAATATTATTATATTTCATTTAAAATTAAAACATCTTTTACTGTGAATAATCAATAACTAAATAAACAGATTTAGATTAAAAATATTTTTTTCCTTTAATTAAAAAAATTAAAAAAAATTATTTTTTTTAACCTATACAATATTATTTTATAATAAATAAAAAAATACTTAATCATAAATAATTAATATTAATTACATATATTTTAATAAAAATGGAAGCATTCTCCAAAGTTAAACCAAAAAGAGTGAAATTATCCGATTATAAATTAGAACAAACATTAGGTTCAGGTTCATTTGGACGTGTTAAATTAGCAAAACATAAAACAACAGGAAAATTTTGGGCAATTAAAATATTAAAAAAAGGAGAATTAATTAAATTAAAACAAGTAGATCACATAATGAATGAAATAAAAATTCTTTCAATAATAAAACATCCATTCCTAGTAAATAAAAAATAATATAAAAAAATATAGGTTTATACAGATGGTTTTTGTCAAGATGAGAAATACCTTTATGTAGTAATTGAATTAGTTAACGGAGGAGAACTTTTCACATATTTAAGAAGTGTAGGAAAATTCCCAGTAGACCAAGCAACGTAAGAAAAAAAACAATTAAAAATAAAAAATTATATAATTTTTTAAAAAAATAGTTTCTACGCAGCTCAAGTAGTTTCAATGTTCGAATATTTACATTCCAAAGACATAATATATCGTGATTTAAAACCAGAAAATGTATTAATTGATACAAAAGGATATTTAAAATTAACCGATTTTGGTTTTGCTAAAATATGTGAAGGAAGAACATATACTTTATGTGGTACACCTGAATACTTAGCTCCTGAAATTTTACTTAATAAGGGTCATGGTAAACCAGTTGATTGGTGGACTTTTGGAGTTTTACTTTATGAAATGTTAGCTGGTATAGATCCTTTTAATGATGAAGATCCTATGGTAATTTATCAAAAGATTTTAAAAGGTAAAGTTAAATTCCCTAGTTCTTTTAATTCAAATGCTAAAAGCTTAGTTAAACATCTTTTAGTTCAGGATTTAAGTAAAAGATATGGGAATTTAAAAGGTGGAGTTAATGATATTAAGAATCATAGGTTTTTTAAAAATATGGATTGGAATGCACTTTTGAAAGAAAAAATTAAAGCTCCTTATATTCCGAAAGTTAGTGGAAGTGGTGATTGTGGGAATTTTAATTCTTATGAAGATGATGATGATGATGAAGCTGTTGCTATTTCACCATCTGAAGATCCTTTTATTGATTGGTAATTTTATGGATTAGGTTTTTTTGTGTTTTTTGGTTTTTTTTAATTATTTAAAAAAAATTTTATTAAAAATCTAATGGTGGAATTTAATATTATTTTTATTCAAAAAATATTTTTTTTATTTTTTTTTCTTTTTTGTTTATTTATATTTTTGTATATAAATAAAAAAATTTATTAATGATATTACCAAAAAGAATTGAAATATTATTCAATTTTTTTTTATTTAAATTATGTTTAACGTTTTTTAGAATTTTTCTCATTTTCCTCTCTTTTCTTATTCAACAAATCATAAATATCTTGCATACCAGAAGCGAAATTCAAAAATTCTTTTTCTTTAATATAATCATCTTGATAGAAATATTCAGTTTTTGCAAGACTAGAAATAAACTCATCAGTTTGTAAAGGATTAAATTTAACTCTATCCATTCTTTGTCTTGATAAAGTATAATTAATACATTCAATGATAGATTCATGACTATAACCATTAGACATTTCCCCTAAAACACTATAATCTAGTGAATCACCTTGATCAGTTTTCTCAGCAATTTTTTCTTTCCATAATTTAACTCTATCAGAATATGAAGGTAAACCAAAATAGAAACTTTTATCGAAAATATTCTTAAAATCTTTTTTATTAAGATATTGTCCTTGATTAGTACTTCCAATAATTAAAACTCTCATATCTTGAGTAATTAAATTTTTCATAGATAAAATATATTTTTTCATTTTTTGAGCTTGTGGATTTTTAACAAAACCTTTAGCTTTCTTAACTTTACCAGGTAAAATTTGTTCAGCATGATCAAAGTAAATAATAGCAGGTTGATAATTTTTAGCAATTCTAAAAGCCGAAGCTAAAGTTCTACTTAATTCTTCTTTAGTACCAATTTTCCCATCAACATTCTTAGGAGAAATATCAATAAATAAAGCATCAGTATGATAAGCACAAGCTAAAGCAGCTAAAGTCTTTCCAGTACCAGGTGGACCATGGAATAAAACAGAAGCAACATTCAAACCATAATTACTTTTAACAAATTGACTTCCTAATGGAAAAATACAATATTCTTTTATTAATTGTTTAGTATAAAATAATGGTACATCAATTAATGATTCTTCTGCTATATTTAATCTATGTGCTATATAGTTAAAATCACATATTAATTCATCTAATGTATGTGGTACCATATTACGAATTACTTGTTTGTCTATTAATTCATTAAATAATTCTGATAAAGGTACTTTTGCTAAGGGTTTTTCTCCAGTACAGAATTTTTCTGGTGGAACTTTGACTTTGGGAACTTTTGGTTTTTTATCTTTTTTACCTTTTAAAAATATAGTTCTTCTATTTGCCATTTCTACACTTATCATTTGGTCAACTTCTAATCTAATTGCTTCTGTTACTTTTTCTAATACTCCTGTTCTAGCTAAATTTTCCATAAAATCATCTTTTTGATTTATAAATTCTGATGGTGTTTCAAATAAAGCTTTAAAATCAGTAATATATTTTTGTATATTTTCCATTTCAACACCACTTGGTCCTGTATATGGTTTTATTTTAATCATATCACCTTGTTCATCTTTTTTCTTTTTATCCTGTTCTTTTTTTAATTTATCTTTAGCAATTTTATCTTTTTCTTTTTTTTGATTATCATCTAATTCTTCTTGTAAAGTAACTTTAAATTGATCATAATATGATTGAATTAATTGTGGTGGTGTACCATTATTATCTCTTTTATATTTTTCCATCCAATCTCTTCTTTCATTTATCATTTTTTCTCTCATATCATAACCTTCAATTACTTTTATACTATTTTCCATATCTGATAAATATTTTTCATAATCTCTTTCTTTTTCTTTTTGAATTTCTTTTCTATCTTTTCTAACTTCTTGTGGACTTTTTAAATTCATAAATTGTTCTTCTTTTTCAGTTGGATTAGCACCAATTGAATTTAAAGCAGGAATAATTGCAGCTTCTTCAATAGAATTTTTTTTCATTTTTAAAAATTTTAATTCATCTTCTCTTATTTGTTTAACTTTTTGAATAGCTATTAAATGTTTAAGTATCATAGCTCTTTTTTCATCACCTACTAAAACTTGATTATTTCCTGATTGTTCTTCATTTTTCTTAGAAGCAAATTTTAATTGTGCAGAAATACGTTTAATATTTTGTCTACAAATTTCAAAATTTTGTAAAATTGAAACTGCTTCTTCAAATTGTAAATCAACATGATAAAAAAATTTAGTTTTATCTTCTTCTTCTAATATTTTACCATTATTTACTCTTTTTAATCCTTCTTCTAATAAAATTCTTCTTTCTTTCATTTTATCAGAATTATCTTCTCTAAAATATCTTGGAATTGAAATTTCTAAATCACTTGGTTCTAATTTTAAATCAATTAAATATTCATCTAAAAAAACATAATGACATGGTTTTAAATCAATTATTGGATTTGTATAATAAATAATTTCTCCTTTAACTTTAATGAGTCTACAAAGAATATTTTCTAAAAATTTTTTTACCATTGCTCTTATTTGAACATGAATTATTTGATCATATGCATCTTCAATTTTTCCCATTAAATATATGTATTTCACATATATTCCAACAAAAAAATTTATAAATTGTTTAAAGTCTTTCCAATCATCTGCTGGTTTTTTTCCGTTAGGTCCTACACTAGCTGGCCATTGCTCAAATTGAATTTCTTCATGAAGTTCTATTAATGTTTGGAAAAATTTATCATAGAAATATTTTTCTGACATTAATAAGTTATAGATTTATTTTTCTTAATTTTTTTATAATTTTTTAATTATTTTTTAATTTTTTATGTTTTTTTTTTTATTTTTTTTTCCAATTCTTTTAAAAAATATATAATTTTAAAAAATTCAATATAAAAAAATATTTATTTTAATAAATATATATATCCTTAATAATAATGATTATTTTAATAAATAATATATTTGAACCTTTATTAATTATTCAATATCTAAATTTTAATTTTGTTCTTCATTTTCTACTTCTTCATCACCTTCTTCCTCCTCATCCTCATCTTCTTCTTCTTCTTCTTCTTCTTCTACTTTTTCTCCTTTAAATTCAACAATATTATAAGTTACTCCAATTAAAGGACATTTTACACCATCTTTCTTAAAATCACTTTCAGAAAATAAAATATCATGATCATCATTAACAGATTCAAAACCATTAATTTTTAAACCTCTAATAAATAATATTTCTTGATTATGATTAGTTTCTTTTATTTTATTTAATGTTTCTTCATCAATTTCATTATAATGTTGAAATCTAGTTAAGAAAAATTTCAAAACAATTTTATCAGGTGTAGCAAAAACATTTTCTGGTAATTTCTTTTGGAAATAAATAGGAAGTGTATCTAAAAACAATCTAATATCATGTAAAAGTGAAATATCATATTCATAAAGATAAGAATCTTCAATCCATTTATTTAAATCATCAAAAGCTTTTTTAATTTTAACTTTCCAATCTTCAATAGATAAATTTTTATCAGGATTATAATGAACACACCATTTTTTTGGTATATTATTATTACTTAAATCATATAAAGCTTCTAAATGTCTATCAAGACATACCATTTCTCCTTTAAATATTTTTTGAATTTGATCAATTTTAATTTCTAAATCATTTATATATTTATTATATTCTGATATTTCATTTTGTAAAATTGCATCTAATGGATTAAAGAATTCATTATATTTATTTATTTTAAATAATACTGGATTTCCTTCTTGTGTTGATAATGGATCTGGTATACTTAATTTTATTTCTTCTAATGATTTTTTTATATTTTCCATATTTAATTTTTGGAATCTTTTCTTTTTTGGAATTTTTCTTCCTCTTAATCCTCTTCCTATTGTATCAAAGAAGTTTATTATTTCTTTTTCAGCATTTAATTTTAATATATTTTGAGATATTCCAAATAGTAAAGAATCATATTGTTCATATGGAATATTTCTAAATGCTTCTATTACTTTATCTTTTGGTATTATTAATTGTGTATTATCTTTTTTATTTTGACCATCATCATCTTGATTAGTTATAATTTCTTTTTCTTCTGGTTGTATTTTTGGAATTAAAAATTCATTAAAGCTAAATAAAAAATCATCTTTTAAAAATTGATCATCTTCAAAGAAAGCATTAATAATTTTATTCACTCTTGCAACATCTGAATGATAAATTAATCTTGAATTAATATACATATCAACAATAATTTTAATTAAAGAATCATAAGTAAATCCATATGAATTATCATTATTACTTAATTCTTTTAATCTATCATCATTCAATGAATTAATGAAATTTGAAATAAAACCTAATATTGAATAATAATCTTTTCTCCTATAATCAATTGGTATTTTAAATATTCCTGCTTTCATTAAACAATATTGAATAAGAACAGCATGAATAATAGTAAAGTAAATATATAACTTTTTAATGAAAAATGCACTATTATTAGTACTTGGATTATTCATAAATTTATTAAATTGATCTATTGGTGTTGTATCAATTAAATCAATAATATATTCTTTCATTTGAGTTAAAATATTTATATCTCTATTTATTATTACACATTTTGTATATAAAAATGTTCTTAATGGAATATCGTGTTTAACAACAAAAATTAATTTAAATTTGTCACTTATTACTGTTTGAGGATCATCAAATTCATCCATTAATTTAATTAATGAATCTTTTAATATACTAGCATTTTTTATTAAAACAACACCACCATTTTTCATTGCTGTATGAATAATATCTAATTCATTAGCATTTAATTCTATTTTAGTAGGAATAATTTCCTTATATGATATATCTTCATTACTACTTTCTTTATTAGTTTCTTTATTATTTGAATTAGCTTCATTATTATATTTCAAATGAGGAAGTAAATAATCTTTAACTTCTTTTTCAATAATAATATCATCTTTTTCTAATTCAACAAATAAAAGTGGTTTTTTAGTTTGACTAAAATCTTCAACAAATTGTTTATTAAGAGATCTTGATTCATTACTAATTTGATATTTATTATCAGGATCATCTTCTTTAAAAATAGAATTTAAAACACAAGTAACAATAGCATCACTCATATAAGGTTTTAAAATAGAAAATAATAAAAATCTAATTAAAGGATTCATACTACTTTCAACATCTTCATCAAATATAATAAAATTATTTAAAGAATAATTATCATCATTTAAATAATTTTCCCATTCTGTAACATGATTTTCCATATGATCAATTATAATTGCAAAAATATAAGAACCTTTATCATTTATTTCTTTTAATGCATTCCATTGATCATCATTTATAAATTTAATAGGAGAATTTTGATTATATTTTTCTCTATCTATATTTTTTTTAAAGTAAATTCTATCAACTAATACAATTAAATCTTTATAATTTGTTGGAATTTCTTCTTTTTGTTTCATATTGTAAAAGAGTAAAATTAATAAAAGGAATTTTCTCTTATCACTTGAGTAAATATTTGATATTTTATTATATAAGAAAATTATTAATTCCATTAAATTTTCTTGTTCAAATGTTGGAACATCTTCTTCTTCATTTTTTTTCTTTGGAGAATCTTCATCTTCTTCTTCTTCTTCCTCTTCTTCTTCTCCTTTATCTTCTTTATCATCTTTATCTTCTTTTTCTTCTTCTTCATCATCTTCTGGCATTTTTTGTACTTTTCTTTTTTTAACTTTATCTTTATATATTCCAAATTTATCTTTATAATATTCTCTTATTAATGTTGTGAAATAATCCAATGTAAACATATAAATATTATCAAAGTCAAAGAAATGGAAACACCATTTATAAATTTTTCCACCTTCTTTTGATATTAAATTATATCTATCCAATTCATTTAAATCAAAGTTTAATCTTTTTTTATCATTTGATGATTTTTTAGATAAATCGGTATGCATTTGAATTTGGACTTTAAATCTATCTAATAAAGTTTGATTATGTTCTAATTTTTCTAAATTACCACTAGTATCAAATTGATTACTGAAATTTAATATTTTATTTTCAGTATCTAATATTTTAAATTCATCTTTGCTTATATCATTTCTTATTTTACTTATTTGTTGGAAAGTTATAGGGTCTTGTTCATTTGCTAATGATCTTAATATTTCTCTTTCAACTACATTACTTGGTGAATTAAAGTTAATTATAAAACAATCATTCCAAGCTTTTTCATGTATTTTTGATGTTATTTTTGATTTAACAAAATATAATTTGAATTTATCATGTTTTTCTAATAATTTTCCCTTAATATTATAACAGAATTTACCCTTTTGTCCATTATAAATACTTTTTTCATAAATATAATTTTCCATTATATTAACAATATTTTCTTCAACTTGTTCAATAAATAGTATATTACCAGATTTCATTGCAGATTCAAGTTTATCAAACATTTCTCCATCTTCATTAACATCATTATATTTTGTTACAACAATCCCTTTTGGATTTTTTAATTCTAAAAATTCACTAATTAATTTAGCACTTAATCTAGTATAATCAATAATATAAGGAATTTTATCAGACATAATATACATCATTGTGAAATTATCAGCAAGAAAATCATTATATTGTGCAATTGATGAACAAAATTCAGAATCTTTTCCAGTTTGATCAAGTACTTCAATAAATATTTTATATATTGGAAATTCTTTTAAGTCATTTAATCCTAAAATTGGTGCTAATGAATATAAATATTTTCTAAATTTATTTCTATATGTTTTATTCAATGGAGCACCATAAAAAATAAAAGCAGATATTATCATTAAATAAAAATCAAATCCTGATAAAATTGCATCAATATCTCCTTTTTTACTAACCCATATTTTTAATTTTTCAGAAGAAATTGAAATATAATCTTCAAAAACACTTTTTAATCCATCTAATTTATTAATTAAAGAACCAATATTAGATCTTTTAACATCAAGAACTTTATTTATTTCAGTTTCAATTTCTGTAATTTCCTTATCAAGATTAGTAACATTATTAATATATTCTCTACTCTTTGCATTATGTTCTCCTATTTCATTAGTTAATCTTTCTATTTCTCCTAAAATTTCTTTTTGTCTATCAATTTCATCAAAATAATTTTTTAAAGTAACAAAATAATCACATAATATACCACAAGTTCTAAATGGTTTTTGGTATTTATCACCAGGTGTAAAATCAGGATGATTAGTAACATCTCTTGTAATTTTTAATATTTTATCTGGATTCTTTACAATATCAATTTGAGCGAAATTTTTAATTATTTTAATATCTAAAGTTTTTTTAATATAATCCCAATCTGAATTATTATCACCATATAATTCATATAATTTTCCTAAAATAAATTTACCAAAAGTAAGTGAATCCCAAGTATTTTTAATTTCTGTTAAATCACCAGGGGAAATTTTATTTACTTGATTTAAAGCTTTTTGAGCTAAATCTTTAAATGGTTGAATTATATCATTAAAAACTGCTTGTTTATCTTTTTTTTGAATATCTAAATTATTTATTATTTTTTCTTCATCTTGTCTTTTTACTCTCCATGTTCCTTTATCTCTTTGTTTTGTACTTATTAATTTTTTCTTTTCTTCAATTGTTTTTTCTATTTCTTGTTTTTCTGGAGTTTTTTCATCTATTTGTTTTGTTAAGTCATCGATTAAATTCTGAGATTTTGTTAATAGTTCAATTGCATCATTATATTTTTTTTGTCTTTCAATTAAAATTTGCTTGTAATTATCATATTTTTGAGAATAAAATTCAACCATTGAACAAAAATGTTTTTGTGTTAAATTCATTTTCATTCCTATTCTTTCTGAATATTCATTATATATTTTATTTGCATAATCAAAAATACTTGAAAATGTTTCTGGTAATTTATTTTTTAAATCACCAATTTCTAATTTTTCAATTGATTCATTGAAATAAGAAATCATTTCATCTTTTTCCCAAGCATCAATATAAATAGTTTGAGCATTTTTAACAATATATGGATAATAAGTAAATAAATTTCTATATAATTCACTTTTAGGTACTAAATCAATACAAAATGAAAGATTTTTTTCTAATCTAATAATTGATTCTTCTTCTGTAACTTTACCTAAATCATCTGGTCCAATGAAAATGAAATTATTTGGAATTTCTCTTGTATCAAATAATTTATTTATAACATCCCAAATATATGGAGTTGTAATTTTTGATGATATAAATAATACTACTCTTCTATTATCTATTGTTGCTTTTTGTAAAAGTGGAGAAATAATTTCTTGAATGAAAACTTCTTGTGATACATTATTATATGATGATTCGAGATACATAACTTCAATTCCAGAAAGGTATGCTGCATAGTTAAATAATGTATTTTTTCCACAATTTTCTTTTCCAATAAGTATAAGATTTGGATCTTGATTTTCTAAAACTCTTAAAATTTTAATTAAATAATCTATACTATTATCAATTATTTTTAATAAATTTTTATTTTTAATATCTTTTGTCCTATAATAATTACTAACTTTTTCTCTAATATAATCATTTAATATTTTTTTATTTGGAATGAAAACATGTTCATTTAATAATTCTTCATTATCACCATTGAAATTATTATAATCCCTTGCATAAATATATCCTTCTTGAGTTCCCCATTTTTCATTAAATATATCATTAACAGTTACTTTATCTTGTTTAAATACAGATGAATAACTTTCACATAATTTTTCTCTGAAAATTTTAATATCTTCTTCTTTATTCATTTTTCCTTCAAAAACAAGAGAAGTTTCATAAAAGAAACATTTTTTAAGATATTCAACAAATTCACTTGGACCTTTAAATTTAAATAAATGGAATGCTTGAATAACTCTAACAGCATCTCTTATATTAAATAAATAATGAGATTTTTTAGGTTCATTAATAATATTTTCATTAAGTGAATTTATTAATTTTGTTAAAACTTGAATATATTGAGTAGCAGTAATACCAGAAGTATTAGGAATATAATTTCTTAAACAAAATTCTAAAGTTGGTTTAAAAATTGCAGTAAAAGGTTCATCAGGTTGAACTTGAGTCATGAAAATAAATCCAGAAATAAATCTATTAAAATTATCATCATTTGGAAATGATGATACATTACCACAACAACATAAATTGAATTTATCTAAATATTTAAATATATTATATTTTTGATCATATAAATATTTATTTTCTGATAATCCTCTTAAATATTCTAATACTAATGATGAACCATATTCATCTTTTTTAAGATTCATACTTACATCATCTACAAATAATATTGTTTTTTTACCAAATTTATCTCCAAATTTATCTCTTTTTATCATATCTAAATTGGAATTTAAGTAATTTTCTATTTGTTCTGGTGTTGTATTATATGAAGCTAAATATTTTACTTTTTTAATATCTAAATATTGATATGATAATCTATCTAAAACACTTATAATTAAAGCACTTTTACCAGTATTTGGTTTTCCATTAAAGTAAAATGGTACTTCCATAGAAATAAATTTCTCACATAACCAAGTATAAGGAATCGTATCAATGGTATTTATATATAATTTTCCATATTGGAATATTTCTCCTTTTTTTCCAAATTCACATTGATAAATATCATCTTTTAATAAGTTTGACCATAATTCAAAATCATTTGTTTCTGGATCAATATAATAATCAAAAATTGGACCTTTTAAATCATCGGCTTTAAATATATCACTAATATATTTTTCAATTTTTGTTCTAATTATGAAATTAGATAAGAAATTCATTGTCCAAGCACAACTAAAAATAAAAATTGATAAAGTACATTTTTTAATTATTTCTATTTTTGGTACTACATTAAAATGTTTTCTTCCTATTCTTTTATCTTCAAAATTAAACATTGGAATAATTGAATCAAAAATACTTATTAAAGTTTTCATTATATAATTTTCATTAAATGTAATATTTTTAAATTTATTATTTTGTACAAAATCAACAACTTTAGGAATATAATTTTCAAAAAGTCCTCTAATATAATTTTTCAAATCAGGATTTTCAGTAATTTTCTTATTAGAATCAATCCAACAATATAAAATATTATCCCAAGAAAAAATAGAAGTATCACAATGAACAATAAATTGTCTAGTTAAAAATGAAGGAGAAACATTTTTTAAATTCATAACTTCAAAAAACATTTTAAAATTATCATTTAAATTAAGACAATCTCCAATTGGAGTAGTTAAAAATTTATAATCATTATAAATATTATTAATATATTCAATCCAACCATTATCAATTTGACCATCAAAAATAATTGCTTTCATAATATTTTCAAGAATAACATTATCATTTCTATTTGAAGTAAATATCATATTTTCACCTTCTAATGAAATATCATCTTGTTCATCAACTTTTTCTTCTTCTTTTTTATTTTCTTGATTAAAATCTAAAATATAATTTTCATTTTCTTTAATTATATTTGACATTGAATCATAATAAAATGAATTTAATTTTTCTAATATTTCCTTATTATCTGGTTGGAATAATTGAATCATATTATAGAAGAAATTATTATTAAATTTATATGCTTTTAATACTTTATTCCCAGCGAATAATTCTTCTGATGTTTTAGCTTTTGGATAAATTTTTACTGCTAACATTTTAGCATATTTTGAAGCATCAATTTCATGTAATTTTTTCGTTATTTCACTTAATATTAAAAATAATTGTGTTTTACCTGAAATTGGTGGACCTACAAAAGTAAAACTATCAAAATGATTTAATGATGAGAAAATTTGATATACTCTTTGTTCGAAATTTTGATTATTAAATTTAAATGTTGCTAATTCATCTTTTATTGCTTTTGATATATTTTCATCTGGAATATTATATTCTGGATTTAAATCACCTTCATAATCTTTCATTTCATAAACTTCATTTAAAAACTTTCTAAATTCTTCATATTCATTTCCATTCATTAAACTTTGATATAAATCTTTAATCATATGTCTTATTATTTCATATTTATTTTTTGGTTTAATATCATTTATTTTAGAAAGTAATTCAATAATAATTTTATTTATTAAAATAAAAGGTAAATTAAATCTTTGTGTACCTTCAATTTTTTTATTTGCATATGATATAGTATACATAATTTTATTTGCTACTTCTTCTGCATTATCAATTGCAAAATTATTTAAAGCATTTAATAAATAAATTTTAGCATCTAAACAAGGAACACCAATTTGTCTAAAATAATTTTTAATATTTTTAGGTATTTCATCAGGATTAAATTTATTTTGATAAGATAAATTCCTATAAAGGAAAATATTCATTTGTTTAACTTTAACTGGGAATTTATCACCATTTTCTTGGAAAAATTCTTCTTGTCCAGAAGTTGCTTTAATTAATATTCTATAAACTTCTAAAATACGATTACCTAAAATTTCTAATAAATCAAATTTCATATTTTCAGAATTATTTAAACAAATCCAACAACCATATTTTAAATTACCATATAAAATATTATTAAAACCTTGAACAGAAAAATGTTCAGTTGTATTAACAAAATTAATTCTCTTACCACATAAATTTGCAAAAGTTTTTAAAGTTTCATTTTTACCACTTTCTTTAATTCCATATAATTCAAATGGTCTTCTTACCATAATTGATCTTGCTAAAACTAAATAAACTCTTTCACTATCAGGAATCATCATAAAATTATTTTCTATGCCTACGTAATCATATCCATATTCTAAAGTGAAATTTAAGAAATGTAATATAAATGAATCATTTTCTATTTTTACATTTATTATTCTGTAAAAGTTATAATCTGTTGTTGTTGATACATCTTCTCTAATTAAAGTTTCAATTATTATTTTTGAATAATTTTGTAATGATATTATATTTGATAGAATTCTCTTTTGTAAAAATGTTGTTTCTGGTTTTTTTAACATTTCTATAAATTCTATTATTCTTTCTTCTTTTATATCATTGTATAAATCAAATAATTTATCAAACGCTTCATCAGGAATTAAAAGAGATTTTTCTAAAGAATCTATCATTAAGTAATACATACAATTAAATATTGCTTGTCCTAAATTATCTTTATTTGTTATTAATTCATTTATTATTTCCTTTGGTTTTTTACCATTTTTTGTCTTAAATGAAAGTTCATATTCTTTTTTAAATCCTTTGAAACATTCTTTTATCTTTTTATTTAAACATGAATCTAAAAAGTCAATTAAATCTTTTAATGAACGTGTACTTTTTGTATATTTAATAGTAACTTTTTCACCATCAATAGTATCGTATGTTATATTTTCATCTTGATCATCTCCAATAATAATTGACGTTATATAAGGAAATAATTTTAATATTATTTTTAATTTAATTTCATTTGATTCTCTTTCTTGATATAATTCCAATAAATCATCATTTGATAATAAATAATATTTTGGCATTTCTTTTCTTTTTTTATCTAAAAAGATACCAATAGCTTTATAATTTTGTTCAAAGTTTTGAATAATAGAATTTATAGTATTCAATAATTTTTCATATGCATGTTCTAATAATTTTAAAACAGTAGGATTATCTTTAACAGTTTTATATAAATTTCTTTTTAAATTTTCACTCATTAATTTCTTATATTCAGCTGGCATTTCTTTTGCAAATTCTCCACTATCCATAATCCCTTCACTTTTAATAACATAATCTTCATATAAAACATATTGCATTAAAATAGTTTGATATTTAGTAAAATCAATACTTGTTTTTTCTAATTCACTAATGATACACTTAACATATTTTTCAAGATAAATTTTATTAAGAACTTTAATATTTTCTTCAACAAATTCAAATTCCTTTTCTAATTCTTTTTTATCATAATTTGGTTTAATAGGAACTTTCCTAGAATAAAATCCATCATCAATATTTTTAATTAAATCTTTCAATCTTTTTTCTTCATTTGCTCTTGTATTTAATTCATCAATTTCATTAACTTTATCATAAATATGAGGCATAGTCATTAATTTTTCAGTAGTAAATAAAGCATCATCTAATTTCATTTCAGTTTTTAATAAATCCATTAAATGATTTAATAAACTTTCAACATTATGAATATTAGGATTTTGACAAGCTCTAAAAACTGGAATTAAAACTTGAAAAGCTTGTAATCTTGATTTTAATTCTGTTGGTACTCCTGGAACATCTAAATCATTAATACAAATATCACATAATTCAATCCATGACTTAATTAATTCTTCCATTTTAGGAATATTTAATCTTAAAATTTGATCTTTTTCCCATTCACTTTTTTTAAATTGAAATTCTCTTACACTATTCCATATTTTTACTTTTAATTCTTGATCATAAACTAAATCTCTTAAATTAGTAAAATTGCTTCTTGCTAAAGGATCAACTTCTAAATCTTCTTCTTCTTGTTTATATTTTTCTTCTTCTCTAACACATTTTTGTATTTTTAATGAATTTTCTTCAAGGAAATCAATTGCTTCGAAAGTATCTTCATTATATTTATTTAAAGTTTCATTATTTAATTCTGTTATCATTCCTTTAATTTGTTGATCAAATCTATCAATTTCTGCTTTTAATTTTGCTCTATATGATGATATGTTATTATCTATAAAATATGATTGACCATCTAATTTTCTTTCATAATTTACTGTGACACTTTTTAATTCTGTTGAAAGTTTTTGATCATATTCTTGTAATTTTATTTCTTTGTTATTTTCTAATATTTGTTGTAAATCTATTATATCATTTGATTCGTCTTCTATATTTTGTTTATCTTTATTACATTTTTCTATTATTTTTTTTAGTTTTATAAAAGTTTCTACACTTTCTACTGGATCACTTAATTCATTTAAGTATTCTGTTAATTTTTCTATTAATGCATTTTCTTTTGCAATTAAAACATTTGGAATTACTATTTTTATTTTTTCTAACCATTGTCTTGGTGCCTCTGTTATCATTTCTAATAAATCATCTAATTGAAATTGGAATATTCCTATATTTTTAAATGGTCTTAATGCTTTAATTATTTTTTCTTGATTTTTAAAATCTTCTAAAAGATCTTTTAATTGTTTTGGAGTTGCAGATTCTTCTAATGATTTAAAATTGAGTTTATTATATTCAAGATAAGTTCTATATATAGGAACAAGACTTTCTGCATATTTATTTAATTCTTCATGACATTTATCAAAATTTTCTCTAATTGAATTAAACTTATCTAAAATTGGAACAGATTCCTTAATTCTAGTATTTAAATTAGCATTTTGATCAACAGAAACTTCAAAAACTTCTTCAAAAACAGACATATATTGTTGAAATTCACTAGGATCAATAAAATTTTTTTTATAAATAACACAATAAATAGTTTCTTGAATATAATTATCAAAAATAGCTTCACTCATTAATTTCATTGATGGATTATAATAAATATTACCACTCATACATAAAATTTTAGTAATAATAAGAGGAGCATCAATATATTTTTTAATATAAGCATCATATAATCTTTTAAATTTCTTATCTAATAATCCCAAAGATAGATTAATAACTTGATATTTAGCTTCATTAAATAAATAATCTATAACTCTAATATATCTTAATAATTTTTTATAATGAGTTTTCCTAGTTGCATCTTGTGCATATGGAATAGCATCTTTAATAAAATTTTGTATATTTGCCCCTTCATCATTTTTTTTATCTTTTTTTGTATCAGAAGTACTTTGATCAGTTGAAACATTATCATCTAATGTTATTTTCTTAAGTTCTTTATAAGCTTTATAACTTTTTGCACATGCTTCAGCTACAATTTTTTTTATTCTAAGTCTATATGCTTCTATATTATAATCTACTATTTTTAATGTTTCTGAATGGAGTTCTTTAAATTTATTTAATAATAATGATTCAATTTGGTTCATTTCAAAAATATTATTTGCTTTTATTTCTTCTATTACATTTCTTACTCCAAATATTCCTGCTCTTAAATGTTCATCAATTAAAAAAAATCTCTTTGTTAATTTATCTGTATAATATTGTCTTCTTGATTTTTGATAAAATCTCTTCCATAAATCAAATAATTTTGCATTTTTAAAATTTTTAAATAAAGAAATATTCATTAATTGTTTATATTTTTTATAATTATCAATCCATTCTTGAACAGAATAAATAGTCAAAATCCCATTTTGACTTTGGGTAACAGTATTTTTAGAAATAGTAATATATTCACACAACTTTTTATTTTGAATTGCGGATTTTTTTCCTTTCATAATTTGAGGTAAATTACTTTTTTTAGCCCTTGGATTAATATCTTGATAAGTACAAAGTACAAAATCAACAGGACCACCAACACGTTTAGCATAAAGAAAATCATTATCTCTTAAATATAAATGTCTATTAAAAGTAGAAAAATCAATTAATTCTTTTTTGGCAGTTTCTTTTTTTTTTCTTGGTAAATTTAAAACAGAACTTTCAGTTAAAGCAACTTGTTTTTTTTCTTCTTCAACATTAGAAGAAGTAACTAATTGATTACTTATAATATCTCTAGCAACAATTTCAGAACGTGTAGTCTTAGTTGGCATAGTACTAAGAGCAACTTTACTTCCTTCTTCGAAAATTTTATTTTGTGTAAAATTATCATATCTATTATTTGTTTCTATTGGCTTTAATTTTTTTCCTTTTAATTGAAATTTATTTCTATCTATTAAAACTGGATATTGCATCATTTCATTTGGGAGATCTTTTGGAATTTGTCTTTTTGTTTCCCAATTTTGCATTATTACACTTCCTAATGTTACACTTTGATTTACACTCGGTAATGATTGAATTAAGTCTGTTGAAGCTGTTTTGTCTTCTTCTTCTTCTTTTATTTCCTCTTTTAAACGGTATCTTCGATGAGATTTACGGAGGTTTAAAGATTTTATTGGATCAAAATAAAGATTTCCTATAAAATCGTAATCTTTATCCATTTTTTTTTTTTTTTTGGTTTTTAATTGTTTTTATATATGGTGTTTTTTTAATTTTTTTTTAGGGGTTATATTTTTTTTATTTTATTTTTTATTATTTAATTTATTTTTTTTTAGGGATTTTTTTA
>Ga0256407_10006326_pt1 | contig 18383 bp, 16 predicted proteins | sample RumenRJG_04DNA_FD_193489 | JGI IMG/M metagenome (GOLD analysis project Ga0256407, IMG submission 193489) | Bovine rumen microbial communities from Lethbridge, Alberta, Canada - RJG_04 | ecosystem: Host-associated > Mammals > Digestive system > Stomach > Rumen | place: Canada: Alberta...
CTTTTAATTTGAAATCATTATATGATATAAAACTGTCATTTTTTTTATAAATTTTATACATAAACCACTGATGTGCACTATATGTATCTAATCTCATTAAAGTTTTTTCCAAATGGGAATATTTATTACTTGACAGTATAATTCCACCATTTGCAATTTGTGTTCGATAAATTCTATATGTTCCATATATACTTATAAATACAATTAAAAATGTTACCACACATAGCACTTTTAATATTTGAAATAAATTAATCTTAATTTTTGGTTTAAATGAATAGATGATAAAGAAATAAACAATATATGTAACAAACCACGATCTTCCACCAGAAAAAATCCCCCAAAAAAGACAAAATAAAATAAAACAACCTAAATAAATCTTGAAACTTTTAGTTTTTATTTTATGTAATAATGACATTTGTATTGTCAAACACAAACTTAATATGAAAATTGGTTGATAGAATACATATACAAAATTAGCAATATCCTTTGAGCACGCATTTCTAAATTCTGCCGGATTTAAAATAGCAGAAACTGGAGTATAACCTGCAGTAAAACATAATAAAAAATATAAAAAAATTATAATTGGAAAAACACGATATAAATATTTACAAACTTTATTTTCATCATAATTTTGTAATAAATAATCTATAGAAAATTTGATTTTTCGATTAAAAATATTTGAAATAATTGTTGGTGAAACTATAATAATTAATACTAAGAATAAAATCGCAGAAGTTTGAATTAAAAAGTCTTCATTGCTTGTTGGTAACATTAATAATGGAATATTATTAATGTTACTTAGACAATATAATCCCATAAAAGAATAATAAAAAATTGAACAATATATTACTTGAAAAATAGGATTAAATAATATAACTTGTTTATTTTTGTATGTATATATAATTCCCCAAAAAGATACTATTATATTATAAGCATAAATAATTAAACTTGCTACTAAATGGTTTGAGTGTAATAAAAATAAAGTAGAAGTAAATATCACAAATAACCACACAAGATACGATATTATTTGTTTATTTGTTATTGATATCAATTTAATACTCCTTCAATAGATTTTTTAATTATGTTTTTCTTGAATCTATTCAAATTTTGCTCTATGTCCTTATTTTGTAGCGTATACAATTCTTCATTAGATAGAATTAATTGCAACATTTTTATTAAACATATTTTGTTTAATGAAAAATATTTGACATAAGTTCCTCCAATTTCTCTAAATACTGGAATATCGGAACACAAAACAGGAATTCCAAATGCTTGAGCATCAATTAATGGAATACCGAATCCTTCATATAAACTTGGAAAAATAAATAATAGCGCATTTTTATACAAAACTTTTAATTCCTCATCTGATAAATATCCCGTAAAAATAATCTTATTATTATTATTGCTTTCAAGTTTTGTATTCTCTTTCCCAACAATAACAAGTTTTTTATCTATATCAATTGAGTTATAAGCATCTATTAACATTTGTATATTTTTTCTTTTATTCAATGAGCCGACAGATAAAATATAATGTTTTTCTTTGATAGCATATTTGTTTAAAAGATTTTTTTGTTCATCTTCATTTAAATTAATCTGAGGATTTTCACCAAAACTAAAATAATTATAAATAACATCAATATCTTTTTCAGAACAATTATAATAATCCAATATCTCTTGCTTTACTGTATTAGAAACAGTAATAATTTTGTAATAAGTCCTTTTTATTACTTCCAATATCCAAGTTTGATACTTTCTTTTCGCTTCGCTCATTGTATCAGGTAATTTAATTGCCCATAAATCGTGTATTACCGGATAATATTTTTTTGATGGTATTTTATATAAAGGGGTTAGAAAATTTGTAAAAATTACTTTTTCCGCACCACTAAAAATTAATAAAAACGGAAAAATAGTATTAAGCCATAAAACATACAAAATTCGTTTGATTGAAGCATTTTGTATTTTTTCGAGAACATATTTTCTTGGCATAATTACTTCATATCCAAGTCCAATTAATAATTTTTTTAAATTTTCCGTATATTGCCCAATTCCTGTTTTATTATAAAGTGTCAAACCATCTTCTATAAATATTTTTTTCATTTAATATCCTTGTATAAATTCATATATTGATTCTCTACTTTTTCAATGTTAAACAAATCTTCTACTCTATGTCTTGCATTTTGACCGTATTGCAAGCGAAGTTCATCATTGTTTATCAGTTCATGTATTGCATTTGTTAGTTGTTCAACATTTGTGGGTTCAACCGTCAAGCCTGTTTCTTTATCAATTGAAACAAAATTTACTCCTGTTCCTAAATTTGTATTAATTACAGGTTTTTCGTATCGCATTGCTTCAGTTTGAACAATTCCAAACATATCTTTGTAGGAAGGGAATAGCAAAATATCGCAAGCATTGTAATATTCGGCTTTTGTTCTTTCATCTCTTACTTCCCCAAGCAAAAATACTTTATTTTGCAGATTATAAGCACTAATTAAATTTTCTAATTCCTGTCTATATGTGCCTTCTCCGATAATAAGTAATACTGCATTGTTTACGTTTTTCATCATTTCTATTGCATATTGATAGCCTTTTATTTTCATTAGTCTACCGACACACAATAATATTTTTTGATTTTGATAAACGTTCTTAATATTTTGAACATTATTATTGCAATAATCTTGATTAAGGTTTATGCCATAAGGAATTACAACGCACTTATTTCTGTATGGTTGCAAGAATGAATCATAATCTATAATATTTTCAGATAACACATGTATTTTATCTGCTTTATCGTAGAGTGTTCTTAAAAATCCCCAAAAGGGTTTCATAAATTTTTCATACCCTTTTAGTGAGGAATGGTATGTTATATATAATTTTTTATATTTTGGTCTTGCTATAAAGTGACATATAACAGCAAAAATATATGGCATATGATAGTGCAATATATCAGTATTTACTCTTGATAATTTCCACAAAAAGCTGAGTGATACGTTGTTATTAAGTATTTCAAACAAATATTTGGCACGATTATATTTTACGCCATTTTCAAATGATGATTTTTCAGTATTAGAACAACATAAAACTTCTTTTTCATATTCTTCGTTCGGTAAACTTTCGTTGATTTGATTTATAACAGCTTCTACTCCGCCAGTATGAGGATAAGCATACCTGAAGACTTGAGTAATTTTTGTTTTTTCTTGGCTCATTATACTCCCCAAGCCTCTCTATATATGTTTATTGTTTTATTAACTATTGGCTTAATCGTGAATTCTTCTTCATAAAGTTTTCGGCTATTTTGTCCCATTGTCATTAGTTGTGATTTGTTACTATAGAAACTTTTTAAAGTCTCGTAGTAAAAGTTGGCTGCGTGGTTAGGTATTATAGAACCATTGCCCCTTATAAATTCCGATATGTTATGTCCTTTTATATCTGTCAATATGAGCGGCAGTTTTGCCCTCATAGCCTCAACTATATTCATCTGAACATCGCAGGTGTAACTTGAAGTGACAAACAAGTCGTAATCTTTATAAATTGTTGTAAAATCTTGAAAAATCCCCTTATACTGAATGTTAGGGCAATTCTGTTTCGCAATAAATTTTTGGATTTTATTTAAGTCTTTGCCTTGACCATAAATATCAAGTTGAATATTCATTCCTTGTTTATTACATTTATTTACTGCCAAAATAGGGGTGTAATTGTCTGATAACTCTGAAAAATCAGTAACCATCAAAATTTTTATTTTGTGCGATGAAAAACTTTTACGGTGATATTCTGTAATATCAGATAAAACAAAAGGAGTATTTTTAGTTTTATCTGCGTTGAAGCATCTCAATAAGACTTTTACAAATTTAATCAATCCCATTTATACGCGTATTTCTTTTATTTTGGTGGTATTCAAATATTTCTAAGTGCTTATAATGTTTTATAAGCACAACAATCTCTTAAAACAGTGCTATTGTAAAGTATCGACCTACATTGCATAGTATCACAAACATTTTTTGAATAAATCTTTTTATTAAATTTTATTAAATTTTCTTAGTATTTAATATCAAACATCTGAAAAACCCTCGTAGTGTGCTTATGCGTCTATCCAAAAACAAAATTTGATGCTATTTTTTTGTAAATAATTAATAAGATTGTACTTTGGTACAATATTTTTTTAATGAAAATGCATGCTTTTTGGGGCATGGCAAAAAATTTTTTTAGATATTTTATTTTAAATATGATTATTCATCCCCGACTGACAAAATTTTCTTCCGCCTATGCCAAAGGCTCTTTGGCTCAAAGATTTGCGGCTGCGGATAAGATTAACCAAAAAATATTTGGGAATACGGTTAAACTCTATCAGGGGAAAAGAAATAATTATCCTGCGGATATAATTGAAGATTGCTACAATTTTTGTACTCCCGAAAATAAAAATGTCGCAATTGTACCGCTCAAAGACTATGGCGACGATGATTTGGCGGGTGGAACGAGAGTTGTAGAAAAAATGGGCATGTATGTCGGTTATGCAATGGAACTCCCGGTTACAAAAAATGATAAAATCAGTATCAGAACTCTGCCAACCCTTATGCACGAATCTACTCATGTACTCGATTTCCTGCTAAATCCGAAATTTTTAAGAAGCGAAAGAGCGTTTTTTGATAATCCGTTGAGCCATAAATTTATACAAATTTACGAAAAATATTTTTATAATGAGGGCGCAGAAAATGTTAAACCCGAAGATATTTTAAAAACTGCCGAGCATGCGACATCAAAATTCATAAATTTACTTCCTTTTAGTACAAAAATCGTATTTCTGAAGTTTATTCGTTTTAGCATGCAAATGGAAGAACATGCTTATAAACAGGATTACCACTACGCAAAAATACTTAAAAAACTCGGTAAAAAAGTTAATCAAGAAGAACTGAGCGATTTTGGCAAAGAACTTATGCTATCCGAAAAAATTAAAATTGTAGAAAATCTCCTTGCCCAATCAATAAAAGAAGAAAGAGAAGAAACAAAATTACTTCAAAAAATTAAAAATTATATATATAGCCAATCTAATACAAATGTATGAGATTTTATAAAATTGTTAAAGATAAGAAGTTGTTTTTCGTTTAATTAATTAAATCAGTTTATTGGAGCATTATAATGTCAGAACAAATAGTTATGCCGAGTATGGTAGGGGCGGCAAACTCTCAATATCAGCAAAAAGCGCAGGATTATCTGGAAAAAGCGGGAATTGCACACAGAAAATATCTTACGGAACGAAAAAATTCGGATTTGCAAACCGCGATTGACTGCTATATTGATGCGGTTAAATATGACCCGTCTATTCCTGAAGCATACTATCGTTTGGCATCTTTAATGTGGGAGCAGGGGCAAATAAGTGTGCATGGTGCAATCGAACAGTGCCAAACTGCGGTTACGCTTTCTCCTGACAGTGTTAATGCTCATTTATATACCGGTTATTTTATGCAACTTTCTCAGGATTATCAGGCTGCAGAAAGTGAATACAAGTCCGCAATTGATATAAGCGGTATAAATTCCGGTCGTTCAAGGATGATTATGTCGCAGTCAATTCTTGAAAAAATTAATTCTCAAAACGGCAATTTTAATGACTATGTAAGATTTTTGTATTACTTTTTATCAGGAAGCGTTATGCTTGCATGGGACAGAACCGCCTTAAAGATGTTTTACAATAACATATCAAGCGATATGAGTGTGTTTTCTTATTCAACTGTCGGCAAGTTCTTGGAACACTTCAAGATGTATGACAGGGCAAATAGTGTTTATAAAAATGCCGTTGAAAAGACTGTAAAACGCGAGTATTTCTATTCAAAAATGGGAGATTTGGCTCTCAAAAGTAACGATTTGGAATTAACGACAGAATGTTACAGGAAAGTTTTGGAAGAAAATCCGCTAAATCGTGATGTTTTAGTAAAACTTGCAGGAATTTTGCAGGCTTATTACCCTGAAAACACTGATGAAGCGATTGATTGTTACGAAAGACTTTTGGAATTTGATATTGATAAGGCGCAAATATATTATGAACTCGGTCATCTATATATGAATAAAGAGGACAAATTAAATTCAATAAGTGCGTTTAAACTTGCGGTAGAAAATGATTCCGAAAATCCGTTTTATAACAATTCTTTAGGTTATGCTTATGCAAAGGCGGAATTATATGATGATGCTATTGCGCATTATCAGAAAGCAATTTCCTTAAACCCCGATCCTGAATGGACATCTATTGTATGTCAGGCGCTTGGTGCAATTTATGCGGGCGAAAAGGGAAATGTTGAAGCAGCAGTTTCAACTTATCAGGCGGGAATAATCTTAGATCCAAACAATTATGATTTATATATTGCTTTGGGTGATATTTATATGGCTGACTATGATTTGGATAAGGCAATTCATTCATATTGTGATGCGGTTACTCTGAATCCTGATGAAGAAAGAGGGTATTCAAAACTCGGTGTAGCCTTATGGGAAAAAGATTATCTTGAGGAAGCATTAGTAGCGTATCACAAAGCGATTGAAATTAACCCTGATAACGAATATTCGCAGAATAATTTAGGTATTTTGTATTTGGACGGACTTGAAGATGCGGAAGAATCTTTAGAATATTTTGAGGCAGCAATAAATCTCAATCCCAATTATACACTTGCTTATTTTAATGCAGGCAGAGCAAGTCAAAAAATGGGATTTATAAATGATGCCGCTAATTATTATCAAATGGCTATGGATTTGAATAAATTAACCGATGAACTTGACGAAGATGATATAAAAAGTCGTCTTCACAGTTTGTTTGAAATATAGTAATCACTTGACACTATATATTTTTTATGTTAATTTGTCTCTGTCAGAAGTTATAAATTGAATACGATTTCCAAAGAGCCTTTGTTGGCTTGTGTTTGGCGTATTTGTTTCATAAAGGTTAGCCCTTTAAATAGCATTTTTAACATTTAAGAAAGGTAAAAATCAATGGAAAACAATGAAGAATTAAATGCTGAAGTTGTTGAAGAAACATCAACTGAAGTTGCACAGGAAACTCCGGCAGCAGAAGAAACTGCAGAAGTAACCGAAGCAGTAGCAGAAGAAAAACCTGCTAAATCAAGACGCGGTCGTGGTAAAAAGCAAAAAATCGAAACAGTAGCAGAAGAAAAACCGCAATCAGAATGGACTGAAAATGTAGTTCAAATCAGTCGTGTAACAAAGGTTGTTAAAGGTGGTAAAAAATTATCATTCAGAGCAATCGTTATTGTTGGTAACAAAAAAGGTCAGGTCGGTATCGGATGTGCTAAGGCATCAGAAGTTATTATTGCTATTCAAAAAGCAATTGCTGACGGAAGAAAAAATGTTATCAATGTTCCTATTTTCAAAACAACAATTCCTCACCCTGTTCAGGCAAAATCAGGTGCAGGATGTGTTATGTTAAGACCTGCTTCACAAGGTACAGGTATTATTGCAGGTGGTGCTGTTCGTTCAGTATTGGAACTTGCAGGTATCGAAAACATTTTGGCTAAATCCTTAGGTTCAAAGGCTCCTTTGAATGCTGCTTATGCTACATTTGAAGCATTGAAATCTTTGACAACATTTGGCGAAATGGCTAAAAAACGCGGTCTTTCAATGGCAGAATTTTTAAATTAGTAAATTATAAAGGAATAAAAAAATGGCAAATAAAAAAACAGCAGAAAAAATTCAAATTAAACTTGTTAAAAGTTTAATCGGTTCAAACGAAAAGCAAAGACGTGTTGTTGCAGGTTTGGGCTTATCAAAAAAAGATCAGGTTGTTGAACATGCTTCAACTCCTACAATTTTAGGTATGGTAAACAAAGTATCTCATTTGGTTGAGATTGTTAAATAGTTGCCAGCTTAAATATTAATAATGTAAATTACAAAGTAGGTTGGGCTTACTCGCCCTGCATTTAAAGAAAGAAGGAAAAAATGGCTAATATAACATTAGAAGATTTAAGACCGGCAAAGGGTGCAACAAAAAAATCCGTTCGTGTTGGTCGTGGTCGTTCATCAGGTTGTGGTAAAACTTCAAGCAGAGGTCACAACGGTGAAGGTCAAAGATCAGGCAACGCTTCAAAAAGAGGTTTTGAAGGCGGTCAGATGCCTGCATACAGAAGATTACCTAAATTAAAAGGTTTCCAGGTATATTCAAAAGTTAATTATGCACAAATCAATGTTGGCAGACTTGATGCATTGGGTCTTAAAGAAGTTTCATTGGAAACATTGAAAGAAAGAATGACAATCAAATCAGACTGTGTTGGTTTGAGAGTTTTGGGCAACGGTGAAATTAAAAATGCTGTTACAGTCAAGGCTGCATATTTTACATCGTCAGCAAAAGAAAAAATTGAAGCCGCAGGCGGAAAGGTTGAAATAGTATAATGGCTAATGAAATTAAAGCACCTTCTACAGAAGACTTGATGTCGATGTGGAATGCGTCGGGATTAAAACAAAAAATCCTTTTCACATTGTTAATGATAGCAGTTTGGAGATTCGGGGTTCAGATTCCTTTGTATGGAATTAACAATCAGGTATTTTCTACAATTGCATCAGGAAACAATATCATAGGTTTTTTGGATTTATTTTCCGGCGGTGCGTTAGGTAAAGTATCCATTTTGGCATTGGGTATCGGACCGTTCATTACATCTTCAATTATCGTTCAACTTGTTTCAGTTGTTATTCCGGCTTTGGAAAAATTGCAAAAAGAAGAGGGTGAAGAAGGCAGACGCAAATTATCTCAATATACGAGAATATTTACGGTTGTACTTGCTATATTCCAAGGGTTTATATTTATGCTCTTCTTGCATCATTTGCCGGGAGCGGTAATTCCGAATGTAAACCATGTATTATTCTATATCAATTCAGTCTGCATACTTAGTGCCGGAGCGGTGCTTGTTATGTGGATTTCAGAACTGATAACCGAAAAAGGCATTGGTAACGGCGGTTCGCTGATAATCTTTTGCGGTATTTTATCAGGTATTCCTGTTTATGCCCAAAGAACTTATCAACTTGTAAAGGCAAGTCCGAGTATGCAACTTGCTTTATTACTTTTGCTTACAATCTTTTTCTGTGCAACGATTTTAATCGTTATCATGCAGGAGGCGGTAAGAAAGGTAATTATTGTAAACCCTAAACGCCAAATTGGTAATAAGGTTTATGGCGGTATGAATTCTTTCATTCCGTTTAAACTTAATCCCGGCGGGGTTATGCCTATCATCTTTGCTATCGCAATTTTGTTATTCCCGTCAACTATTCTTGCAATGGTTGGTCAGGCAAGCATAAAATCCGCTCAGTTGAAACATATTATTATAAGTATGAATCACTTTTTGAGTCCTGACGGAATTCCGTATTATCTTATATATGTTGGTTTAATTATTGCATTAACTTTCTTCTATGCTTCAATTATGCCTAATATGCAGCCAAAGGATATTGCGGATAACCTGAAAAAATATGGCTCATCAATTCCCGGTATCAAACCGGGGAAACCGACAGCTGAGGCACTTGATAAAATCTTATCAAAAGTTATATTTATCGGTGCAATCGGGCTTGGTATAATTGCTTTGGTACCGTCATTTGGTAGTTACATTACCAAGATTGAGACCCTTCAGGGTATCGGTGCTACATCTTTAATCATTATGGTTGGTGTTGCGCTTGATTTAATCAATCAGGTAAGATCTCATCTGTTGGCAAGAAACTATGAATCATTCTTAAAAGATGACTAATCAGGTAACATTAAATAAACACATAAAACAGAGTCGCATTTATTTGTGACTCTGTTTTTTTATGCAATGTATTTTAAATAAAAATTTTATTATATAAAAATACCATCCTTTATTTTAAGGATGGTATTTTTAATGTATTGCCTAAATATCTTTAAATATTAAGCGCAACCTGAATATCCGCAACTCGGGCAAATGAAGCATCCTTCTGCCATCTGAATTTTTGTTCCGCATTCAGGACATTTAACTTCTTTAATTTCCCCTGTCGGGTTGTATTCTTCAACGCTCTCAATCTTATCTTCAACGACAGGCTTGATTTCAATACTGTCTTTCTTTTTAGCATCCAAATTCATCGGTTGGAATTGACGTGAATTATTTCTGTAAACAGTAATTCCTTTCAGATTATTTTTGTATGCCAAAATATATGCTTCTTTAATGTCTTCTCTTGTTGCAGATTCAACAAAGTTTACTGTTTTTGATACTGCGTTATCCGTGTGAAGTTGGAATGCAGCCTGCATTTTAACATGCCAATACGGTGTAACATCATGCGCAGTATAGAAAATCTTTTTAACATCATCACTTACACCGTCAACATGAGCAATTGAACCGTCAATTGCAATTTTTGACATCAATTCATCGCTGTATAAACCGTGTGAAATCATATAGTCTTTAAATATCGGGTTAACTTCAAGCATTTCAGTTTTATCCATGATAAGTCTTGAGAATACCAAACCAAATAACGGTTCAACCCCGCCTGATGCACCGGCAATCATGGAAATGGTTCCTGTCGGAGCAATACATGTTGTTGTTGCGTTTCTCAAACCGTATTGTTTAATTTGTTTATCAAGTTCTGCCCATTGCTCATCAGAAATTTTGCCTGCAGATTTGCCTTTGTATTTGTTGTAAAGGTAATTATCCTGATCATAGATACTGCCTGTGAAGTTGTTAAATCTTCCTCTTTCTTTAGACATTTCAATTGATTCTGTTTTAGAAACATAATCAATAAATTCCATAACCTGTCCTGCAAGTCTTGTCCCTTCTTCGCTTGAATATGAAATACCTGATTTCATAAGCATATCTGCCCAGCCCATGACGCCAAGACCGATTTTTCTGTTATTTTGAACCATTTCAGAAATTTGTGGAAGCGGATAATTATTTACCGCAATTACATTATCCAAAAATCTCATAGCAGTTCTTGTTGTTTCTTCAAGTAAATCCCAATCAACAACCCATCCGTTGGATGTTTCTTTCATCATTCTTCCTAAGTTTATTGAACCGAGGTTGCATGCTTCATAAGGAAGCAACGGAACTTCACCGCAAGGGTTTGTTGATTCGATAGCGCCGATTTGCGGAGTAGGGTTGTCATAATTCATTTTATCAATAAATATAATGCCCGGTTCGCCGTTTCTCCATGCGCCGTCAACAATCTTATCAAATACTGCCTTAGCACTTAATCTGCCGACAACCTGATTATTTTGCGGATTAACCAAATCATAATCTTGGTTTGCAAGGTAAGCATCCATAAATTTATCAGTTATTGCAACAGAAATATTAAAGTTGTTCAACTGGTTATTATCTGATTTGCAGTCAATAAAATCTAAAATATCAGGGTGGTCAACTCTTAAGATGCCCATATTTGCACCGCGTCTTGTTCCGCCTTGTTTTACGGCTTCCGTTGCAGCATTAAATACGCTCATAAATGAAACCGGACCTGATGATACACCCATTGTAGAACGAACTACACTGTTTTTAGGTCTTAATCTTGAGAATGAAAAACCTGTGCCTCCGCCTGATTTGTGAATGAGTGCGGTATTTTTAACTGTTTCAAAAATACCTTCAAGGCTGTCTTCAACCGGCAATACAAAGCATGCTGCCAATTGCCCCAATTCTCTGCCTGCATTCATCAATGTCGGAGAGTTTGGCATAAAGTAGCGGTTTGTAATTGCACGATAAAATCTGTCTGCAAGTTTTTTAACTTCTTCTTCCGATTTGCCGAATTTCAAATCTCCTGATGCAATAGTATCTGCTACTCTGTGGAACATATCTGACGGAGTTTCAATACAATTCCCATCCTTATCTCTCTTCAAATAGCGTCTTTCCAAGACCTTAATTGCGTTCTCGGTAAGATCGAGTTTTTCTTCTAAACAAGTGTCTGACACATTAACCTCCATAGTCTGTAAATTATAATATATTAATACATTTCCCAAAAAATAAGCATGCCCCAAATAAGAGTGCTTATAAAAATTGTACTACATACAACTCATTTATTGCAAACTTGGTAAAGTTTTTTATTATATTTCGTAACAATACAATAATATACACATAACTAATGCAAAAATTATAATTTATGTTATTATAAAAGCATGACAGGGAGAGTGTTTAGGGTTTTATTGTTTTTGGCTTTTATTGCGCTTTTATGTAAAGCGTGTATAATTCGTGATGTTCCGCCCAAAATCATAAATAATACCTTTACGCATCAGGCTAATTTGGCCTCTGCTTATACTATGCCTAAAAATGTAACACTAAAAGGGATTGATTATCTCCAATCTCAGGTGCCTGTCGGAACTTTTGGCGGTACTCTTGTTGCTTCAACTATAGGTGAAGGTCCAAAAACATTTAATCCGTTTAATTGTAAAGACAATACATCTGCAATTTTATCAGGAGTCATGTATGACGGGCTTTTTACTACTAATCCTATAACTGGTGAAGTTTCTCCAAAACTTGCAAAAGGTTACACAATTTCACCTGACGGTAAAGTTTATACAATATATTTAAGGCATGGGATTAAATGGTCAGACGGGAAGCCTATCACGGCAGATGATGTTGTATTCACCTGGCAGAATATAATTTTTGCAGGTTTAGGGGATACTTCTACAAGAGATTCACTTGTAATAAACGGTAAACTTCCTACCGTAAGAAAATATGGCGAGGATATCGTGGTTTTTGTTACCCCTGAACCTTATGCTCCTTTTTTGAGAATGTTATCAACTTCAATTGCCCCAAAACATGTATTTTATAATGCCGTTCAAAAAGGCAGCACATATTTTGATTCATTCCTTTCTACTAATGCTAAGCCGAAAGATTTTGTTGTGTCGGGTGCATTCAAATTAAAAGAATATGTTCCTGCACAAAGGGTTGTGTTTGAAAGAAATCCGAACTATTACGAAATAAATACCAAAAATGAAAAATTACCGTACCTTGATAAACTTGTATATTTAATTGTCGGGGATTTGAATAATGAAGTTTTAAAATTTGAAGCCAAAGAACTTGATGTTATATCTTTGCAGGGTGCAAAAGTGGCAAGGTATAAGTCATTAGAGCCGCATTCAGATTTTAAACTCTATAATTTAGGACCTGATACCGGAACAATGTATATTTCAATGAACCTGAATACAAGAAAAAATGAAAAAGGTAAATATTATGTAGAGCCTGTCAAACAAAAATGGTTCAATGATTTGAACTTTCGCAGAGCAATAGACTATGCCGTTGACCGAAAAAATATGGTTTTAAATATCGCAAACGGTATGGGAGTTCCGCTTTTTACTCCTGAAACTCTTAATTCAATTTATCTCAATAAAAAATTAAAACCTTATGATAGAGATGTAAATAACGCTAAAATTTTGCTCAAAAAATCAGGATTTAAAGCTGATAAAAAGGGCAGACTCTTTGACAAAGACGGTAACAGAGTTGAATTTAACCTTTATACAAATGCCGGCAACACCGAGCGCGAGGCAATCGGGGTTATGGTCAAACAGGATTTGGAAGATTTGGGAATGAAAGTTAATTTCAAACCGATAGAGTTTAATTCGCTTGTAAATAAACTTGTTTCAACTTTTGACTGGGATATGGTCATAATGGGTTTGACAGGCTCTCCGTTAGAGCCAAATGGCGGGAAAAATGTCTGGCTGTCTGATGGACGGCTTCACATGTTTAACATGCGTACTCCTGCGGAAGGTAAGGTCGGAATTTTACCTTGGGAAAAAGAATTAGATGAGATGTTTGACAAAGGTGCTCTTGCAACAAAATTTGATGACAGAAAAGTGTATTATGATAAGTATCAGGATATTGTTTACACTCAAAAACCTATGATTTATATTTATTCGCCGATAAGAATAGTTGCAATAAGAGATAAATTCAAAAATATCTACCCGTCAAGTTTAGGCGGATTGACACATAATATAGAGGAAATTTATATTGGACACGATAAAGTACATAATTAAACGAATACTTCAGACAATACCGTTATTGATAATCGTATCAATGATAAGTTTTTTCATTATAAGATTGTCGCCGGTTGACCCGTTGGCAGAATTAAAACTTAATCCGTCAGTTTCTCCTGAAACGGTTGAAAAAGAAAGGGCAAGATTAGGGCTTGATAAACCTATTATTGTTCAGTACGGTAAGTGGGCAATTTCTTTTGTCAAGGGTGATTTGGGTGTCACTTCAACAGGTGAAAAAGTTTCTCAAAAACTTGGAGAAAGGATCCCGAATACTCTGCTATTAACAACCATTGTAATTCTTTTAACATGGCTTGTTGGTGTTCCCCTTGGCATAATTGCTTCTGTTCGGTGGAAAACGAATTTAGACAGAATTTTAACTGTTTTAACAAGTATTGGCATGGCAATTCCGTCATTTTTCTTTGCGGTATTACTTTTGATGTTTGCTGTTAAAACGGGTTGGTTTCCCATTGGAGGTTTGACAAGCCCAAATTTTGCCGATATGAGTTTTGGCGGAAAATTTTGGGATATTACGCATCATCTTATTTTACCTGTTATTGTTCTATTCACTATTTCTCTTGCAGGTCTGCAGCGACAAATGAGAGCCAATATGCTTGATGTATTAGATAGTGATTATGTAAAATTTGCAAGAGCAAAAGGGTTAAGTGAAAATGTGGTAATTTATAAGCATGCATTAAGAAATGCGGTTAATCCCATGATTACGCTTTTGGGCTTTGAATTTGCAGGGTTGTTATCGGGTGCGGCTTTGACGGAATATGTTTTTCAGTATCCGGGGTTAGGCAGGCTTATTTTGGAAGCGGTACTAAAATCAGACATTAATCTTGTCATGGCATCACTTATGATGGGTGCAATAATGCTTGTTGCCGGGAATTTAATTGCGGATATTCTGCTAATCATTACAGATCCGAGAATAAGGAGTAAGTCATGATTAGAGATTTATTAAAAGCATTATGGAAAGATAAATTTGCAAGAATTGCGCTTATTGTTTTGGGGGTAATCTATATTGCATTATTTTTGGCTGATTTTATTGCGCCTTATACAAAAGATTTCTCTGACAGAACAATGGCTTATGTCCCGCCGTCAAAAGTTTTCACAATAGATGAAAACGGTAAATTTTCAAAACCATATACCTATAATTATGTACGAGAATTTGATTCTGAGACTTTGCAGATAAAATATAGTTTAGACAGAAGTCAAAAACATTATATAAAGTTTTTCTCAAAAGGTCAGCCTTATAAATTTTTAGGCTTAATTCCTATGAAAAGGCATTTCTTTACAACAGATAGTGATGGCAGAATATTCTTACTCGGTACGGATATAAACGGCAGAGATGTTTTTTCAAGGCTTTTATTCGGGGGCAGAATTTCTATGACTATCGGATTTTTGGCATTATTTGTACTGTTTCCGATAGGGTTATTGTATGGCGGGATTTCCGGATATTTTGGCGGCAGGACTGATATGATAATGATGCGGTTTGCAGAAGGGGTTATGTCCATACCGAGTTTTTATCTTTTAATTATTCTTGCATCAATTTTGCCTTCAGGAATGACAAGTTCGCAAAGATTTATGCTGATTGTTCTTATTTTGGCGCTAATTGGCTGGGCAGGGTTTGCAAGAGTAGTCAGAGGAATGGTTTTATCTATAAAAAGCGAAGATTATGTTCAGGCTGCTAAAAGTATCGGGGCTTCAAAATTGAGGATAATAACCAAACACATTTTGCCTCAGACTACAAGTTTTGTAATTGTTGCAATGACATTATCGGTTCCGTCTTATATTTTGTCGGAATCCGGTTTGAGTTTTTTGGGATTGGGAATTCAGCAGCCTGATGCAAGTTGGGGCAATATGCTCAAAGAAGCGCAGGAATTTACCAATATTTTATACAGACCTTGGCTTTTGACTCCGGGATTTTTAATTTTTGTATCAGTTTTGGCTTTTAACCTGATAGGTGATACCATTAGAGATGTACTTGATCCTAAAAGTAAGGTAAGGTAAATAAGAGGGATAAAAATGATATTAAATTTTGATCATATATTGAATTTGAATTGCGGTTTGAGTATTGTAGCAGCCGCAGCATTCGGTTTTTGCATCGGTTTGGAAAGAGAATTGACAAACAAATATGCAGGTTTGAGAACTCATATTATGGTTGCTTTGGGTGCGTGTATATTTACATTGATTTCAATATACGGTTTCCCGACATTTGCGCAAGGGGATAATGTTGTTATATCTCAGGCGACAGGGGTTCGTGATACAGCAAGAGTTGCCGCTCAGGTTGTAACAGGTATCGGTTTTATCGGTGCAGGTACGGTTTTGAGAAACGGACCTATTGTTTTGGGGTTGACTACCGCATCAACCTTATGGATTGCGGCAAGTATCGGTATGGCTTGCGGGGCAGGCATGTTTGATATTGCATTTGCAGGTACGGCTATGGCTATTATGACTCTTGTTATGGTAAGAATTTTCGAAAAAAATGTGCTGCCGTCAAGTACAAAGAAAACAAGAATGGTCAAAGTCGGAATTGTTTGTGCAAATGATTATGTTCAAACAGTTCAAGATTTTATTATCGAAAAATATCAGGATATTTCGGAAATAAATCGCAGGCAACTAAATGCAGATGCAAATTCCACAAAATTGACCTGTGTTATTAATGTTATGGACAGAAAACCTATCAAAGATTTGTATAAAGCGTTTCAAACTCTTAAAAATATAGATTCGATTTCTATTCAGGAATACAGCGAAACCTAAAAATTATAAGACCGCTTTGATTGTCTTATTTTATTATATTTTTTGATATTTTGTAAATGGTTTGTACTTGTTCTTTTGTTGCCTGATTGATTAATATGTTTATTTCCGATATCAGTTCTTCTTTTGTTTGATGATGCTTGAAACAGAATAAATCACCGATATCAACCTTTAATGCTTTCGCAAGTTTTTCAAGATTTGCCATTGTGGTAAATGTTGTTCCCGTTTCAATATTCCCGATTTGTTTTTGAAATACACCCAATTTTTCAGCAAGTTGCTCTTGAGTCATATTGCATTTTTTTCTCAATTCTTTAACTCTAAGCCCAAATAGTTTTTGTGTATTCATTAAAAAACTCCTCTTTGCTAATGATATTCCCATTGAAATTTATTATGCACCCTTTTTAAATATCTATTAATATTGAAAAAGATATTTAAATATGGTATATTAACCATGAGTTTAATAAATGAGGATAATAAGCATGAAAAAGTACGCTTTCACATTGGCAGAAATAATGATTACAATTGGCATCATTGGTGTTGTTGCGGCGATTACTATTCCTCTTTTGATGCAAAATTCTAACTCTAAAAAGTTTACAGCACAGTTTAAAAAATCTTTATCTACTCTAAATCAGGCGGCAATCGGAGCGCAGGCACAGTATGATTTGGATTATTCGCTTTTAACTCAAATTAATGATGATGCGACTTGCAAAAGCGATACTCTCGCAGGTGGTCAGTACAATTTTTGCGGACTGTTTAACAACACTTTGGCAGGTCAGACTTATTTAGGCAAATACGGCAACGTCAAAGGTGCAAATTTATTTAGTCCTTATAGTGCGGATATGAAAAGTTTTTCTGTTGAAAACTTTTTGTTCTTTTCATTCGCTGACGGCGCAATTGTTGCGTTTAATCCGAACGCAAAAGGTTGTGGTGTTGGGGTTGGGAATGTAATAACTACTGCGATGTTGTCAGATAAATTAGCAAATTGTATAGGGTTTATAGACGTAAACGGACCTACTCCGCCAAATAAAGAGGTACAGTGTGCTGAGGGTACAACGACAATCAGTGCCAATACCACTTGTAAAGTAACAAATGGCAGTATGGGAGATATTTTCCCTGTAGTGTTTCATGACGGAGCGGTCGAACCTGCAACAAATGCTTCACTTGCGACTTTTTTAGGAGGAAACGGGAAAGAAGAATATGAATTAACAGAAGAAGAAAAGTTAGCAAAACGTCGTCAGTTTGACAAATGGGAACCGCAGGAAATCACAACTCCGATGAGTAAAGCGGATTGTGAAGCAAAAAAAGAATCACTGGGGATTAAATCATGCCCTTATGACAATGATTACTGGGCTGCGGCTGTGGAAAAATGTGGCGGGGTACAAAACTTGCCTACAATGGATGATTTGTATGAATTAGCCAAGAAAGTATATCCTACATGTGACGACAATACAAAAAACTGCACCGGCACCGCTGATTTTAGTCAACTGCCAGATAATCTTTCAGATTTAGGTGGTTCTATTCATCGTTTATGGTCTGGGAGTGAGACCAGTAGTAATGCTGTAGGACTTAGATTCGATGCTACAAAGACAAGTGTTAGCGCTATGTCTAATGGTGGAACTCGTAAGAGTAATACGTATAGGGCTGTTTGTGTCGGTGATTTGGAGTAGTAGTAGTTTGCATCCCTCTTCGA
>Ga0256407_10006327_pt1 | contig 18382 bp, 14 predicted proteins | sample RumenRJG_04DNA_FD_193489 | JGI IMG/M metagenome (GOLD analysis project Ga0256407, IMG submission 193489) | Bovine rumen microbial communities from Lethbridge, Alberta, Canada - RJG_04 | ecosystem: Host-associated > Mammals > Digestive system > Stomach > Rumen | place: Canada: Alberta...
CCAAAAAATAACAATACCTTTGCAAACTGAATAATACATTTTATATTAAGGTTTATGGTTGATTAATTTAGTTTTTTAAGCTAATAATTACAGATTGGGCCAATTAATGCTGTGATAGCACGGAGGCCGGTTAGAAAAAGGTTTATAAATATAGGGCAAGCAGTGATGCTCGCCCTATATTTATACTCATAAACAGGAAACAATAAAACTGTTATGTCCTAACCTTTACCCCTCTATGTTCTTTGGTCATCAACCTTCTCATCATTTCATCCCACTTCTTGATTTCACTTTCATCATTAGCATATATCTTCTTGGTATGAATGAAATCAAATGTCCAGAGGTTATTATAAAGATCAGTTACTGAAATGCCTTGATTACGGATGTTATCTTTGATATTACGTTCTGAATTCTCGTCAAATGTAATAATATTAAGATGCCTAACGGGCTCTGGTGCAGCAGAGGCAGCTTTAAAAAACTCCCTAAAATAGCCAAAATCCATTTCGTTAACAGAATGACCAAAGAATACTACTTCCTTGGCACCAAGAATATGACGTGCAACATGATTAGCTCTATTTAGCATATTATATTTGTACATAAAAGACAAACTTCTGTTAACTTTCTCGCCTTCTTGTACATCACAACCTAAAACAATATCATTATTCCTTAAACTTCCATGCACATAGGTAAAGAATCCCTTCCCTATTTCATGATAGGTAGGCATTTCAAGAAACAAGTCTGGTACAGTATAGTTGAACAGTATTTCAATTTTACTATACGGGCTATTCTGCAAATTATATAGAAACTGATATGCAAGCCTACTCTTATCTGCCTTATGTTCAAGTTTTCTTGACACACGAATCAAATAATCAGAAAGCGCAGATTTTAGCTTATCAAATTCCCTTTTTATATTCTCTACATCTCGTTCTGAACACTTGGTATGATCTAATACAAAATTATGAATCTCTTCTTCAATATCGAACCAGTTCTCTTTATCATATGCTTTTTCTTGAAGATAACATATTAAGGATTGCTTCTTGTAGTTATCATCCCCAACATAGCCAAGTGGAATTTTGGCAATCTTTTTCCACTCATCGCTTTCTATAAATTGAGAGTACTTGGAAGGGAGCCCCAAGTCCAAATCAAAACCATTACCTATGATAATCGCGATTTCTGCCATGTTCATGTAATATCAATCTACTCCATATGGTTCCAATGATTCTGCGGCCATTGGTAGTTGCTCTTCGTAATCAGAGTATCTTTTCTCATTAACCTCTACGAGATCAACATGCTGTTTCTTTATCTTGTGCAGCTGGATGTCGTATGCGCCTGTTGAGTCGCTTACCAATCTGATAATCAAGTCGCGGAAGTTCACCTTGAAGCCCTCATTCTGCTGATACTCCTTGTACAGTGACATATCACCCTTACGCTTCTGGCGAATAACACTATCGATGATCTTAGCCATCAGGTCATCCACAGCCTGCTGGTCGGGATTTCCTACAACAAGATTCTGATAGTCCTCGTTCTCTGTAACAGCCTTCGAGATACTCAGTATCTTTGCTTTCTGGTCTTCAGGTGTGGCCGACCATCCTTTAAACCATCTCTCATTGAATTCCTCCAATATCTTATCCAACGGGTCTTTGTCCTCGTCATCGTTACCTGCATTCACCATTACAGGCTTATTGGGGTTCAAAGTAGCTTCGCCTGCATCCAAACCTATTGTCTCATTCAATACTGTTCGGCGCAAACCATAGGTATTCAGATCAACGTTATCAAGCAAGTCCTTAATTTCCTCGCCATTGCTATCCACATGCAAATCTGGAATCAGATAACGCAGATACCAAAAGAGTTTTTCCCAGTCCAATACTTCGAAATCGATGATAGCAGCCACACGAGAATATACTCTTACAAACTGCTTACATTTCATCTTGAAGTCAGCCTTACCATTCTCAGGCCAATCTATTTCCTGTTCAAATCGCTGAACTGCAGTATCCAAGATTGGAGCCCATTGATCGGCCTCAGCACCCTGGAAGTAGAGATTTGCAAACTCGTTCACCTCTTCCATATCAAACACCCCCATCTGCAAAAGCGTTGTCTTTAGCTGATGCAGAATGTTCACATCAGTTGGTCCGGCAAGCGTCGTTTCGGTAAAGAATGGATCGAATGACTCTTTGATGCCCTCTATACTATTGTAGAAGTCGATAATAAAGAGGTCTTCGCTTACTTTCTTCAGTTCAGGAGCCGAACGATTCAAACGCGATAATGCCTGTACAGCCAGAACGCCATCAAGCGGTTTATCGATATACATAGCACAAAGCTTTGGCTGGTCAAAACCAGTCAAGTACTTGTTGGCCACAACCAGAATACGGTTCTCTTCCTTTTCAAACTCCTCAGCAGTCTTCGACTCTGGGAATCCGTTCAAATCAGTTTCCGTATAATCCTTACCATTGATAGTTTTTGTACCTGAGAAAGCTATCAGGATACCATAAGGCAATTTCTTCTCATTGGCGATCTCCTTCAAAGCCTGATAATAAGTGATGGCACATTCAATATCCTTTGTTACCACCATTGCCTTAGCCTGTCCCATCAGTTTGTGATTACGGAAAATCTTAGCATCAAAATGATCCAGCATCACCTCGGCTTTCGCTCTGATAGTCTTTGGTTCGCGCTCAACTTTCCAACGAAGCATTTTCTGAGCTTTCTCGTTGTTATATTGTGGATTTTCCTCAATACTCTTAGTCAGCTCATAATAGCTTTTATAGGTCGTATAGTTGGCTAGCACATTCAGGATAAATCCTTCCTCGATAGCCTGCTTCATACTGTAGAGATGCCAAGGATAGAATTTTCCATCGCTGTGCTGAGTACCGAATTTTTCAAGTGTTTCTTTCTTTGGAGTAGCTGTAAAGGCAAAGTACGAGCAGTTGGTGCTCATCTTTCTCTCCTTCATCAACTTAAATATCAGATCGTCTGTCTCCTCAGCATTGTCCTCATTCTTCTGGGTGGCCTTATTCACACTGTCAGCAGCAATTCCGCTTTGAGAGCTATGCGCCTCATCAATGATGATGGCAAAGTTCTTATCGCTTACGTCGCTGATTGCATTACACATAAATGGGAACTTCTGTATCGTTGTGATAATGATACGCTTTCCCTGCTCAATAGCCTGTTTCAGTCCTGTTTTGTTAGAATTGCTACCCGAATCTGCACAATCAGCATGAGCAACAATCTTATCACTCTGACCGAAAGCCTTGATATTATCAGTAATCTGCTTGTCAAGCAATTTGCGGTCGGTAACCACAATCACCGAATCGAACAATGCCATATTAGTGGCTTTGGCCCTTAAAGCATCCATCGTATCAGGACATGTCTTGATGAGCTTATAAGCCAACCAAGTAAGCGAGTTAGATTTACCCGAACCTGCAGAATGCTCAATCAAGTATGTTTTGCCCACTCCTATCTCAGCCACATCTTGCTCCAACTTGGTAACTACATCCAACTGATGATAACGGGGGAATATCAGTTTTTTAGCATTCTTCATGATATGCGGCACTTTCTTCTGGATCTTAGCCTCTCCATAGTCAAAGAGCACATAGTTCATGATAATATCGGCCACAGTATCCTTCTGCAGCACATGTTCCCACATATACGATGTTTTATAACCGCCATTAGGGTTCACTGGGTTTCCTGCTCCCTGTCCATCGGGTAGTCCCTTATTAAAAGGCATAAAGTAGGTGTTGCCAAGTGCCAGCTTGGTGGTAAACAGAACTTCGTTCTTATCTAAAGTAAAGTGTGCCAGGCATCTACCAAAGTTCAACAGCGTGTCTTTAGGATTTCTGTCTTTTTCGTATTGTTTCTTTCCGTTGTATTTTGCCGTTTGTCCAGTCCAAGGGTTCTTCAGTTCAAACGTAAACAGAGGCAATCCGTTCACGTAAAGCACCATATCAATCTCTTCGCCAGGCTTTAAAACAGAATAAGTCTGCTGGCGAGTTATCGAGAACTGGTTCTGTTGATACTTGATGTGAGAAACCTCGCTATCAGCAGCTGATGGCTTTGGGAAGAAGAGCTTCAGTTTCATGTCGTTATACTCAAAGCCCTCTCTTAGCACCTTTATGATGCCGAAGGTCTCAATATCTTTCGAAAGAGCCTTAGTAATATCCGTTTTTAAGTCTTTGCCGGTATATTTTGCAAGCTCATCCTTCTGCGTTGTTTCCAAGAACGACCAAAGTCTGCGCATATCTACAGCCCACTTCTTATCCAAATCCTTAGGCTCACCCCAATAGTATTGGTGTGCAGCAGGCTGCTGAGCATCCACATTAGTAAGCCCAGCCTCTTGGCGTTCTTCCTTTGTTGTGCCCACGAGTGCTTTTTCAATCAACCACTCAAAGGCCTGTTCGTTCGTTTTGCTTGTAGTCATAGTTCGTAATATTTAAACGAATATTTGGTCATGTATAATAAATCTCCTATTGACTATTTAAAATCTTTATTCTAGGAACTGTTTTCTGATTTCCATTTGTAGTTACATATCTATACGTTCCATTCATCCGAACAGATTGATTTTTCTCTACTTTGATTATCTGGTCATCATAAAAAGTTGCACCCTCCTCACCTATCAAGAGATAGACTATTCCATTATAAAAACCGTATTCATCCTTACCATATACTAAGGCTTGATGGTCCATCAGTACATCAAATACTTTAAACGATTTTTCATTAACAATATCTCCTGTTTTAAAAAGCATTTCCTCCCTCTCGCGTTCAAGTGCATATCTTTCAGAATAATCTACACTATCTTCAGCCGCATCAGTCTGATCAGTTGAACTATTTCCAAAATTATAACTATTGAGATATTGGAAACTCAATACTAGTATTACTCCGGTAATAACACCGCATAGATAAACTAACCACTTTTTCATCCCTTCATTATTTTAAATGTCTGTTGTATATAATGTAGCCGCTTTAGCATAAGGAATATTTTCTAAGAGAACAGCCTTACAGCCCTCTAATACCATCTCTTTACCAAGCCTACCCATAGATTGTTTTGTTGCTTCATAATCAAGCATTTCTAGGTATAATGCGCAAAAGAACACATCAGCCTGTTCAAAAAAACATCGTTTCCTTATCCTATCACATATTTCTCTGCACAATTCCAGATCGAACTTATCGCTTGTCTTATTATACATATATTGTATTTCAGTGAAGATTGCAGGTCCGATATCATCCTTATGGTTTGCAAGAGTTTTAAGATAATGGTATTTACCAGCATTATCTATATGTTCAGCAGGATTACTATCCGTTGGAGCATAGTCAATAACTCTGCGGACATCTCCTTTGGGTGATGTCGCATAGTAGATTTTACTACCATCTTTGAATTTTAATGCCTGCTGAACTACTTTCTTCATACCACAACCACTTTCCTTATTAATACTTTACACTAGTATCATATATACTCACAAGAAGTACGGGTAAAGCATACGCTTGAAAAGAATGTACTTTCGGTCCTAAAGCATATCTCCCTTTATTTTTTGCATCTTTCAACCAAAACATATAATTATCTTCATAACATAAACCTCTATAAGTATAACATCCGTTTGGTAACCAAAATCTGGCACGATTTATTTTACTTAAGAACTCCGTTCCAAGTAGTCCACTCTTTTCAGTCATAAACTGTTCTGTATTATCCAAAAGTTCTTGGAATTGTCTTATAGTTGGTATATTGAATTGTTCTGCTTTACCAAATCCCAAAAGCTCCATTTCTCCATTTGCTTTTGTAAGGTAACCTGTAGCCCATTGAGTACCACTTGGTAATTCCAAATCAATGTACGACACTTTATTATACTTAATAGGTGTTTCTGGCTTTTCTCGATTTGCATAACCATCAGCATAACCTTCTTGATAACCTGCAGCGTATGCATCTTCAATAGCTGTTGTAATAGCACTTAGCGCTTTACCTTCAGCATACTCCTTTGCCTTTTCCTTCATATCCATAACCAACTATATTACTTTTACTTTACCCGTTACAACATTGTTGATAATTATCTGCTTTCGTTCCTGGAGAAGAGAAATCTGTTTTTGGTATACAGAAATAGCCTCTTTTATTATACGGGTATTATCATCTATGTACCCGCAAATCCTATTCTGTTCTTCCATTGGAGGTAGCGCGCAGTAAATTGAATACAAGTCAGAAGTGTACAATCTAGATAATCCAGCGCCAACACCAGTTATCAGTTTTACAAACTCGCTAATACATTTTGGGGTCTTAAACACATATTCCAAGAAAGTCAGGTTTGCCTTCCCCGTAGATTTGTATACAGCATAATCAGGACTTACTAATCCTTCATATTTCGACACATTAAAAACCCCTAGATGTGCTTTTAATTTGTTGAACACCAAATCACCCTCGCTAACAAGTTTCGCTCCAATAAAAGATGACGCCATATTAGGGATGGATTCCATCTCCTTGGTGGGTATCAGACCATAAATCTGACTCATAGACAAAGGTTCTTCTGCTCCAGAAAGAGACCTCTCTTTTGATTCTTGTAAAAGATATTTTATTCTTACTATATCCCAGTGCTTTGGGATCTCACCAATCCAATCTATGCCACTATCTTTCATAGGGGCATTGGTATTGAGGCCCTTAGTAACAGCATTGTTGATAATAATCTGCTTACGCTCGTTCAACAGATCTATCATCTTTTGCTGCTGGGCTATGGCTTTATCAATCTTTATCACAACATCGTTAAGATAAGAAACAATCCTGTCTTGTTCTTCTCGTGATGGTATAAGAATAGGCAATCTGCGCAAATCAAGCCAACTCAGGCTTTGCCTCAGGCCACTACCATGTCTATATATTTCTTTTGTTATATCCCACGAATGAAGGAAATAATGAATGTAAGAAGGATTATAGCTTTCGTCAACAATAAGACCTAAATACGCTCCTGTAATTATTCCTTCATCTTTCACTAGACCTGTTCTTAAGCTAACCTTGTCGTTTTGTAAATCTGTACATCTGATGATAATATATCCGGGATGAACAATCTGATAGCCTTTGTAGTCAGTAGGCACCAATCCTTCATCAATATCCTTCTTTATTATAATATTGCCATAACTTAGCGATAGTACAGTCTTTTCAGTCAAATCTGTATTCTTATTTTTATTCTCCTTTAAAACAGCAAGTCCTGGCAACATCTCCCAATGACTCGGGATTTCCCCAAGCCATTTTACGCCGCTGTCTTTATATGAATCGTATCTTTTCATTTGATTTAAACGAGATTAAAGAGTGACTGAATATAGCCCTGACTCTGCTCGTCGAGCTCACGGATATCGCGCTCATTCTCTTCGAGAGAACGCAGTGGAGCTGGCTTGTAGAAATACTTATTGAAAGATATCTCGCAACCAATCTTGGTTGGTGGCAGGTTAATCCAAGCGTCATCTACGTATGGACGCACCTCACGCTGGAAGTATTCGTAGATATCCTCCTTTACAGGAATCTTCTCGGTATCGCGCAGGTCGCTGTCGGCCTCGTACTCTATATAACCCTTTTTGTCATTGTGGTTATATCCATAGTCGAGAAGACGCTCCTCGGTGATGCCATAAACATCTGTAAGTTCCTGGATGTCCTTACTATTTGCCTTATGGATTTTCTTGATAACAGCTGCTGCCTCAGGATCGGTTACACTCATAGCACGAGCAATGGTCTTAAGCTGTGCTGCTGTTGGCTTTTGTGCAATCTCCTTGGCAGCCTTATCAATCTTATCGACAAATACGTTATAATCCATATACACATCGGTACCAATAGTGTGCATCAAGCTCTGCGCAATCTGCATCAACTCGCGACGGGCATTCCATTCCTTAGCGTTAATGAGTTTGGCAACCTTCTTATCTGTCATTTTTATCTCATTATCATTGAGATACTCCTTGATGGCAGGTATTTCTGCATCGAGGCCTACAAATACTCTATCACGATAAGTCTCGTAGAGCCATTTCGACATTTCGAGTTCGCCCTTATCAAAGAGCAACTCATCAATCTTCAACGCATTAAACTGACAGCGCAGGCGCAATGGGCGCTCGATAGTAACGTTGTAATAACGGAAATCGTCGTTATCAAACAGCTTTGAGCTAACCTTACCACCCTCCTGCTCTACAAAATCCATATAGATTTTCAGAATTGCATCCTGATACTCTGGGGTAATAGTACAGTTACGTGAGCCCTGATTCTTACGCAGCTTCTCGAAGGCTTGCGAGGCATCGATAATCTGAACCTTGCCCTTACGGTTGGCGGGTTTCTTGTTGGTAAGAATCCAGATATACGTGGTGATACCTGTATTGTAGAAGATATTATTAGGCAACTGGATGATGGCTTCAACCAAATCGTTCTCGATAACATAACGGCGAATATTACTCTCGCCACTACCGGCATCGCCAGTAAACAAGCTCGAACCATTATGAATAGAAGCAATACGAGCTCCCTGTGGCTGCTGGTCGAGAGGTTTCATCTTATCTACCATCTCGAGCATGAACAACAACTGGCCATCTGATGTACGAGGTGTACAATCAAGCACTTCTACTTCGCCAGCAAAGTTAGTAAGGCTCAATTCATATCTTGAATCCAGCAGTGTCTTCTCGTGATAAAGCTTCTCCTTATCGGTCTTCCACGATTTACCATAAGGCGGATTGGTAATCTGATAACCAAAAGTCTGCCCTTGGAAGTGGTCTTCTGTGATGGTGTTACCCAAATGCATACCGCTGGGGTCAACACCTTTTATAATCAAATCTGACTTACAGATAGCATAAGTCTCAGGGTTGATTTCGGTACCGGAAAGCAGAATGGCACTATCGCGAACACCCAAATCAAGCAAAAATTCACGTCCTTCTGTCAGCATACCACCAGAACCTTCTGCAGGGTCGTGCAGCGAGATGGTCTTTGGCAGATTATCCTTGATGGGTTCGAAGATTAAGCGAGCCAACAGTCGGATAGCATCGCGGGGCGTGAAGTGTTCTCCCGCTTCCTCGTTATTCTCCTCATTAAACCTACGGAGCAGTTCCTCGAATACGGTACCCATACCATGATTGGTAAGAGCTGGCAGAATCAAACCATCAGGGTCTTTCTGGTCCTGATCGGTCAGATTAATTCTTGGATCGGTTACACGTTCTATCATCGACAGTAAGCGGTCGTTATCGGCCAGTTTTCGTGCCTTATTGTAATAATCAAAGTTTTTGAGCACATCGCGCACGTTCTCGCTATAGCCATTCAGGTACTCTACGAAGTTATCGTAGAGAAGGTCGTTATTGTCCGAAGCCTGCGACTTCAAGCGATTCAGCGTCCAACGGCTAGTATTGAAGTAGCTGAGTTTGGTGATGTCCTTCAGGGCATCTTCGTCAGTATCCTCCAATCCCATCTCTATCTGCTCCTTCAGTTCCTGCTCTACAGCCTCTTTGGTAGGTTCAAGCAAGGCATCCAAGCGGCGCAAAACCACCATGGGCAGGATTACATCGCGATACTGTCCGCGAAGAAACACATCTCGCAGAACATCATCTGCAATATTCCAGATAAGGGATACTATTTGATTATGATTTAATTCCATGTATTTTTATTTTCTTAATTATTCAACTACAAATATAGCACAAATTATATAATTATGCAAGCATCACTTTGGTTTTGTCAGCATTAAGTTTGATTTTTCTGGCGAACGAGAGTATTCCGCCACCATATATAACCGACACATCAACACCTTTGGCGATCAAAGTATCGATGAGCACTCTATCATGAATGGCACGAATAGAAGTCCAGGCGCGGCTACCAACCTGCTCGTTGAACTCCTCGATCAGTGCCTCAACACTCATCTTTGCCATGCCCTCAGTGAACTCATCAAAATACTCTTTTGTTACCATAATGCTCTGTTTTAATGTTTCTGCTGCAAAGTTAATACCTAAGTGTGCAGGTTTTCTGCATAGTTCAGGAAATCTTTAATTTTCCACGAACCGCATTCTCAATCAACGTCTGACGATAAGTGGCGAAGACATTATCTGCATTGCCGGTGTACTCAATGATTTTGTCGATTTTACTAACGACATCGTCAATATTGCTTACTATTTTCTTCTGTACCTCGATAGGAGGAATACTACATTTAAGACTAAGCATCGACTTTGAATCTAAAGATTTTTGAGCAACACCTTTTGCCAAAGACCTTAGCGTGTTCTCATTACCCTTCAGCAAATAATACAAATATTTAGATATTATAGCATTTTCATTAATACTCTTGATTGCAGCAACAGAAGAAGAAAGAATACCATCTACTCCTTTAAATACCTCACCTGCATTTTCGCCTCTAACGATAACAATAGTATCATTTGGGGTTGCGCATTTTGATCTTGAAGTAATCGCATACAGAGGCTCATTGTCAGATGGCTTTCTTAAATATGACACAGAAAGAAGAGGTAGGCCTTCGGTATTTATATCGATAGGCTTAGGACCACCTAATATAATTCCAGCTACTGCACACAAAGGATATTCTTCCCAAGTTTGTGCTTCCTCACGTGCCTCTATCTTGATTATATCCATCTTAAGCGACGCAACAATATCTATTGCAGTTAACATATCACAGGTCGCTTCAGATAATGACGGAATTTCATTTGTATCCTGAACAAAGAACCTCTCAAACTGGATAGTATATCCTTTCTCAACTGAACTATAATCAATTGTTATCTCACCTTTTGCATAGGGTTGGCGTTCCTTTTTTACAAATTCGTGAATATCCGTATCTAAGGATATAGTAACCCTTTCTTTTTTCTTACCATTCTCCAGAAGATCAACCTCATAATAACCAAATTGGTCGTTGTTGACAATTCGTGAGTTCGTAGATTCGACTTTTGACTTATATTCTTCAATAATCATTTTAACCAAGTCGCTACGCAATCCGTTTCGCCACATCTTATGCACCATTGAAGTGACGTCAATAAGGCGGACCTTGCCTTTTTGATCCTCACTCTTCTTATTAGAAAGTATCCATAAATAAATAGGAATTATTGTCTCTGTACGAGAACCTGCTGGTAATGCAATAATCGTTTCTACGAGATCATGCTCAAACATCCAGCGACGTATACGTGACTCGCCGCTCTGAGCATTACCACCCCAGAGAACAGATGCAGTTGTTACAAATGCTGCACGACTACCTTGTTGACACATCTTTGAAATGATGTGCTCTATAAAAAGGAATTGACTATCACTTACAGCAGGTAAACCTATAGAAAAGCGACCTGTCAAATCAAGAGCCTCCTTCTGTATTTCTGTTTGGATGGGTTTCCAAGAAAGGCCAAATGGGCTATCCGCAAGAATATAATGGAAGCGATTATCTACAAACGCATCTTCAGTGAGTGTGTCGCCATAGGCAATTCGACTACTACTCCCCCCGGAAAGAAGTACCAACGCTTCAGCTACAGAAGACGGAAACACTGATATCTCCTGGCCATACAACGATATGCTGTCCTGATGGATAGCGAATTCCTTTGCTTTTTCGCCAGCTGTAACAAGCATGCTTCCTGTACCGCAGACTGGATCATAAATAGAGATTCTTTCGTTTTTATCTTCTCTAATATCTACGTTTAACAAACATGAGCTTATTAAACTTGAAAGACCAATATCAGTAAAATGCTCGCCATAATACTTCATTCCTTCAGAAAGGATAAGATATATGAGTTTCGAGAAATCTTCATTATCTAACGAAGAGCTTGACAAATCCAACTCTGCAAACATCTCGAATAAACCTATAAGATATCTAGGCTGACGCAGCAAAACGGCTTGATTCTGACTAAAACCCATTCCATTCAAAAAGTGCAAGACGTTATAACTAAATCCTTGAATATAAGAATTCAATACAACATCTATAGAACCCTCAGAATGCAAAATCTCCTTAAAAGAATAACCAGAACGATTATAGAAAGAATAACCGCCAGAGATTTCTGTTAGCTTTTCACTTAGACGGTCATCGCTTAAAGTTTCGTAATTATCTGCATAGAAAGAATAACTTTTCTGTGCATATTTCCCAATCAGGCAATCTATTCGTCGCAGAAATGTAAATGCAATTGCAACTTCTTGCAGATGCATATCAGGCATAGCGTCTTTTACACGGGAACAAACCTGCCAGATTCTATCCTTTATCAGTTCAATATTATCTTCTTTCATCATTCTAATTTACTGTCGTTCTTATTTCTGTTGCAAAGATACACATTTTCTGTGCAAGTTTTCTGCATAGTTCAGAATAAAATTCTGTTTTTTGATAAATCACTCTGTTTATTTGGGTTTACAGACGAATCTATTAATATTGATTCCCCCGTCTTCCTAAGAAAAGCTTCATACTTACTATGTATCACCTTTAAGTCAACAACAGCGCTATCAACTTCACTCTTACCTCTTTTAAAAGGAGAATATAAATAGGAGAAGATCTTTATGTCATTATGCGATTCCCCATCTTTATGTACTTTCTTAGTCCAAGGCTCAAACACATAAAAACCTTTATCTAAATGTACTTGATAATAATTGGTGTACAAATCACGAGAGTGAACTGTCTTTTGTGTTAGTATGAACTCGACAACTATTGAGTACGTTCTTAACGCCTTTACTTCATCTACCCATCTACTCACAAGTTTTTTCGTTTTACCTTCTTCAAATTTGGACGTATTTGGGCAAACAATTAAGACATAATAAGGGATATCAATTGTTTGGGGTAACAAAAGATTTAATAAATCTTTCAAATTTACCAATCCACAAAAATGATTTACACCTGTTATGTCTTTCTTATTATTTGTAAGCAAATTACTATCTGAAACAACGATACTATTTGAAGGCGGTAGTAAGCCCAATTCTTCACGCAAAATACATTGCCAGCCATTTTCGGCAGCACTACCGGGAACAGCATCCATGTCTATATCAGGAGAACAATAATAGTAGAAAATATCATCGTTTAAGTCCTCAATAAATATAGCCATTACCCCATACTTATCTCTTAAATTCTTTACATCTTCTTTATTATTCAGTATGTACACGACGTTAGCGTGTATATCAGGCATTTTTCCTTTATCATGTAGTGCCACGAAATTCTCTATGGCCGAAGAAGGCCAAGGGAGGCTTTTTCCTTCAATAAATGTATAAATATCGCCTGGATCATTTAAATCTTTAGGGTCGCGGATAAAATCCAAATCTTCCTTTGTAACGTCAAGATATAATTCTGCATGTCTCCGAAGTATCTCAATAATATTCTTATAATAATTATCAGAGAGTGTAGAATCCTGTGCGATTATCTCCAAGGAATCTTTATCAATATATATTTTGGTCTTTGAAAGCATACTATTTATTCTTATAAACGCGTTCTAACCTAGAGATTGTTAAAGACTCTCGTGCTGCTTGATCAAAGAAACCCTCATCAAAAGAATCTTGAAATTTAGCATTGTTGGAAAACAACATATCAACAACGCCTCGCTCTTGAGAAATATAAAGCACTTTTATAGATTCATTAACTTCACTCAGTGAAATACCTTCTTCATACATCTGGCTAGCAGCTATAACTTGAGAGTGACGGACCAAATATTCGGAATGTGTCTCGATAACAAATCTCAAACCGAAATTATTATTAACTTCAAAAATAAAGTCAGCCAATTTACTTTGCAAAACAGGATGTAGATTTTGTTCAGGTTCTTCCAATAGCACAGTAAGCTGTTGGCCCTTATACTTACGAATAAGAGTTGCAATACGAAGTAATAAAATTACAACCTGTATTGATCCCATTCCTTTGTCGGCCAAGTCTATTCCTCCTGGATACCCTTTCTGTCTAACATTGGTAATCTCTGGATTGTCCTTATCATATATTACAAGGCTATAATTATCGCCTTTATAAGAAACTACTTTAAATGAATCACCTATTTTGAACTCTTTGAGCCACTTCTCAATCAACGTAAATCCCTCATCACCTTTAGAGATACGTGATGTATAGAATTCGTGAATGGTACGTTTTGTGTAATCACTTGAATTGGCACAATTTGCATAAACAGAATCCTGATATACAGAATGAGCATAGATATATTCTATTACCTGTTTATTCAATGCAGTTTCCATCTCATCTGCTATTTCAGCAATTTTCATGGCCTTACCCCCAAGAAAAGTTCTACCTGATTTTTCTTCCCTGTATACCTTTGAGCGTTTATCTCCTTTTATACCATCTGCTGCAAATCTTGCAAATCCCCTTATGAGTTCTGGTATCATTAATCTACCAACTTCAAGGCCATTGTAGAAATACAAATTTATAGATTTTTCTCCATATACTTTTATGTGAAAATGATCATCTTTAGCCGTTTTCTCCGTTTTCATCAGTTCTGATAGTATCTGATTCAGTTCCAACTGCATTCGTCCTATTTCTACTTTAAGCGAAGATATTTTCTCCAGGTCTTCAGATTCTGACAAGACTTTATGCAACTCTTTCAATTTTTGAGAGAGACTTTTCTTTCTCAGATTTAGCAATTTGGCTTCATTAATATTTTTACCATTATTCGGTTTGTTTGAGCTATCAAATTTGGCTAACATTCTGTATCTTGTAAAATCAAATGTAAAGTCAACATCTCCATTTTCATCAGATACAGAAATCATTGATACCTCTGGCATAACTCCAGTTTTCCTTTCGCCACGAACATCCACAACGAAACGGTACTTATCGATTTTTATCGTAAATGAAATAGCCTCTTCTTTTTTAGGGCTTTGTCTACAGAAAGCGCGATAAAAGTCACCGATATTTACATGTTCAGTATCAAAACTAAACTGAGGACGAAAAGTAAAGATATCATTAATACCTGTGTCGCTATTTCTTTCAATTCTACTTTTCAAGAAATCACGCATCAATAGCATCGCTTTTACCAAAGTGGACTTTCCTGCATTATTACCTCCTACTAGAATAGTAATATTACCTAACTCTTGCTCTGGGAAATTTATAAACTTGCGGAAATTTGAAAATCCTATTGTATTGCTCATATCTGTTTGTTATTATGTTTTCGGTTGCAAAGTTACTTATTTAGTATGCAAGTTTTCTGCATAGTTCAATTTTTATTTTAATTTTGAGACTGGACCTTTCAGCGCAGCTATAAATCGCTTTGTGCATTCGAGGTCTTCAGCAATGATGTTGGGCCACTCTTCTTCTGGATTGTTGTATCCACCAGGGAACTCTGTTCTTATAGAAGTAGTGCGATAGCCTTCCAGTTCTTCCCAGTTAAGACCTGGACCATAGGTTTTATCAATCTGTTCTTTATCTTTCATCAGTTTGTGAAGAATAGACAGATTTTCTGCTTCAGATCCTTTACCCTTATCAATACGAAGCTCGCAACGTACAAAGTCTTTGGTTACCCATAAAGTCCATTGAACGCCACCAATACCTGTCCCACTTGATATAAAACTATCTTTTGTGGCAGAAGAGTTCTTAAAAGCAGGCATCGTCTTGTCAGCCTTGAAAACCTTAAGCAGTTCTGTCCAGAACTTATAACGCATTTCGTGACGACGCGTTTCCTGTCGTTTGAGTTCACCCTTCTCACGAGCTTCTTTAGAAGGAGCTGACTTGATGGTGAAAAGGGGGCCTAATGGAGAATCGCCTATACGGATAAGTTGCAATTCGAGTAGATAGAAATCACAACCATTATCTGTTTCGTTGAGCCAATTAACAGCCTCTACGTGTTCCTCCTTTGCTTTTTCCACAATCCATATTGCCACTTTGGCATCGAAAGCAGTACGATAGGTAATGATTTTTCCCAGATGATCATGATTGGAATCACCAAATTGGTTTTCTATCACAACCCCAGAGCCGTCTTCCAGTTCTGCACGGATATCCACACGAAAATTCTCTGATGTCTGCTCTGTGGATGGATTGACAAGATTTAAATGAATAGTTTCAGAAACGTAATCAAGATTTTCAGCGAGCCAAGGAGTAAAATCTCCTGACTCGCTTTTGAAATGATTCTTGAGTCGAATGCTTTCTATCTTACTTATCTTACTCATAATTCTAGATTTCTGGCTGCAAAATTACTGCTTAGGTGTGCAAGTTTTCTGCATCGTTCATATATTTTTGATTCATTGCCTTAATTATTCCTTTTTTTGCTCTAATTCCGCTATTGTTCGGTCAACCACTTCCTGCAACTGATAGGTTGCCACACCAAGAGGTTTCTGAATGTCTTGGAGAGACCACTCTACAATGGTCTTCTTTGCTGTCTTGCAGATAAGTAATCCCACAGAGGGATTATCGTCTTTTCCTCGTAACAACTTGTCAGCCGCCGTAACATAGAAGTTCAATTTACCAGCAAACTCTGGCATGAATTTCACCGCCTTAAGCTCGATAATAACATAACGGCGCTGTGGGATATGATAAAATAACAAATCAGGGAAAAATACTGACTCATCGTCAATACGCAATTCTTTTTGTCGACCTATATAAGCAAAACCTTTGCCTAACTCAAGAAGGAATTGTGTTATATTTTTAGCCAAAGCATTCTCTAAATCTTTTTCCTTTTTAACCTCTTCGACAGTTATAAAACTTAAATCATATTCCTTTTTCAACAATTCTTTCGCAGATTCACTTTGTGCAATAGGTAATGTGGTATCAAAATTGGTAATAGCAGAGCCTTGCTTCTGATACAACTTGGAATTTATTTGGGTCTCAAGCCAACCACGTTTCCAGCCCTCTTCAATAATCTTATTAATGTAGAACAGAGCCTCGTCGAGAGACTGACATTTTGTGATAATCTGTATATGATGTCCCCAAGGAATCTGGCCAAAGAAAACTGGCATTTTCAATTCGTCAACACGCTGTTGACGATTTTCCGATTCCAATTCGTCAACACGCTGTTGACGATTTAAGAAAGACTCATTATAGAAAGCATACCAGCGTCTCATATATTTAAGATTGGTAACAGAAAAACCTGTCTCGTTTGGGAATGTTGATTTCAAATCAAGGCTTAGTTGATTAAAGAACCCACTGCCCCATTTGCTTTCCGCTTTAAGTTGTATTATGTCACGCCCCAGGCACCAATAATATTCTAACATAGCTGTATTTACCTTAACTGAGGCCGTTACTTGACTTTGCCTGTAACGTGCTTTTAGTTCTTTCAGCCATTCAATGTATTCTTTATCGGCAGTCATGCCATCGCGAAATATAAATGTGGGATTATTATCTTTGTCCATTAGTTATTATATTTATGATTCATTAATTGAATTTTCTCTGATATACGGGTACGGAAGGAGGCTGGCTTAAGGACTTCAACATCAGAACCAAATGATAACAATTGCGCCTCAAGCTCATTGTTTACTTTGACGTTGATTGAAATAACAGCATAGTCATCCCCCTCCTCTACTACACGCTGCGACATATGCAGTGGTTTAGTCTTAATATAATTATAGCGTTTCTTAACTACCTTTATTATTATATCCTCAGGTTCATCTGCTGGTACAGTTACACCAATAACATCGTCGAAATACTCTTCGAAATCGACATCTGCCTCCTTATATTTCATCTGAATCTCCTCGAAGCTCTCGATTCTATCCAGTGCATAATGAGCAAAAGTTTCGTATCCTACAGCCTGGGCTATAAGATACCAACGATCGTTGTACTGCTTAAGATGGTAAGGATAAATGCGCTCCTGATATGATTCTTTTCCGAAAGGTGCATATGTAATCTTTAGCACTCGCTTGGAGAGTATAGCTTGCAGCAGTTCGTTGAACAGATTTAAGCCTTTCAGGTCGGGATTGGTCTGGAATGATACTACAGATTTTGTAGTTTCGTTCAAGAGTCCGCCTTCTACCTGCATCAATACTGTTCTTGCCCAGTCGTAAAGAGGTTCGCCTTCGAAATCTTTAAGTACGTAAATAGCATCTTGAATCTTGTGACGCTCGCCATCGTTCATACGATACATAGGTAATGAATAGTTGGTATCTGTATAGCGATAAAGACGCTTTTTGCCACGACAGAACGTTTCATCGAGACGTATGCTGTATGGTGGCAACTGAAGATTGGCTATATCATTCTGAACAGTGCGCTTTGACACGCCTGCAGTCATATCTAATTTTCGACGCATAGCTTCGCTACACGCATCAACAAGATCGTCGATGTCGTATTCGCGATAAGGGTTTCTGAAACAGTCGTTCAGTACTTGATAGCGCAAAAGCACTTGTTTATCTACGGGCATGAATAATCCTAGTTATTATTTGGTGTGGCAAAGATAGCAATAATCTTCGAGTCTCACAAGTTTTTCGCAGGAAAATCAAAGATTGTTTTTACAGTTGATGTGACAGGAGTGACAGGTGACAGTTGAATAGGCGACGCATGCACTACTAAAGAAGAAAAATTATATATATAATAATTACTATATA
>Ga0256407_10006330_pt1 | contig 18360 bp, 17 predicted proteins | sample RumenRJG_04DNA_FD_193489 | JGI IMG/M metagenome (GOLD analysis project Ga0256407, IMG submission 193489) | Bovine rumen microbial communities from Lethbridge, Alberta, Canada - RJG_04 | ecosystem: Host-associated > Mammals > Digestive system > Stomach > Rumen | place: Canada: Alberta...
AACCATCTGTGGGTACTCCTTTGAGCTTGGTTTAGCGCTAATACTCTAAAGGAACACGGATGGTTTTTCAATTATAAAGGTATGTCAGAGGTCAGGCATATTACCCACCTTTATGCCAGAAGCCTCCGTTTTCTTCGATTTTTTCGGAAGTATTTTCGTCTGTGGTTTCTTCCCCCTCAGACTCTCCTGTTTCTTCGGTACCCGAAGCCCCTGCCACAGCCTCTGCAGCCTTTTCTTCATCGACTTCAGCTGAAGGCTCTCCTTCAGTCGTTCCCGCGGCTTCTTCAGCCGCTTTTCTCTGTGACTCAATGATCTGCTCGACCCTGTTGTAAAGCGCTGTGAGATTGTCCCTGTTCTCCTGCTTAATAGATGAGCGAAGGTCATCAGACATTGAATTGTAAAGATCCACAGCCTTTACGATATCCTTCTCATCGGCAGCCGTAACCCGATCGAGCGCAGGAAGCTTTGAATAGAGCTCCGCAAAGGTCTGAAGAGTATAATTGTTCTCGGCATAGGTGCTGTCATAAACCGATGAGACCTGGGAAGCCTTGTACTGCTTTCCGTCGATGGAGATCATCTTCTCTCCGTCAACTTCAGTCACATAATCCACTATCCCGTCTACTGTCTTGCCATCTTCGTCCTTTACCTCGACATACTTTCCGACATAGTTCTGAATGCTCGTATTCGTAATGGACTTTTCCATATTCTGAAGGGATTCGACCTGGGACAATGTCGACATCTCTTTTACATACTCGGTATTTGAGGTGGGCTCCATCGGATCCTGATACTGCATTTCAGCCACAAGAAGCTTTAAGAACAGATCCTTGCTCCCGGAATTTGTCTTTTCCGCACCCTTTCCGGTCGTGGTACCTCCGGAGGCCTTCTGCGCCTTGTCCGATAATGCTACGCCATCTTTGATTTCCTGAATAAGTGCCATGATAAGCCTCCTTTATGCGTTGATATTCAATGTGCTTCCGTTTTCCCTCATGATACGGGCGGCAAGAAGCTCATCCTCGTTGAGATCGGTAATATTGCCGCCTTCAAGCTCATTCATATTAAGAGACCTTACGCCCTGTCTCCTGCCATCGTTTCCTTCAGACGTATCGGCATTTGCCTCCCGTCCCTCGGGACTATTCATATCGTTTCTTGCGGCATTGCCCTCTTCGAGATTTCTCTCGAACTCATGGGCGTCCGCCGTGACGGTAACGCTCTCGATCTTCAAGCCCTGAGCCTCAAGATTGTTCTTCACTATAGCCATCTGCTCTTCCATGGCAGTTTTCACATTTTCATTTTGGATATTGATCCGTGCAGTGAGCTGTCCGTCCTGCTCTGAAACATGGATTATCATCTTTCCGAGATTCTCGGGATTTAGCTGAAGCTCCATGGTCCTCAGACTTTCTGTCACTACCGTCCTTACGCCGGAGATCATCTGGCGGGCTATCTCAGTCGGATTGATGCCCTGCTGGGTATAGGGTGTCACCGGAGTCTCGGGAGTCTCTACCGTTCCTTCGGCAGCAAAAGCGTTGTTGTTTAATATATTCGCATTTGAAGCAAACTCATTCCCTCTCTCATTCTGGCCGGAAAGAGGATTCTGGTTCTGATCGAGAGCATTGCTCTTCACAGTCTCATTCAAAACCCCTTCCGACTTTGCCTTTATTTCTTCAGGCGAAGCGTCTTTGGAAGAAACCTTCACATCTGAAAGTTTTTTCTCATCCCCTGAAACGATCGCTTCCTTTGTCCCGTCAGAAGAAGTTTCTTTAATCGGAGCAGCCACATCAGCTTCGTTCGTTTTTCCATCAACTCCTTTTCCCGCGGCTTCCTCCCTGGCCATGCCGTCTGTGGGAATATTCAGGGAATCTTCAGTTCTGACAGTCGTTGCCGTATTTTCATCTGACTGGACCTCAACTGCAGAAAGAGCATCCTTTTCAGCAAGCGAAGGATCTGTCTGTTCTGACAATATGGGGGCATTTGTCGTTTCAGCCTCTCCCTCGTTTTCAATAGAGATCATGTTTTTGTCTTCAGCCATGATCATGCTTTGAGCTGCATTAAGTTCTGCCATTCCAAGCCCGGTCGCTCTATAAAGCTCACTCGAAAGCTCAAAAACCGAATTCTTAAGCTGCGAAAAGCCGTCGGTCAAAAGAAGCTCGGACTGATCCGAAATACCCGAAAGCTTCATAAAAAGCATTGAAAGCTTTGAAACATCGGAAAGATCGATATATGAAAGAGAAAGTTCCTCCATAGCTTTCTCTATGTCTTCATCAGAGACATCGAGAACCTTCTTTATCTCATCCTTCACATCTTTCTCAAATTTTTCGACAGCATCCTTCACCCTTCCGTCATAGGAGGATATGGCGTCCTTCTTTTCAGAAGGCGTTTCCTTTATCCTTGACTCAGGGCGCACAAAGGAGGCTTTTTCATTCTTTGATGCGACCGGGGATGAAATATCATTGACGGAAGAAACCGAGGCATTTCTTTCCTGCCCTGCGCTCTTAAGATCCTGTATCGAAGTTGAGATCTTTGCCGTGATCACGGCTGTGAAGTCCCCGTCGCCTGCCCCCTCAAGGTCACGAAGCTTCTTGAAGCTTCCGGCGCTCATTTCGGGATTGTTATTGAAGGAAATGCCAAGCGTATCCACTGCACTCATCGTTTCAGTCCTTTCAGTATTGATCAAAGGTGCCTTCCCGTGGCAGAGGCTGCTTTGCACTCCCTTGCAAAGAGGAAAAGTAAGATACTTCTTTTCATGTTCTTTATCGGAAAAAGCCTAAAAAAACTTTAGTAATAATTATTTCGGATTCATAATTGCTGTGACGCTGGCAGCGATCTCGGGATCCATTGCCCCAAGTATATTTCCACGCGAAGTCGCGCTCATGGCATTAAGTATCCTTGCCACGAGAGAAAGGTTGTTTGTCATGGTATCAAAGATCGCAGCCGCCTGTTTGGGCTTCATCTCGGAATATGCCTTCGCGTATTCCTCAACCTCCTTGTTGGTCGTCTCCTGCCCGACGACCTGCTTATAAAGTGCCGCCGCATTCTCCGGTTCTATCTCCTCATAATATTTTCTGTATTCGGACGCAGCGGGCGCATTATTGTTGTACACGATATCCTCATACCATTCCTGCTTTGCCTTTTCAAAATTTGCCTCATTCGCCTTGTAGGTAATGAGCTCATCGGCCTTCGCCTGAAGATCCGAAAGGGTTGCGGAATCTGTATTGCCCTTTTCCTTTAGCTCTGCAATCTCGCCCTCAAGCGCCTTGATCCTCGCGACAGCCTCCTCCATGGTCGCAAACCGGTAGGCCTGATCCTCCTCCGTATATTCCTTTACCTCGGGAAGTATCTTGTTGATGAGGGGAACATTCTTGAATATGGGATACATTACAGTAGAGCCGAAGCCCCCGACGTCAGTCTTTACAATGAGAGCGAAGATGGCAAGCCAGATGACGATAATGAGTATCGCGACGATGAATACTACAAAGCCGCCGCCCTTTTTCTCCTCACCGTCTTCGTCATCGCCTTTTTTGCCCTTCTTATTTTTCTTCTTCCCCTTTGTATCCTCTGCGTCCTTGCCGGTTTCCCCGGCAGGAACATTCTTTTTTGCCCTGGTCTGGTCTGCCATATCAATCTTCCTCTTCTGTCACGGAATGTGTATAGCTCGTAAGCTCATCTATTTCCTTTATCTCGGCGGCCTTCAGTTCTTCCTTGAACCGTTCAAATGCGTGTTCTCTCAGTTTTTCGTGCGTCTTCCTGTCCTTCATCACGGTGTCGAGCCGCTGCCTTGCCTCTTCAAGAGCCTTCTCCGCCTTTTGCACATTAATGAGCTGCTCCCTTATGAGAGAGCGCATTGCATCTATGGAATTCCTGCAGCGCTGTATCTTTTTTAGATCAAGAAGCCCATGCATCATGTCAGAAAGCTGTCTCTCATAAGAGGCGCGGCGGACAATAAGCTCCTGAAGCTTTTGCTGCTCGGTATTAAGAGCGTTTGCCGCGATCGTATAATTGATCTTCTCCTGCTCCTCAAGCTTTTGCTTGAGAACGAGGACATTTTGCATTCTGTAAAAGAATTTGGCCATTCGTTCTCTCCTTATGAACCTGAAGGAGGTACGGGATCAGGCGGGAACATCTCCTCGAGACGGTTTATCTCGTCTTCAAAGGTAAACTTTTCGTCTGTCGCCTGAAGAAGATAACCGTTCACCTCGTCTATCTTCGAGATCGCGAAGTCAATATTCTTGTTTGAGCCCTTCCTGTAAGCACCGATATTTATGAGATCCTCAGCCTCCGAATAGGTCGCCATAACATTTTTGAGCTTTCCTGCCGATTTCTTGTGTTCCTTGTCCGCTACTGCGGACATTACTCTCGAGATGGAGGCCAGGACATCTATTGCGGGATAATGGTTCTTTTGCGCAAGCGAACGGTTCAATACTATGTGACCGTCCAGAATGGAACGGGCAGTGTCGGTGATCGGCTCGTTGAAGTCGTCACCGTCTACAAGAACCGTATAGAGCCCTGTGATAGAGCCTTCAGCAGCATTTCCCGCGCGCTCGAGAAGCTTCGGAAGCTCGGCATAAATACTGGGCGGATACCCTCTTGTCACGGGAGGCTCACCTGTAGCGAGTCCTATCTCACGCTGAGCCATGCAAAACCGGGTGAGGGAGTCCATCATGAGAAGGACATCCTTCCCCTGGTCGCGGAAATACTCTGCTATGGCGGTTGCTGTCTTTGCGGCCTTCTGGCGGATGAGAGCCGGCTTATCGCTTGTCGCTATTACAACAACCGACCTCTTCATTCCCTCGGGACCAAGATCGTGTTCAACAAACTCTCTTACCTCACGCCCACGCTCTCCGATAAGCGCAAGCACGGTAATATCTGCTCTGGTGTTTCTCGCAAACATCCCCATCAGAGTGGACTTTCCGACACCGGAGCCCGCAAATATCCCGATACGCTGACCCTTCCCGACAGTGATGAGGCCGTCCACGGCCTTCACTCCCAGCGGAAGCGGCTCCTTTATTATAACCCTTGACATGGGGTCCGGTGGCTCCTCCACCGCAGGATAATAATGCCTGAAATGCATGGGCTCATCTGTATCCGTAGGCTGACCTATACCGTCAAGAGTGTGACCTAACAGCTCCTCACCTACCGGGATCATGAGAGGCTTCCCCGTATTTTCAACAAGACAGCCTATCTTTATCCCTTCGGTCTCCTCATAGGGCATGAGTATCAGCCTCTTGTCACGAAAGCCGACAACCTCAGCCATTATCACCTTTTCATCATCAACTATGATCCTGCAAAGGTCATTTAATTTTGCCTCGGGTCCTACCGATTCTATCGTAAGCCCGACGACCTTCATCACCTTTCCAAGATGCCTGTAATGCGGATTATTAAGTACACTGTAGTATTTCGCGGTATCCATTATTCTATACTCAAAGCCTTAAGATCCTTTACAAGACTTTCAAGCTCTGTTTCCACGGAGCAGTCAAATACGCCCCCGTCAGTTTCTATGAGGCAGCCGCCTTCCCGGAGTGTCGGATCCTCAATGATATCGATAGAAGCACTCTCTCCAACCTTTTCTCTGAGATAGGCCTTCTTTTCATTCATGGCCGAAAGCTGGGATGAACTCACATGGATCAGAAATTCCTTGGAATTCTCTATCCCTGAAAGAGCGTTTTCTATGAGCTTAAGCAGTATTTCTTTTTTGTCGGAAAATTCGATAGAGAAGAATTTTGAGAAGACATCGAGGATCGTATTCAAAAGATCGCTCTCCATCTCTGTCTCTTTCCGCAGGTATTCGTTTTTCAGCGCTTCCTCCCGTTCTTGGAGCGCTTTTTCCTTTTCGGAATAATCATTGATTGCTTCAATCTGTCCCGCCTGATAGCCCTCCTGCCTTCCTTCCTCGGTGGCATTTGACTTGAGTGCCTGTGCCTTCGCTTCAGCATCCGAAAGGATCTGGTCGGCCTGTTCCTGAGCTTCCGCTATTATCCTTTCAGCCTCGGCATGAGCCTCCTCCACCATCTCGGAGGGGGAAAGCACAGGGGTCTCTTCCTCTTCTTCCCCGGCTTCTTCATCATACGCCTCATCCCCCGGGAGAATCGGAAGATTATCTTCTGACAGCGCAAAAAGAGGATTTCCGTCCGAATCGACAGGGATGATCACATTCCCCTCCTCGTCCGTGGGATAAGTGACGGTCCCGTCTTCTGCAGTCTCTACCTGATCGAGATACTGCGCGATAAGGTTCCTCCGGTTTTCCTCTTTTCTTCTTGCGGCCTTTTCCCTGTATCTTTCGACCGCCTCCTCCATCCTTTCGTTTGAATCTATAAGGACGGAGTCTTCGCTTTGCTGCTGTGCGAAATATCTTATTACTTTTTCAGACAACCAGGTCGTCACCTCCGCCCCTGGAGATTACGATCTCTCCGGCATCCTCGAGCTTCCTGATGACACCGACGATCTTCTGCTGGGCTTCCTCTACATCCTTCATACGTACGGGACCCATATATTCCATATCTTCCTTGATCATCGCCGCAAGACGCTGGGACAGGTTCTTGAAGATAACATTCTGAACCTCTTCATTTGCGCCCTTCAAAGCGACAGCAATATCCTTGTTTTCCACCTCGCGCAGGACTCGCTGTATCGCGCGGTCGTCGAGCAGCATGATGTCCTCGAATACGAACATCTTCTTTCTGATCTCCTCGGCAAGTTCGGGCTCTTCGATCTCGAGTGATTCCATGATACGCTTTTCTGTCCCACGGTCTACGGTATTCAAGATACTTACGATCGCATCCACACCGCCCGCCATAGTGTAGTCCTGCGACACGATTGACGAGAGCTTCTTTTCGAGAACTCTTTCGACCTCCTTGATGACCTCGGGAGAAGTGCGGTCCATCATTGCTATCCTCTTTGCGACATCAGCCTGCTTTTCCGATGACAGGGCCGAAAGGATCATTGCCGACTGCTGTGCCGAGAGATAAGAAAGTATCATTGCGATCGTCTGAGGATGCTCATCCTGAATGAAGTTAAGAACCTGTGAAGGCTCTGTCTTTCTGATGAACTCAAAGGGACGTACCTGAAGCGATGCTGTAAGACGGGTTATTACATCAGCAGCCTTGTCAACACCAAGAGATTTTTCAAGAAGCTCCTTCGCATAACCAATACCACCCTCAGCAATGTATTGCTGAGCCAGGCAGACCTGATAAAACTCGTTTATGACCGCTTCCTTGACATCAGGGGGGACACTTCTCGTATTTGCGATCTCAAGCGTCAGTTCCTCGATCTCGTCTTCCTTGAGGTGTTTGAAGATTTCGGAGGACTTTTCCGGTCCAAGTGTTATGAGCAGGATAGCAGCCTTCTGCACCCCGGTCATATCTGAGTTCTTTTCAGCCATGGATTATCCCCAGTCCTCGTTCAGCCAGTTTCGAAGCAGAGCCGCCACAGCCTCGGGATTTTCATCAACAAACTTCTCGATGAGCTTTCTCGCCTCTGACTTGTCCTGATAACCGATATCTTCAAGAGCCTCATCCGGAGTCGCCTCAAGCAGCGTCTCGACAGTAACCTCTTCCTCCTGAGCCTCTTCCTTCGCGCTTCTCAGAGTCCTAATGACCACGAACGCAAGAAGGAGAAGGATGAATACCGCAAGGATGATCTCAAGCCATTCTGTCAGGCTCCTGCCTGCCTGTCTGTTGATGAAGTAGGGCTCGCTGTAGGCAACGATCGAGATATTGGCAACCGGTATCCCGGTAGCTCTGGAAACTGCGGTATATATCTCATCACCAACCTCAACAACCTGACGCGCCTTGTTGTCCTCCTTATACTGCTCCCAGGTAGTTCCCTCAAGCTGACCTGTCGCCTCAAGAACCTCCTGATAGCGGTTGTCTATATTGTAGGCAACAACCGAGATGGATGAGTTCTCGAGATTCACCTTTCCGACCTCGTTCTTGGTACGGGTGATCTGCTCGTCGGGAAGACGCTTGATCTGATCCTTTGTGGAGGAGGATGTGGAATAATTATTATCCTGGAGCACATAGGTCGTATCATCATTCGCGTCGGTTCCGGGAGTTCCGGCCACGCCGTTCGTCGCATCGGTGGTCTCGTGAAGCTCAGTGTCTATATAACCTTCCTCACGTCCCTCGTCAACGGAATAGTCATAAGTAGTCCTCTCGGTATCATCAAAATCCATATCAAGGGCAACTGCTATCTTTGTATTGTCAAAAACACCGAGACCATCAACACCGGCAGCGGAAAGTATGTCCCTCACCTTTGCGGCCTCTACGGCCTCGCGCTGCTGCTTTACAGTGGAATTTGCACTGGCCATTCCATAGGATGAGGCCTCATCTCCACCCGCGTAAAGTGTATTGCCCTCTGAATCCGCGATGACGATATTTTCTGTAGTCTTGCTTCCAAGGGCTGTGGCCATTACCTTTGCGATCGTAGAAGCCTGGTTGTATGATATGGGGCTCTGGAGTGTAAGTATAGCCTCACCAAAGGCAGGAGCAGTACGTGCAGCAAGCGTCCCGTCATCCGCAGGGAGTTTGAATGTGACTCGAGCACTCTTTACAGGCGCCATGGACTCAAGATCCTTTTGCATATTCTGCTCAAGAAGATAAAGATATTTTTTCTGTTTATCAGCCTCAGTCGTCGTGAAGGAGCCCGAAACAACATCATTGATGGAATAGCCGGCAGCCGGGAAGTCATTCGCTCCGAGAAGAAGTCTTGCTGATGAGAGATTTTCCCTGTTTACCGTAAATACAAGCCCGTCAGGCGAGACCTGATAATCTATTGTACTGTCCCCGTCGAGAAGACTCTTTACTGAGGACGCCTCCTTCGTATCCTTCGCTGTATAAAGGGCGACATAGGTGGGACGGCTCATTACGTTTCCGAGTATAATGAGAGCCACGACAACAACTACAGCCGCGCTTATGATTGCAGCCTTCTGCCGGGTGGAGAACTTCTTCCACCAGTCCCTTATCTTGTTGAGGATGTTCTGAATTCTTTCAGGCATGACAAATCACCCTTTCATAGTCTCATAAAAGAATAATTCAAAAAGCAGATACTATACCTGCATATTCATTATCTGGTTGTAGCCCTGCAAAAACCTGTCCCTGACGGCAACTGTATACTGCAGTGCTATTGACGCCTTCTGCTCTGCGATCATCAGGTCGTGGGTATTGTTCGCATATCCAAGAGCAAATTTGATCTCTTCGTTCTGCGCGTTGACCTGGGCCGCGTTCGTCTCTGTGATGAGATTCTTCGCTGCAGAAAGCACGGAAGCAAAGCCGTTGTCGTCACTTGATCCAAAGCGTGTCCGAACGACAGAGTCATTAGCAACGGGAGTGCTCTTGTATAATGTATTTAAAGCCGAAAGATTGTCCATTTATGCTCCTTTGAAAAACATTTTAACGCCGCGCCTTATCATGAACCGCCTATCTGGATACCATAGCCTGCCATCGCCTTCAACGCTCCGAAGGCAGTGACATTCGCCTGATATGCACGGCTTGAATCGATAAGGTTCGTCATCTCGGTGATGGAATCAACATTCGGATATCTCACATAGCCATTCTCGTCGGCGTCCGGATGACTGGGATCATAGACCATGGTAAAGTCTGTCTCAGTATCCTCATATATCCTCGAGACCTTGACACCGTTCCCGTGATAAGAATTCATGTAGTCCTCAAGCGTTCTTGAGAATACAGGATTTAACTGCTTCTCCTCAAAGAGTACGATCTTCCTCCTGTAGGGCTCGCCCTCCTCGGTCCTTGTTGTATTCACGTTCGCAAGATTCTCGGCGATCGTGTCCATCCGAAAGCGCTGGGCAGTCATTCCCGATGCCGCTATATCAAAGGCTTGAAAAAGTCCCATAATCTTACCTCCCTATATCACGTCACGAAGACTTCGCTGCGGTCGTAAACCGTGAAAACTGGCTTCGAAGCGAGCTTGTAAGCTCCTGATATCTCAGCTGCTCACTCGCAAGTTCGACGTTTTCGGTATCGACATCAACATTGTTCTTGTCTATCCTATAGGAAAAGTTCGAGTGATCCGTATAGACCTGCGCGTCAAGCGAATCAAGGTCGGCGTGACGCACAGCCTGGTCAAGGCTTCTGTATTTTGGACTGGAGAGCTCGCTTTCCAGTATATTCTTGAACTCGACATCCTTTCTCTTGTAGGTCGGGGTGTCAACATTCGCAAGATTGTTCGCGATCGCAGTCTGTCTTGTCCAGCTTGCATCCAGGGTCTTGTCCAGAATGTTCACATAACTGAAGGCATCTGAATTCAGCATAGGCCGTCTCCTTTCTCAAAAACAAACCGCTGACGGACTTGTATAGCACCAAAATCCATCAGAGTAATTATAATTTATCCTTGTAAAATGTAAAGTGAAAATTACAAGGTATGGTATTTTTCTTTCATTCCACCCACAACAACTTGTAAAATGCCGTGAAACATAAGCTTCTGTGCTCTCCGTGAAACATAGAAAAAACAAAAAAGAGACCTATACTTCGTATAAATCCCTTTAAAATAATCATCCCTGTATGAAATTGTCTGAAGACGGGCTATTCCTTTGCCCTCTTTTCAAGCTCTGTAACGGCAGCGCTGTTTAATATCCTGATATAGGTTCCCTTCATCCCGGAGGACCTTGTCTCTATAATGCCGGCGCTTTCAAATTTCTTTAAGGCATTTACTACTATGCTTCGTGCAATACCCAGTTCGTCGGCTATCTTTGAAGCCACGAGAGTGCCTTCCTTTTTCTTGAGTTTGGAGAAAACATGGATGAGCGCATCCTGTTCGGAGCCCGAAAGGGTTCTGACCGCGGATTTCACCACCTGCTTTTTCCTAATCTCCTCGCTCTTCTCTTCATTCACGGAGCGCATCATCTCAAGCCCGACAACACTGGTCCCGTACTCTGAAAGTATGATATCGTCGATATCATAGGCTCTTTGCCTTCTGTAGAGAAAAAGGGTCCCGAGCCTCTCCCCGGCTATGTCTATCGGGGTTATCACAGCCTTGATCCCTGCAGAGGCTTCCTCCGAGAACCCGAGTGTTGCAAGGTCCACATTTTCCTTTGTAGATAATATGAGAAGGAGCCTTTCATTCAGTTCCTTGTCAATAAAGCTTCCTACCTCATCCGTGATAAGCTCGGAAATATGAGCCTGTCCCTCTTCACTGCTCTCTCCAAGGACCTTGCCCTTTTTGCTTATCACAAGAACACTGGAATCAAGTATGTCTGTAAAGACCCTGCAGATGTCATTGAAGACAACCTTGGAAGAATTGTTGTTGTGAAGGAATCTGCTGATCTTCCTCGTCTTGTCAAGGAGCAAAACGCTCATCTGTCACACACCCCTAAGTTTTATGTACTGGTCATTTTGACCGGGGCTTTATTATATAGTTAATTTCCAAAAAATACAAGAATGTTCTAAAAACTAATACAGAAAGTAACGATTTTTCAGTCACTTTCATAGGTCTCGCTGTAGCCGCAGGACTGATCGGCGCACAAAACCTTCTTTCCTTTCAATGTCATGTAGCCGCCGCACTTTGGACATTTCTTTTTGACCGGACGGCTCCAGCTTACGAAATCGCACTCCGGATAATCCTCACAGCCATAGAATCTCCTGCCCTTCTTGGTCTTCCTCTCGACCAGTTCCTTGCCGCATTTCGGACAGGGCACTCCTATCTTCTGAAGGAAGGGCTTTGTATTCCTGCACTCAGGAAAGCCGGGGCATGCCAGAAACTTCCCGTGGGGACCGAATTTGACCACCATATTCCGGCCACACTTATCACAGATTATATCGGTAACTTCGTCTTCTATCTTTACCTTTGAGATTTCCTCATCAGCCTTCTTAACTTCCTTTTCAAAGTCGGGATAAAAATTCCTGATTATTGATTTCCACTCAACTTTTCCTTCCTCGACTCCGTCCAGTAAGCTTTCGAGATTTGCTGTAAAGCTCGTATCCACGATCTCCGGGAAGGACTCCTTCATAAGGGCGTTCACAACCTCTCCGAGCTCCGTGACAAAGAGAGCTTTTTTCTCCTTTGAGATATAATGTCTTTTCAGAAGTGTTGTAATGGTCGGTGAATAGGTGCTCGGCCGTCCTATCCCAAGTTCCTCCATTGTCCTGACAAGGCTTGCCTCCGTAAAATGAGGGGGCGCTTCGGTGAAGTGTTGCTTTTTTTCAAACGACTTGAAGCTCACTTCACTCTTCTCGTCAACAGAGAAGAGGACAGAATTTGAGTTCTCTGCTTCCGCATCTTCCTTTTCCTCGTCATCGGGATTGTATAAAACCTCCCAGCCCGGAAATTCCCTTCTGCTCCCTGAAGCCACAAACTCCATTTTGTTCGATGAGAGTTTTACGGAAACCGTCTCATATACGGACGGCTCCATACGGCTTGCCATGAAACGGTCAAAGATAAGCTTATAAAGCCTGTACTGGTCGCGCGAGAGTTCGTCCTTTATCTCTGACGGAAGGATATTGATATCCGCAGGCCTTATCGCTTCGTGGGCATCCTGTATCTTCTTTGCGCCGCCCCTTCCTTCTGCTTCAAAGCTCTCAGGCGCCGCATATTCTTTCCCGTACGCCTTCGTGATAAATTCATGGGCGCTCTTTCTGGCTTCATCTGAAACTCTGACCGAATCCGTTCGAAGATAAGTGATGAGCCCAACAGTTCCAAAGCCCTTCAGGTCAACGCCCTCATAGAGCTGCTGTGCTATCAGCATGGTCTTTGAAACAGCAAAGTTCAAGGATGAGGAAGCGCTCTGCTGAAGAGTGGAGGTTGTGAAGGGAGCCAAAGCCTTCCTCGTCCGCTTTCCCTTCTTCACCGAATCTATCGAGAAATGGCCTTCTCCGGCAGCCTTTATTATCTCTTCTGCCTCTTCTTTTGAAAGAAGACCGTCCTGCGACTTTCCCTTTCCTGCGTAGGAAGCAAAAAAACCTTCCTTCTTTCCTTTTACGGAAAACAGCGCTGAAAGAGAATAATATTCCTTCGGGATAAAGTCATTGATCTCATTCTCCCTGTCTGCGATCAGGCGAAGTGCTGAGGACTGAACCCTTCCGGCGGAAAGACCGCGCTTGACCTTTGCCCAGAGAAGCGGACTTATCTGATATCCGACTATCCTGTCAAGAACCCTTCTCGCCTGCTGTGCATCCACGAGGTCGGAGTCTATGTCTCTTGACGCCGAAAACGAATTCTTTACTGCATTTTTTGTTATCTCATTGAAGGTGATCCTTTTGTACTTTTTCCTGTCGAGATCAAGCGCCGCTATAAGATGCCAGGATATCGCCTCTCCTTCGCGGTCAGGGTCGGTTGCGAGATATACAGTATCCGCCTTTTTCGCTTCCCTTCGAAGCTCCTTCAAAAGATCGCCCTTTCCCCTGATCGTAATATAAGCAGGTTCAAAGTCATGCTCTATATCAACACCTATCCTGCTTTTCGGAAGATCCCTAACATGTCCCTGGGAAGCCATCACCTCAAAATTTTTTCCAAGGAATTTCTTTATAGTCTTGACCTTTGTAGGCGACTCGACTATGACAAGATTCTTTGCCAAAGCGCTGTCCTTTCCATCATATCCTTATATACTCATTCTTGAAGGTCTCCATAACGAGTCCTTTGTCGCAAAGCCTCATTACGGTTGAGATCAACATAAGCATCGGAAGTCCGGTCTCTTTTTCAAGGCTTTCGAAGCTCTTGGGGTAAAAATCCAAGCAACTATACACCATTGCCTCATCATTTTCAAGATTTGAACCTTTTGCAGAGGATGAGTCTTTACTGAAGGAAAGCGCTGTATCCTTGATAGAAAGAATATCAGCCACAAATTCCTCCGGAGACAAAATGATCCCCGCCCCCTGGTAGATGAGCCTGTTTGTACCTTTACTCAGCGCATCATCATATCTTCCCGAAAAAACATAGATCTCACGCCCCTGCTCATGCGCGAAGTCTGCTGTGATGAGAGAGCCGTTTTTTTCCGCTTAACGATAAGGGCGTTTTGCACCTACGGGGCTGAAAGGCGCATAAATACTGCGTTTGAGGGGGACGCAAAAATATGGCGTTTCGGGCGGTGGGATGGAAGATATTCTGATATGACATATGTTGACATTAATAAAGGGTATCGGCAGAACCGATACCCGTAAACCCCATCAGGGGCGTGTTATTATTAAGTGCGAAATCATATCCCGTACCAACCTATACCTTCATCTTGCCATCCGCTTGCGATAAGGCTGTTTTTCTCGTTTACATCCTTTGTATAGTGATGTCCTCCGGCCTCGTATTGACCTGCCGCATTAGGATTGTAGAGACGGTACAGAGGCGTAGCCTGGCTGTCATCTGAATACCAACCGATACCTTCATCGTTCCAACCGATCCTCACGAGGTTGTCTCTTTCGGAAGCATTCATCGTGTAATGATGTTCTCCGGAGTTAGGATTATATACACGGTAAACAGGAGCGTTTGAAGCTTCGGGGGCTTTCCACGCCGTCCCCTCAGATGACCATCCATACGTTACAAGGATGTCCCTCTCTTCAGAATTCCATGTAAAAAAGTGTCCACCATCATTGGGGTTATACAAACGGTATATGGTAAGGTTCGTGGTTTCAGGCTCAGCTGCTGACCTTCCCCAAATATTAATACGCTCCTCCGGCGCCAGATACATCCCGTCGCCTTCTTCTACGTCGTATGTCTCGTAGATAGGGTCAAACATCTGAGAAGAAACATTCATACGAAGATAGTTCAACGGATGTGGATCCAGAAGATATGCATACATAGTTGTTTCCGGTATCACCTGTGCCCATTGTCCGGCGAGGCTTTCAAATAAATCCTCATAGCCTATCTCATCACTCTCACCTGCGATCTCAAGAACAGCCTGCAGCCCTGACAGATCCGCAGCAGCCTCGGTAACGACATTTCCGCCGTTTACCATAACGCCCGGAGCTACTTCGATGCTATTATAATAGCTGGCAAGTGTAGACGTCTTTTGCACAAACTCATCCACATCTTCATCTGCGAACACGGGCTCCGGTCTGCCATAGGCATCGAACTGTGAACCTGCGTAATCAAAACCGTGGCTTATCTCATGACCGATAGCAAACCCCAGCCCCGCAAGCAGCTCCGTCTCGCTCATATCGTCGGTGTATTCTAAACTGTTGATATATCCCGGAATGATGTTTATGGAGTTTGATAATTGATCATAATAAGCATTCATAATAGTAGGCTTGAACGCATACCACGTCCACGAAATTACGGGAGTAGTGCTCTTATCAAGCATTTTGCTCTTCTGCTCCTGATGATATGCCTTCAGCTTCAGGTAGTTGTCAAAAAGCGTACCGCCCTCTTCTGTCGGCACAAGCTCAAGTCCGCTAAGGTCGTAATATCCATCCGAAGGCTCAAGCATACTGATCGTCATATGATCAAGTTTTTCCAGGATGCGGTTCCTGGACTCCTCACCGATCCATGACGTCTCTTTGACAAGGTCCTTATATGTATCTATTATATCTTCTGTAAGGCCTGTCAAACGGTCTATCGCCTCTGTCCCGATACACTCTTTGACATATGTCTCTGAAAGGGTAGTAACGAAGGTATCAAAGCTGTCGCATGCATTGAATGCAAATGTCCCAGTATCAGGGACTTGCTGACCTGTCCTTTGATATATTTCGTTTATCGCTGTCTGATCCCGGTATGGACGGGTCTCGTTCAAAATCTTTAGCTTAGCGATCTCTTTGATCACTTCAAGATTCTCTTCTGTCCACAGCTCGTTAAAAGCCTCCGGCCATCCTTCTGACACGCTGTAAACCTCTGAATTGCCCATTCCAAGCTTTTCAAGCAATGCTTTCATAGGGAAATTCGAGCATGCATCGCATAACTCATCAAGTGTGATATAACAATTCTTCACGAACTGAGCCTGAGCTCCAAACTCAGCACCTGAGAATTTTCCGTTGTAGTCCAGATATTTTGCATGAGGTTTTTCAAACGCCAACATTCTACTATATGCCGCATGGATCTCTTCCGTCGGCATTCCCTGGGCAGCAAGATCTAAAAGCGAATTAGAAGCTTGCAAATAAAGAGTCCTGTCAATGGTTTCCTGCTCAGCGGGATCTTCTGAATCCTGATAATATTGTCCGCCTACCATTAACGGATCCACGAACAAAAGATTCGGATTAACAGTCACAATGTTTGCTTCGCGTGTGTCTTTCAGAGACACCGTCGTCACCAGAAACGGACTAAACGGAAAATCAGAAGCTGTAAGCAGCCGGTTCATCTCCTCTATCGATGTGACTGCCTCAATACGTTCAAGATAGGGCTGTACCTGAGAAAGACCTGCTTCCTTCAGGGCTTCGGTATCCAAAGCCTGGTTAAAAAAGATGCGCATCTGCTCAAGATCATGCCCTGTCTTCGAGCTGTCAGAAAGAACATTCAGGATCGACGCCTTCATTTCACCGGCATAACCATCTGAGACTGAGCCGGGTTGTTCCTGGTGAGCCGCAAGAAAATCGTAGTTATAATGTGCATACAGATCGTCCTTCACATCAGGCCTCTCTTCCGGGAGATTCCCCTGCAGGATGGATGTAACCCATGGCTTGCCTAAAAGATCGTCGGTCGTCTTCGCATACGAAACCAGCGGTGCAGCGGTAAACAAGCTGCAGCTTAACGCCGCCGCAACAAGAACAGACAATAGTTTCTTTTTCTTCATATTTTTTCTCCTCTTTATTATTGCTTGAACGCTCTGTAAGCCGCGCAAATAGAATATTTCATTATATATATGAAGTCAAGTTTCTTTCAAAGCCGCATAAACAACAAACAACCGCCACAGAAACCCATGCAAGTTTCTGCAGCGGTCTTTTCATACCCTGACCCTGCTCCCGTCGATGAAGGAGAATTCTATCTCCCCTTCCCGCTTCACCGTCACTCTCTCCACCATCACGCCCCAGGCCTGTGCCGAGAACTCCGTGATGGTATTTATGCTTTGCATTTCCTCGATGAATGCGTCGATCCGTCCTGCCCTAAGGATCTTGTCTGATATGAGGTCATCGAGACTCTCAATCTCTTCTTTCTTCTTAAGCCACTGGGCTTTCGAGGCTCTCGCGCCGCATCCGGTATGCCTCCTGATCTGACGCGAGGCTGATGTTTGTCATAATGTCATGTTCCAGCGCTTTCGCAAGCCCCTCCATCTCGGCTTCCAGAATCTCCTTCTGGCTCTCAAGGGATGATGTGTCGGCTACTATCTGCCGCAGGACTTCAGCATCCTTCAGTTTCTCTTATCTCTGCCTCTGTGTTTCCTTCCACGAACGAGGATATTTCATCCATCAGACTGTCCGCCATGGCATTATGCGGCACAATTTCCGCCACTCCGATCACAATGATCTGATGCGTATCCTGCTCATCAGCCTCCGCTATATTCAACCTCAAGATAAACCTCGATCTCAAAGGAAGCTCCGTAATGCTCCACGGTAATCTCATATCCCGGGCACCGCTCTCTTATTGCCTTCGCCACCCGTTTTGCCAGCCTTACCTGCGGCGATAATGAGCAGGACTGCTATGATGATATGGTTCGTTTTTTGCTTATTCCACACGTTCCAGACAAAGACCCTTCATGCCCATATCGGCCATAACATCGCGCATGGCGCGGATATAGGTGGCGTCATGCATGCCCTGATACCAGTCAATATAGAAGGTATCGCCTACCTCAGTTACCTGTAACATGATACCGTTTTCCGGCATGGCATGAAAAGCTGTCATGCGCATGCGCCTGCCATAATCGTCTGTATGCAGCTTACCGATATAGCTGATTTCCAGTGAGCCGCCGGCATTCTTTCGCTGCTCCAGAGTGATCTTATCCAGGGCGTTGTAGGCGAAAGCTTTTGTGTAGCCCTCACACATACTGCGGAAAATACCAGCATTCTTGCGGATGCTCGGCTCAGATGTGAATTTCCTGAGGTAGGTCCTAAAAGCTGTGTTGAGCTCTTCATCGCTCTTGTCGGTAACATCAGACGGACTAAAGCAGTACTGGGCGAAAACTGCCTGGTGAACCAGGGAGGTGCTGTTGCCCATCACTTTGCGGATATTTACAGGATACAGAATTTTAATTGGCAGCCCATTGTCCGGGTGTACCCGCTGTACCGCCTTTGAAAGCGCCACCGAGAGCACGGAGACCGGGCTTCCACTCACCGATCCGGCATACTGCATCATCTCGCTGCTCGGCACTGACAGGCAGTAGCCACGGCAATCCGGACGGTTACCAAACATGCCCTTTGGCATCTCCGGCGGTGCGAAAGTCACAATAATTCGGTTTTTTAGGTATGCACCAGCGCCTGTACAGTCGGCACGGTGTTCAGTAGCTTAAAAAGTTCACTCTGTTTCTTCAGCAGATTGCATACCACCCAAGTATTGTGCCGCTTGTGA
>Ga0256407_10006334_pt1 | contig 18355 bp, 16 predicted proteins | sample RumenRJG_04DNA_FD_193489 | JGI IMG/M metagenome (GOLD analysis project Ga0256407, IMG submission 193489) | Bovine rumen microbial communities from Lethbridge, Alberta, Canada - RJG_04 | ecosystem: Host-associated > Mammals > Digestive system > Stomach > Rumen | place: Canada: Alberta...
CTGTTGTTTGATACGGTCTGGTTGATACGGTTCAGATACTCTGAAAATAGGAATGTTGTGGGTATCTTGTTCAGTTCTATCAGGGCCATCATCGTCTTCTGCATACGCATCAGGGCAGCATAAATCTCTGCCTCGACACACGTGTCCATGTTGTCTGTCAACTCTTGTGCCAAGCATTCCAGTCGCTGTGTGGCTACATCCCAATGACGGCACAGCTGGACAGTCAGTTGCTCAGTGCGTTCGTCGTCTACAATTTTCTTTATTTCTTCTGTTGTCATATAGTCTGTCTTCAAATGGTTACGGTTACAGCTGTAACCATGTAACCTTTTTATTATTCCGATTACCGTTTTATACTTATAAGATATTGAATATTAGCATATTACAATGTTTTCAGATTACTTTCAATCCCTCTGCGGTTACATGGTTACAGTTGTAACCGTAACCGTTTTTTGCGGACATTAAACCTTGTGGGGAGAAGTATTAATGGTAGCATGGAAAAGTATTAAGACTTGCAAGGGGCAGCATTAAGGGTAGCAGGGGAAAAGCTTAAGGTTTGCAGGGAGAGAAACGGCATCTTTCCATCGCGCGCCTATACCCAAATAACCGTGCGCCTATATCCAAACAACTGTGCGCCAGTACCCAATTTCAATCGCAAAAATTTGCAGTCATACTCCAAAAAGCCTTCTGCCATCATAATTCAGCCATCATATTTCCGTATAGATATGCTCCTTGCCACGAGGCGTCATCAGCAGTTTGGGATTGTCGCCTCTGGTCCACTCGTTCAGCTGTTTGCGGGCAGAATAGAGCGTCAGCCCTGAAGCGCGTGAAAAGATGCCTGCAGTGATGTAGCCGTGATGTTGCTGGATGCAATCCCTCATCACTTGTTCCAGTTTCTCCTTGTCGGCCAGAATCGCCTGTGTATCTGGATTATCGTAGCGTCTGAACCCATCGAGCCACTTGCCGATGGCTTTGTCCCAAAGCTTGCCTGGATTATACTCTACCCCATCGAGCCTCACGTCGCGGTCTTTCACTTGGTCAGGGTCAGTCACCTGTTTAGTCAGCGACAACTTGGGGGCAAACGAACCAATGGGCGTCTCAATGCGATAACCCTCAGCCAGATACCTGCCAGCCACCCGGATAAACGCCTCGAAGGCCCGGCTCAGCTCACCGTAGCGTAGCATATTCCAGCGCTCGCAATAGTCCTCCAACTGCTTCATTGTCAACTTCTGTCCACTCTTCGGACGTACATACACAAGGTTCTTTCCGTTCTCGCCTTTTACTGGCGTTGGATGAACCTCATACCACATTCCACTATTTTTCCTTGGCATAACAATCTTTTGTTTCTTGACTACAAAGGTAGTTATTTTTAGGCAAAAAACAAAATAAATTGCCTTCATTTTTGAATTTTTACGCAAATGTGACTGGAGAAAACAAGCAATCATTGCTGTTTTTGTCATTTTTTGATAATTATTTTTTGATAATTGCAATAAAAGTATTATCTTTGCTCCCAAAAAGCAGAAGAAATGATTGAAAATCCCTTTGTAACGAACGGATACGCAGGACCTGAATATTTCTGTGACCGCGTTGAAGAAACGGCATTGCTGACCAACCTGCTGACCAATGGTAACAACATTGCATTGATGTCCCCACGTCGCGTAGGGAAGACAGACCTGATGAAACATTGTTTCCAGCAAGAAAGCATCAGCAGCCATTACTACTGTTTCCTCATTGATATCTATGCCACCAACTCTTTACGCGATTTCGTCAATGTGTTTGGCAAGTCCATTCTTGAAGCCCTGAAGCCAAAAGGCCGCAAAGTATGGGAAACGTTCCTAAACACATTACTTTCAGTGCGCTCAGAGATATCGTTCGACATCAACGGCAATCCAGTGTGGGGACTGGGTGTGGGAAACTTTACTCCTCCGCAGACTACACTCGACGAGATATTTGCCTATCTACGTTCGGCTGACAGACATTGTCTGGTGGCAATAGACGAGTTTCAGCAGATATCATATTATAATGACAAACAGAATGTTGAGGCTGCACTACGTACACAGATTCAGCAGTGTCCCAATGCTAACTTCATTTTCGCAGGCTCACAGCGCCATTTAATGAGCGAAATGTTTCTTTCGCCTGCCCGTCCTTTCTATCAGTCGGTAGTACCCATGAGCCTCTATCCAATCTCGTTGGAACGTTACTGGGCATTTGCCCAACCCCAGTTTGCCAAAAATGGCAACAGACAGATATCATACGAGGTGGTAGAATCTGTCTATCAGCGTTTTGAAGGCATAACGGCTAATGTACAGCGTATCATGAACATGCTCTATATGCTGACTCCTAAGGGCGAGGCCTGTGGTGTGGAGATGATTGACCAGGCCATTGACACCTATCTGCAAATGTCGTCTGAATACTACGCCGAACTGCTCCGTCAAATGCCAGAAAAACAGCGCAACGTATTCCTTGCCATTGCTGCAGAGGGACAAGTCAAAACCATATCAGGCGGCAAGTTCACCCAAAAATATCACCTACCGTCCACCAGTTCTGTAGTCTCTGCCGTCAAAGGACTGCTTGAGAAAGATTTCATCACTCAGACAGACAACATCTACTATGTTTACGACCGTTTTTTTCAACTGTGGTTAGAGAAGAAGTAAAGTTTAGAGAATTAATAAGAAAATCATATGACCACTCTCGTGGCTTCAAGTTCATCGCCTATGCAGTCTGGTGGATTCGACAGCCCATGCTTGTGGCTATCGAATCGAAGAAATAATAAAAGAAAAAGAACCAGTCGTGGATAGTTTCTTCTGAAATCGGAGGCTGGCAGGCATCCTTCTTATCCTGTAGTAGAAAGGTCTTGGGATGCCGTTTTTATGATACTTGTTTGTGTTTTTTTATTAAAGTACCCCTGATTTTTGAATTTTTCCGCGAATGTGTCTATATTATGCGCATCAAACATTTAAAATTCAAAAGATAGACACGATGAGAGATTCTTTTTTTCATTTGAAAGAGTGGTACATGACCACTGAACGGCCTGATGATTTCGAACTGGTACGTGACTATGTGGTGGAGCAGACCCGAAAGGTCAGTCTAAAGCAGATCGGGGTGGACCTGACAAAGCAAGACACGGGCGACTTCCAGCAGGGATTCACCATAGAGAAAAGAAATGTGGGGCAGGAAATGAGGCTATGCTTCGTATGGTGGGACTTTTCGGAGTGCGAGAAACATGTTGACTATCGTGTGTTGCAAAACTACATCGTGAAGCATTTCTGGCCTAATATCCAATTCATCAGTTCAGCATCCGCCAGTTTGTTTACTGGTGGAACACGCAAAAACTGGAGGTTAGATTAAAAAAAGTTGCCCCGATTTTTGAATTTTTTGGCGAATGTGTCTATATTATGGCCGTTAAACATTTTAATTCAAAAAGATATGGCAACAACAATTAAAACCAGTTCCAAGAACTATTTCAACAAAATCCAGAAGTACTTCACCAACAAAAGAGTCTTCTTCACCCCATCATTTAACCTTGGGGTCTATACCCTCACCATCTTTGACCTCTCAGAGGTTGAAACCACCTCTCTCCTTAACAAAATGACCAAACACTTCCACCTCACCAAACAGCGGGAGCCTCTGGCTCTCGCTGCTTAATTTCTGCGTTGGAGATTGCAAAATTATGATAAAAATATTGCAACAATCAAGAATAATGTGTATCTTTGCAGTATTATAATCGTATTAATAACTAAAAAGCAACAATTATGGACAAGAAAGAATTGAGCGTTAGTGAATTTGACTTAAAAACGCATTTTATTGACTATTGGGACGAAGTGGTAAGGCAATGGCTTGAGAATGACGCCGACTATTCAAAATTTAAGGACCAGGCTAAAGAGCAAAGTCAGATAATAAAAGCCATAAACGACATGTTTGGGGTTAAACCCGAATATAGGCTTAATACGATTCACATGCCAGAGCCATATTGGGGTGATCCAACCGATTGTTCTATCGTGCTGTTGGACTATAATCCTGCAGGCGGACCGAGAGTAAACCGTCACACTACCATTAGTTGCAAAAGTTGTACAGGCTGCGAGTCGCTTTCAGATAAAGACAAAGATGTAATCCCTTCAATGACATTCATAAAATATGTCGATGAGAAGATAAAAGAAGGTGAACAAGGATACAGTAGTATAGCATTAACTGGTCCTGTGTTTAAAGCAAAGAAGGGCCTTGACTGGTTTTGGGATGAAGATAATGGTTATGAAGGTTACGGTTGGTGGCAGCAGAAATGTGGTTGGCTAGACCATCTTGTGGAAGTTATTTGTGGTAAGGAAGGAAATGAAGAAAAGTTGCCATTTGCAATGGAACTTTGTGGATGGCATTCGCAGAAATGGAATAACGACATGAGTTGGATCGATAACGGTCAATGCCGAACTATTATTAACAACAGGTCCATTCTGCCATTGTTTGCTGCTATGAGAGAAAGTTCGTGTAAGATGGCTGTATGTATAGGTGCTGAATTTAGGATCGATTGGCTGGAGCAGTTCTTCAAGAATAAAATCAAAGATGTAACAAAAGCATTGAGTGATAAAATCATGGAAAACGTCGAGCTTAAAAAGAGTCACGATATCGTTGATAAAGATGGGAAAGTGATATTCGCAGACCTTACCTATACGGTAAAGTACGACGGGAAAGAGAATATACATGTTGATGCAAAATGGAATGTTATCAAAAAGAAGGGAAAAGGCCCTGCTGATCCCGTGAATAGGAATTACCGTGTTTTTAAAATTACAGAGGGCAATGAGAGTTACTATCTACTCAACACCAATTACAGAGGAAGCAATGGCCATCCTGCTGAGCATTTTTGGAAGTTTGAGGAATTACTAATTAATGAGATAAAGAATTTAGATAAACCATGCAAGACTGGAGTAAATATATTGAAAGACCGATAGTGGAGGTGCTGCCAAAACTGGAAGCAGAGGGCTACCGGGTGACGAGTGATGAGTGTGTTATCTTCGGACAGCGGAATATCGACATTGAAAAAGGGGATGTGGCTGCCGAGATAGTGTGCGTGCCATACGACTTCGAGGAGTATCAAGAAGGTAACATCAAGCCAGAAGATGCAGACTGGTGGGTGGATGATGTTTTCGAGAATGGAGAATCGTATCAAGAGACAATATCGTAAATTCCCTAAGAATAGAGCTTTTCCAAAGAAGGACTGGGTATGGTTTAGAGTTTGGACTGAGAGGACTGACAATATCTTCAACGAAGGATGGATGAAAGATATGATTGACAAGATATTGAAGAAAGATGGTTCCAAGTCTTTAATCGCAGACAAATGAAGATAAATGACATAGTGGAGCATTTCTGGCCTGATATTCAATTCATCAGCTCTGCATCCGCCAGTCTGTTTACTGGTGGGTGGCGTGAGAATTGGAGGTTGCAAAGTTACCAAGCAAACCACCACAAAGTTACCAAGTAAATTGCCACAAAGTTACCAAGTAAATTGCCACAAAATTACCAAATAATTTGGTGGTTTGGGCAAAAAGTATTATCTTTGCAAACAAAAAGTTTAAATATGAGGTATTTATCAAGAGTAGCAGATGAGATGCTGAGAAAACGACTTGAGGCTTTCGGGGCTGTTCTCATCGAAGGTCCGAAATGGACAGGAAAGACAACTACTGCAGAACAACGTGCTAAGAGTGTCCTTAAGTTGCAGGATCCTGACAAACGGGAAGAATATCTCGCTACAGCCACTACGATGCCTTCTTTATTATTGAAAGGAGAGTCCCCCCGACTAATTGATGAATGGCAGGATGCCCCAATGCTATGGGATGCTGTCAGAACCGCTGTTGACAAAGAAGGCGGAATTCCTGGGCAATATATACTGACAGGTAGCAACACAGTTGATAAGGATAAGATATATCATACTGGAACAGGACGTATCTCACGAATGAAGATGTATCCCATGAGTTTATGGGAGTCCTTGGATTCCACAGGCGAAATATCTCTCAGAGAATTGTTTGACAATCCAGACTATGACATAAATGGTGCGACTAGTAAGTTGGACATCCCGGCACTCATTAAGGTAGCTTGTCGTGGCGGTTGGCCTGCAACACTTCAATTGCCCATTGAAGCAAGTATGATGATAGCCAAGGATTATGTTAACAGCGTTTGTGAAAATGATATTTCTGCTATTGACAAGAAACAACGTAATCCCAAAATAGCAAAACAGATATTGCGCTCTTACGCTCGTAACATTAGTACTATCGTCAAGAAAACCAGCATCCTTGCCGATGTTACTGCATCTGGAGATATCAGCATCTCTATGAATACCTTTGATGATTATGTAGGAGCCTTGGAGAAACTATTTGTTATTCAGGACATTGACGCTTGGTGCCCTGCCATTCGAAGCAAGACAGCTATCCGTAGTATGCCTAAGCGCTGTTTCACAGACCCTTCTATTGCGATTGCTGCGATGGGGGTGAATGCAGATGCACTCGAATCTCAATTAAAAACTTTCGGTTTTATCTTCGAACAGATGTGCATTCGTGACTTGAAGGCATACACGCTTGATTTTGACTCGCATATCTCGTATTACAGAGACAGATATGGACTGGAGGCTGACCTTGTATTACACCTTGGAGATGGTCGCTATGCGCTTATCGAATGTAAACTTGGAAGTCGTGAGATTGAAGACGGTGCCTCACATCTTGTGGAATTGAAGCGTCTTATCCGCGAATACAACCAAAAAGAGAAGCAAGTTCCTTTGCGCGAACCTGACCTAATGATTGTGGTAACAGGAGGCAAGATGGCTTATACTCGTCCTGACGGCGTGAAGATTATTCCCCTCGCCTGTTTCAAGGATTAATGATTACATTTGTAGAAAAATCCAGCAAAATGCTTGGCTGTATTCGGAATTTATTGCAAATTCGCAGAAAATTCCGAATAGAATTTCCCTGATTCTTGAATTTTTCTCCAAATGTTACTATATTATCTTCACAAACCAATAAAAACGAAGAAATATGAAGCGAATATTTATTGACATGGACAATGTGCTGGTGGACTTCCAGTCGGGACTCGACCAGGTGAGTGAGGAGGTAAAGGCTGAATATGCTGGGCGTCTGGACGAGATTCCTGGCTTGTTCGCCAAAATGAAGCCGATGCCAGGTGCCATCGAGGCTGTGCATGAACTGCAGAAACGTTACGACCTGTTCATCCTCTCTACGGCTCCTTGGAAGAATCCGTCGGCTTGGTCGGACAAGGTCACGTGGGTAACGAATTACCTTGATGACGTGTTCCACAAGAAGATGATCATCACCCACCGTAAGGACCTCTGTCAAGGTGACTATCTGATAGATGACCGAGGGAAGAATGGCACGAGCGAGTTCAGTGGCGAATGGATTCATTTTGGCTCGGAGATGTTCCCCAATTGGAATGATGTATTAGATTATCTGTTGCCAACAGAGAAGAAGCCAGGTTTGGATGAAATACTTCAGGAAATCGGCCGTTCGTCGTTGCTGACTCATGAGGAAGAACTTGCACTGCTTAAGGCTGTACAGAAGAAGGGTACCGGCTGTGACGAGATGAAGCAACTGGAAAAGGTCAATATGCGGTTTATCGTGAATGTGGCCAACCAATATCAGAAGCGTGGACTGTCACTCGTGGAACTGATTGAGGCTGGAACCGAAGGACTGAGGAAGGCAGCTTTGAAATATAACTTCAAAGCCGATTTCAAGTTCATCGTTTATGCTGTCTGGTGGATTCGCCAGTCTATACTCCAGGCACTTAGCGAGGAAGAATAAAAAGAGAAAAAATGGAAGTATTGGCAATCATAGGTGTCATCATTTTATTGCTCATCATCTTTACAGCTGGTGGCATCTTCGGTTGGCTATTAAAGGGACTCGGAGCCATCTTCGAATTCCTGCTTGAAGGCTGGGGTTCCTGCCTCCGGGTTCTTGTATGGATAGTATTAATCATACTATTCTTTCTGGCAATAGTGTTATAACTAAAACAGAACCAGTCGTGGATAGTTTCATTTGAAGCCGGAGGCTGGCAGGCATCCTTCTTATCCTGTAGTAGAAAGGTCTTGGGGTGCCGTTTTTATATTACCATGAAAAAAAGTTGCCTTGATTTTTGAATTTTTTCGTGAATGTGCCTATATTATGCACATAACGATTTAAAATTCAAAAGATATGGCAACAACAATTAGCAAGAAAAACAAGGAAATGACACTGCTGCAGGCCATTGAGCGTGTGGTGGAGTTAGCAGAGGACTCCAAGATGAGTAAGGAGTTTATGAAGAAGGCCAAGACTGAGATTCAGTTGCTGGCTAAGAGTTATGGTATCACGGAGCGACAGGCTGTGCTGTTCTGTGTCTGTATGGAGAAGGGACCTAGACATGTAGACTATGATGACTTGGCCTCCTATCTGGACTTAAATAAAATAGGTGTGCTCAGTTATGCCAGCGATATTGATGCGTTGGTGCGTCGCAGACTGTTGCGCTATCGTGATGTGAAGGATGAGGATGACTTCGACATTCCAACGGTAGTTATTCGTTGTTTGAAGCATAATGAAGTATATCAGTTACCCAAGCGAACAGGACTGGATTGTAACGAACTGTTTGAACTACTCGATATGTGGTTTGAAGATTTAGACGATAGCGCCATCTCGCCTAGGGAACTACGTGAGGAATTGGAATCGCTATTTACAGAGAATTTGCAGATTGGTTTTGTTCGTCATCTGAAAGAATACTATCTGAGAGACGACGACCAGCTGTTGGTGACGTTCTTCTGTCATTGTCTGATAAACAAAGACGATGATGACATCCGCTTTAGACAGATGGAAGATTTGTTTGATAGCAAGAACGAATTCAGCAAAGCTAAGGGCAGCCTGCGTAGTGGAGAGCATAAGTTGATGGAGAAGAAACTGATAGAACATCGTTGTGAGGACGGCATTGCGGATAATACGCGCTATAAACTGACGGAGAGTGCCAAACGCACGTTGTTGGCAGAGATGAAAATTGATGCATCAGCAGAAAAAATCGCCGATGTCATTGACCCGAAGACGTTGGGAGAAAAGCATTTGTTCTTCCCCAAGGACATTCAGAGACAGGTAGAGGAACTGGGCAGTTTCCTGCAGCCAAAGAACTTCCAGAAGATTCAGGAGCGAATGAAGGGAAAGGGCTTCCGCAATGGTTTTGCCTGCCTATTTTATGGCGGACCTGGCACTGGTAAGACTGAGACTGTCTATCAGTTGGCGCGTCAAACGGGACGTAACATTATGGTAGTTGACGTACCACAAATCAAGAGCAAGTGGGTTGGCGAGAGTGAGAAGAACATCAAAGCACTCTTCGACCGCTATCGTGAACAGGTAAAGCGCACTAAGCTGACACCGATTCTCCTTTTCAACGAGGCTGATGCCATCATTGGCAAACGCAAGAATGGAGCAGAGAATGCCGTTGACAAGATGGAGAATTCGATCCAGAACATTATCCTCCAGGAAATGGAAACGCTTGATGGCATTATGATTGCCACCACCAACCTGCAACAAAATATGGACAAGGCCTTCGAGCGCAGATTCCTCTACAAAATTAAGTTCGACAAACCAACAGAGGAGGCTCGCGCAAGCATCTGGCACACGATGATACCAGAACTGAGCGACTTAGATGTGCATACATTGGCTTCAAAGTACGACTTCAGTGGTGGTCAGATAGAAAACATTGCCCGTCATTATGCCATCGACACCATCCTGCATAGCACAAGTGACGACGTGCTACCGATGCTCATCCGTCACTGTGACAATGAACGGCTGGATGAAAAAGACATGCGAAAAATTGGTTTTTAGTCACCAGCAGCATCAACTTTGTACTTTTTTTGAAGAAACGCGGGTTGTTTTAATTATTATTTGTACCTTTGCACCATAATTTTATTAACATGCACGCGTACGCATAAACTTAAGACCACGTTTTATGAAAAGACTTTCTGCTTTTGCAGCCATGCTGCTAATCGCCGTCACCATGATGGCAGAGACGAGAACATTGCCCGCCGTTGGCAACAAAACAGAGTTGACAATCAGTGATGACGGTGGAATTGCCACCTACAGCATCACCTACGAGGGTGTGCAGGTGATGACACCCTCACGCTTAGGCTTTGAGGCCAATTTCGGCGACTTTACGAAGGGGCTGAAAATGGGCGACATCAAGACGCAGTTTCGTGACATGACCATCATGAAACCTGATGGCAAGAAGAGCAGTAAAGCCGCCGTACGCTACACGGTGCCATTCACAAATGCCAAAGGACAGCAGATGACAGTTATCTTCCAGGTAACGTCTACCAGTGTGGCCTATTGTTACGAGATTCCACGTCCGGGTGAGAATCCCAAGTGCGGCATCATCCGTCGTGAAGTTTCATCGTTCAATTTCCCAGAGAATACCAGCACATTCCTTTGTCCGCAGATAGGACCAATGACGGGTTGGGAACGCACAAAGCCCAGCTATGAAGAGGACTATAAAGCTGATGCGCCGATGACCGACCGTTCACGCTTTGGGCAGGGCTATACGTTCCCATGTCTGTTCCGTGTGCCTGCGAATAACGGAAATGCCTGGGTGCTGGTCAGCGAGGTTGGCGTCGATGGCAGTTATGTCGGCAGTCACCTGAGCGACTACAATGCAGAGACGGGTTACACCATCGCCTTCCCACAGGCTGGTGAGAACAACGGCAACGGCACACCTTTTGCCGGCATTCCCCTACCCTACACCACACCATGGCGCACCATCGTCATCGGTGCCTCGCTGAAACCTATCGTTGAGAATAATATAGGTCTCGGTTTGTTATCGTATAAATACAACGCCTCACAACAGTACAAACCGGGCCGTTATACGTGGTCGTGGCTCGTCTGGCAGGACGAGAGCATCAACTACAACGATCAGGTGCAGTTCATTGACCTCGCTGCCAAAATGGGCTTCGAATACTGTCTTGTGGACAACTGGTGGGACGAGCGCATAGGTCGTAATAAGATAGAAGAATTGTCGAAATACGCCCAGTCGAAAGGGGTGAACCTGATGCTCTGGTATAACTCTAACGGCTACGAGAACGATGCACCGCAGACACCGCGTGACCGTATGTCGACAGCCATAGCCCGTGACAAGGAGATGGCGTGGCTTCAGAAAATTGGTGTAAAGGGTATCAAGGTTGATTTCTTCGGTGGTGACAAGCAGTGTACGATGCAACTCTACGAGGACATCCTCTTCGATGCCAACCGCTATGGTTTGCAGGTCGTCTTCCATGGATGCACCATGCCTCGCGGCTGGGAGATGATGTATCCCAACTACGTCGCCTCAGAGGCTGTGCTGGCCTCGGAAAATGTGTTCTTCAGCGAAGGTCACGCCAAGAGCGAGGCTTTCGAACTCTGCATGCACCCGTTTATCCGCAACGCCATGGGTCCGATGGACTGGGGCGGCACAATAATGAATAAGTATTTGTCGCGCGACAACAAGAGCCGTCACCGCCGTTACACGACTGATATTTTCGAAATGGCTGTTGCCATCACTACCCAGACACGGGTGCAGTGTATCGCCATGCAGCCCAATAACCTTGAGGAACTGCCACAGTTCGAGCTGGACTTCCTGAAACAGGTGCCGACAACATGGAACGACACGCGTTTCATTGACGGCTATCCAGGCAAGTATGTCGTACTGGCCCGTTGTCATGGTAATGACTGGTATGTTGCAGGACTGAACGCTGAGCCACAGGCCAAGACGCTGCCCATCCAGATGCCTGAGTGGGCAGGCAAGACCGTCGACTACTATGTGGACGATGCCAAGAAAGGCCCGCAGCTGCGCCAGTTGAAGTTTGACAAGGAAGGCAAGGCAAAGGTCGTCATACAACCTAATGGCGGCATCATTCTGAAGTCGACTATGTAAAAAAGCGCTTAAAAAGACTTAAAAAAGTGTGCCTTTCAAAAAAGTTTTACTAACTTTGCACAAACTATGACATTATAATATCATTTATCGTAATATGAAAGACTTTCTGAAAAGTGTTTTGGCCACCATCACAGGTATCATTGTGCTGGGTATTATCATGGCCATTATCAGCGTCATTTCCATGGTAGGACTGGTGGCATCGAGTGCCGGCAGTACTAAAGTAGCTGAGAACTCCGTATTCACACTGATGCTCTCCGGACAACTGGATGAGCGTACTGCTGACGATCCGTTTGGCATGCTGACGGGTCAGGTGAGCGAGAACCTGGGACTGGACGACATTATCAGTGCCATCAAAAAAGCTAAGGACAACAAAGACATCAAGGGTATCTATATCGAGGCAGGCATGTTCTCAAGCGACACCCCTGCATCCAGTCACGCTATCCGCGAGGCCCTGCTCGACTTCAAGAAGAGCGGGAAGTGGATTGTGGCTTATTCAGACTCATACACACAGACTACCTATTATATATGTAGTGTAGCCGACAAGATATTCCTGAACCCTCAGGGTATGGTCGACTGGCATGGTTTGGCCTCCACGCCATACTTTGTCAAGGACCTGCTGGCTAAGTTCGGTGTGAAGTATCAGCTCTGCAAGGTGGGCAAATATAAGAGTGCCCCCGAGATGATGACTGCCGACAAGATGAGCGATCCTAACCGTGAGCAGGTGACAGCTTATATAACCGGTATCTGGAAGGTGATGCTGAAGGACGTCTCTGACAGCAGAAAGATTTCTGTAGACTCTTTGAACGCCTATGCCGATCGTTTTGTAGCACTGGCAGAGCAGAACGAGCTGGTGAAGATGAAGCTGGTGGACAAGCTGATATATACCGACGAGGTGAAGGGTGAAATCAAGCAACTGCTGAAACTTGAAAAGGACGATGAAATTCCTCAGCTGACACTGGCCGACATGAAGAACGTGAAAGGCAAGAAGCAGGAGGGCGAACAGATTGCCGTCTACTATGCCTACGGTGAGATTGTAGACTCAGAGACGACCAGCCTGCTGGAGGATGGACACAACATTGTGGCCAACACCGTTTGCAAGGATTTGGAGTCACTGATGAACAATGACGACGTTAAGGCCGTCGTACTGCGTGTCAACTCGCCTGGTGGTTCGGCTTATGCCTCAGAACAAATCTGGCGTAGCGTGAGCCAGCTGAAAACCAAGAAACCCGTAGTTGTCTCGATGGGTGGCTATGCTGCCAGCGGTGGCTACTATATCAGCTGTGCTGCCAACTATATCTACTCTGAACCCACTACCATCACAGGTTCTATCGGTATTTTCGGCATGTTCCCTGACTTTAGCGGACTGCTGACAGAGAAGTTGGGCGTGAAGTTTGACGAGGTGAAGACCAACAAGCATGCTGCTTTCGGTACGATAGCCCGTCCGTTCAATGCTGAGGAACTGGCAATGCTCGACCTATATATCGGTCGTGGCTACGAACTGTTCCGTAAGCGCGTGGCCGATGGTCGCAAGCAGTCTGTTGAACAAATCGAGGAAATAGCACAGGGACGTGTATGGCTGGGCAACGATGCACTGGGCATCAAACTGGTGGACGCTATTGGTTCGCTGGACGATGCCGTCAAGAAGGCTGCTGAACTGGCTAAGGTGAAGGAGTTCCATACAACGGGCTATCCTGAGCCTACCGACTGGTGGGAAAGCTTGCTCGAACAAGGTAACAACGGCAGTTATCTTGACAGCGAGTTACGTCAGGCCTTGGGCGAATACTATGAGCCGCTGCGACTGGTGAAGACCATCAACCGCCAGAGCGCTATCCAGGCTCGTCTGCCCTACTTCCTGAACATTCAATAAATTGAGTATTTGAAAGTAAAGTCTGACAGGGCATGGGTGCTGAGAGTTATAGGATTGTAGAAGGTGACTTCATAAAAATCAACAAGTGGCTATTACCACTCAGTTGGTTATATGGCACAGCCTCCAAACTGCGCAACGCCCTGTTTGAGATGGGGATTCTGAAGATGCGCTCTTTCCGGATACCCGTCATCAGCGTGGGCAATATCACTGTAGGAGGCACGGGCAAGACGCCGCATGTGGAGTATCTGGTACGTCTTCTGAAGGACCAGTTCCAGGTGGCAGTGCTCAGCCGAGGATACAAGCGCAAAAGCAAGGGATTCATCAAGGCCAACGGACAAACCACGATGCCGGAGATAGGCGATGAGCCTTATCAGATGAAGCAGAAATTCCCAGGTATTACGATTGCCGTCGACAAGAATCGCTGTCACGGCATTGACATATTGACAGAACAGGACTCCAAACTCGACGTCATCCTGCTTGACGACGCCTTCCAGCACCGTTACGTGAAGCCTGGTGTCAATATCCTGCTGGTCGACTACCACCGCCTGATTATCTACGACGAGCTGTTGCCAGCAGGTCGGTTGCGCGAACCATTAAGCGGTAAGGACCGTGCCGACATCGTGATTGTGACCAAGTGCCCCAAGGATCTGAAACCGATGGAGTATCGCGTCGTCACCAAGGCCATGAACCTCTATCCTTATCAGCGTTTGTACTTCACCACACTGGAATATGCTGCCTTGCAGCCCTTGTTCCAGACGAGTCAGGCGACCATTCCCCCACTCGACAGTTTGCACGACACACACGTGTTGCTGCTGACAGGTATCGCGTCGCCTGAGCAATTGGAGCACGACCTCGCACCGTTTACGTCACACCTCTCACCGCTCACCTTTGCCGACCATCATCAGTTTGCCAGAAAGGACGTTCAGCTTATCAACGACACGTTTGCTGCGCTACCCTCTCCCAAACTCATCATCACGACTGAGAAGGATGCCACCCGTCTGAATCATGTCGAGGGACTGAGCGACGAGGTCAAGAAGAATATTTATATCCTGCCTGTACGCATCAGTTTCATGCAGGATCAAGAAGATACGTTTAACCAACAAATCAGAGACTATGTACGAAAAAATTCAAGAAACAGCATCTTGGCTAAAGGCAAAGATGACCACAAGTCCAACAACAGCGATCATTCTGGGGACAGGCCTCGGACAATTAGCTTCCGAGATAACCGATAAGCTGGAAATTCCCTACAGTCAGATTCCCAACTTCCCCATTTCTACCGTAGAGGGACATGCCGGTGCCCTTATCTTCGGCAAACTGGGTGGCGTCGATATCATGGCGATGCAGGGGCGCTTCCACTACTATGAAGGATACAACATGAAGGAAGTCACCTTCCCCGTCCGCGTCATGTATGAGCTGGGCATTAAGACGCTCTTCGTGTCGAATGCTGCAGGTGGTATGAACCCTGCCTTCAAGATTGGCGACCTGATGGTTATCACAGACCATATCAACTTTTTCCCCGAGCATCCGCTGCGCGGCAAGAACTTCCCCACAGGACCACGCTTCCCAGATATGCACGAGGCTTACGACCACGAGCTCATCAATCTGGCAACCAAGATTGCCAAGGAGAAGAATATCCGTTTGGTGTATGGCGTCTATGTAGGCACAACAGGTCCTACGTTCGAGACACCTGCAGAGTATAGGATGTACCGCACCCTGGGCGGCGACACCGTTGGTATGTCAACAGTCCCTGAGGTTATCGTAGCCCACCACTGCGGCATCAAGACCTTCGGCATCAGCGTTGTTACCGACCTTGGCGGCTTCGACAATCCTGTAGAGGTCAGCCATGAGGAGGTTCAGGAAGCTGCCGACAAGGCTCAGCCACTGATGACTGAAATCATGCGCGAAATGATTAAACGCACTGCGTAAAGTTTTAAGCAGCGGACGACAGCAGACTTTTACGGACTATCCGTGTTTGTCCGCTGTTGTCCGCTGCAAAAAAGATAATTAATGGAAATAGCATCATTAGGAGAATTCGGGCTGATAGACCGACTTACGGAGGATATCAAGCCCCAAAACGAATCAACAAAGTACGGCGTAGGCGATGACTGCGCCGTACTTCACTACCCAGACAGCGAAGTGCTTGTCACCACCGACATGCTGATGGAGGGCGTCCACTTCGACCTGACGTATATCGACCTGCAGCATTTGGGCTGGAAGTCGGCCATGGTTAATATCAGCGACATCTTTGCCATGAACGGCACGCCACGTCAGATGACGGTATCACTGGCACTGAGCAAGCGCTTCACCGTCGAGGACATGGAGCAGTTCTATAGTGGACTGCGCATGGCATGCGACAAATGGGGCGTCGACATCGTAGGTGGCGACACCACCTCGTCATATACGGGTTTGGCCATCTCGATTACCTGTATCGGTGAGGCTCGCAAGGAAGACATTATCTATCGCAACGGTGCCAAAGAGACCGACCTGATTTGTGTCAGTGGCGACTTGGGTGCTGCCTACATGGGGCTGCAACTGCTGGAGCGCGAAAAGTCCGTGTACTACCAACAGTACAACGAGTTGCAGAAGAAGATTGCAGAGGCGAAAGCCAATGGTGACAGCCAAAAACTCTCAACTCTCAACTCTCAACTCTCATCTTTAGCTACGCCGGACTTTGCAGGCAAAGAGTACCTCTTGCAACGCCAGCTGAAGACCGAGGCCCGTGGCGACATCATCCAACGTCTGCGCGATGCCGGTATTCGTCCCACTGCCATGATGGATATCAGCGACGGTCTGTCCTCTGAGCTCATGCACATCTGCAAGCAGAGCAAAGTGGGTTGCCGCATCTTCGAAAAGCAGATACCCATTGACTATCAGACTGCTGTCATGGCCGAGGAGCTGAACATGAACGTTACCACCTGCGCCCTCAATGGCGGCGAGGACTACGAGTTGCTATTCACTGTGCCCATAGGCGACCACGAGAAGATTCAAGACATGGAGGATGTGAAGCTGATTGGTCACATCACCAACCAGAGCCTCGGACACATCCTTGTCACCCGCGATGACCAGGAGTTCGAGCTCAAAGCACAAGGGTGGAATCCGCTATAACATGACATTGTAAAGTTAGTTGCTAAGTGTGGCGACGAGAGTGGCGAAATCACTTTCAAGAACATACCTATTGACTGGGATCCTCAAGAATAATAGTACATTTATTTTTGAGCATGTAGCACACGAGAATAGGAAGTTGCAGCCGTAAGGAGAAGGAGTGGAGTGTGGTTTTCAAGACAAAATGAGGGGAAAATAAAAAAAAATTGGCTAAAAGTTTGGCAGATTGTTTTTTTTGTTGTACCTTTGCACCCGCAAACGAAAGGATGCAGTGTTCTAACAAACATTTTGGTGCCTTAGCTCAGTTGGTAGAGCATCGGACTGAAAATCCGTGTGTCCCCGGTTCGATTCCTGGAGGTACCACTTTTCCTCCTTTCATTATGAACCCCTGTCTTAGAGATTTCTCTAGCAGGGGTTTTTCATTGAATTGAGAATTGACAATTGATAATTGATATGGGAATAGTAATAGGAATAGACGTTGGTATCTCGACCACGAAGATTGTAGGACTGCGTGAAGGGCGCGTACTCTCCCCTATCCGCATCACGGCTGCCGACCAGGTAACCTCACTTTATGGTGCCTTCGGCAAGTATCTTCACGACAACAAGATTGCGCTGGGCGATGTCGAGCAGGTCATGCTGACGGGCGTCGGTGCTGGCTATATCGACGAAGACCTGTATGGCATACCTACTCAGAAGGTCGACGAGTTTGTGGCCGACGGACTTGGTGCCCGTTTCGAGAGCGGTCTAACTAAAGCCATCGTGGTGTCGATGGGTACCGGCACCAGCTTCGTACAGTGCGACGGCGACGACATCAAGCATATCGGAGGTATTGGTATTGGCGGCGGCACGCTACAGGGCTTGAGCCGCGTCATGCTGAACACGCGCGACCCCAAGCAGATTCAGAGTCTGGCCATGCAGGGCAACATCCATAACATCAATCTGCAGATTGGCGACATCTCCACCCATCCCCTACCCGGCCTGCCAATGGATGCCACCGCCTCCCTATTCTCCAAGGCCCAATACGACGCCCCCAAGGAAGACCTGGCCTTAGGCATTATCGTCATGGTGCTGCAGACCATCGGTTCCGCTGCCATCCTGTCAGCCCTTAATTCCGGCATCAAGGACTTCGTACTCATCGGTAACCTGACATTGCTGCCCCAGTGCAAGGACGTCTACCCTATGCTCGAGAAGCTCTATGGCGTCCACTTCCATATACCCAAACATGCCGAATTCTGCACAGCCATCGGTGCTGCCCTGAACTACAAACGGTAAACCATGTGAACTACTCCTTGCGGTGCTTGTCGAACTTGCGGAGGAAGTAGTTGAAGGCTTCCAAACCGAAGAGTACAAGCAGTGCACTGGCTGTGGACAGCACATACATGCCACCGCCACAGGCCAAGCCTATAGCTGCTGTAACCCAAAGACCAGCAGCTGTAGTCAGTCCACTAACCATATTCTCCTGCTTACGGAAGATGATGG
>Ga0256407_10006336_pt1 | contig 18350 bp, 20 predicted proteins | sample RumenRJG_04DNA_FD_193489 | JGI IMG/M metagenome (GOLD analysis project Ga0256407, IMG submission 193489) | Bovine rumen microbial communities from Lethbridge, Alberta, Canada - RJG_04 | ecosystem: Host-associated > Mammals > Digestive system > Stomach > Rumen | place: Canada: Alberta...
TAACGTACTCTTCGTTATCTTCAAAATTAAAAATCCAGATTATATTATAATCATTTAACCTGTAAAATATATCCCTATCCACAATGACGCTAACAAATGTTGTGGAAAGTTGAAGTTCAAAGACATATTTGCGGCCATTGTATTCAGCGTAAACATCAGGCCTTCTCCATTTTAGATATGGAATATCACTGTTGATACGTTTCTCACATTCTACGTTTTCAACTCCCATTGCTCTGCTCTTTTCTCCTTGCAGAGCCGAAGCAATTACAGACTTTAATCGCTTATGTCTTTCACTTTCTTGAACCAAAGAATATTTTAGTCTCTCAATTTCTTCTTTCGTTCTATTTGTGCCAGTTTTATATGAGCAGTCATCGGAATCTTTAAAATGTGCAAAGTAACATACTCTACCTCTGGATAATTTATGCCCACTGATTTTTACTGGCTGTTTACATTCTGGACATATGAAGCGAGCATGTCCCATTAAATATTCTTCTTGTAAGTTACGACGCCATAATATTAATTCATTTTCGTTCTGACTAAAAAAATCCCTAGAATTAATGATTTTTTCCTCTTTGATATCATATACTTCAGGGATAGACAATTTTTCTGCAGGTATCAATCCATAATCATAGACGAATGGGAGAGAATTGTCTTTTAAGACATCATCCTCAGCTTCTGATTCATCTGTGGTCTCGGAGGAATCTTCCTGGTTCACTTCTTCGCTGTCTATTGCACCAGCGGAATCATCAGTATAGCCCCCTTCAGAGGCATCATCAGCAGCTTCTGATCTATCTGTGGTCTCGGAGGAATCTTCCTGGTTCACTTCTTCGCTGTCTATTGCACCAGCGGAATCATCAGTATAACTCCCTTCAGAGGCATCATCAGCAGCTTCTGATTCATCTGTGGTCTCGGAGGAATCTTCCTGGTTCACTTCGTCGCTGTCTATTGCACCAGCGGAATCATCAGTATAGCCCCCTTCAGAGGCATCATCATCAATTTCTTTAGGAGCTATTGTAATGATCTCTTTGGATGAAAGTTCAATAATCTTGTCTTGAGCTTCTTTAAATTGTGATTCTAATTCTTCTAACTTGCTGATATAATTGCGTTCGTTATCTTGTAGTGTTTCACTTTTTATAATTAATTTAGAAACTTCGTTTTCGGTTTCTTTTAGTTTTGTTGCAATGTCCGAATTCTCTTTTTCCAAGTTGGTAATTCTTTCATCCCGAACCTTAATTTCGGATTCATGTAATGAAATAATAGAAACTTGATTTGAATTTGTTTCACGTAAAGTCTCATAGTCTTCTTCTAACTTTTTGCACCGTGTGTTGGATTCTGAAAGTCTATTTAACAATATCTCCTTTTCCTCTAAAGTATCCTTTTGGAGTTTTGAATATAGGATATTAATATCATCAAGTTTCTGCTTGACGGATTTCGATTCACCCCTCTCTTTTTCAAGTTCATCATTTTTAAGGTCTATTTCTGCATTAAGTCTTCCTATCTCTGCAGCATTCTTCGTCTTAACAGTTTCACTTTCTTTGAGGGTTATTTTTAAGTCTTCATTCTTTTGAACCAGTATAGACGACTCCTCTTGTAACTTGGTTATTGCTTCTGTCTGTTGGTCTTTTTCCTCTTGTAGACTTGTTAGTTTATTATCCCTTCTAGTGATCTTAGCCTTTAAGGATGCATTTTCTTTAGATAGAGACTTCTGTGTTTCCAAAAGATTGTCAATTTGAGACACTAAAGATGCGAGCTTCTCTTCTGACTCAGATAATTTGATAGCGATTTCCCTTTGATTGTTTTCTGCAATGGAACATTTGTTTTGTTCACGCGTTAAATCCTCATTTAGAGTGCTTATTCTATTCTCCAAACGAGTAATTTCATCTGTTTTTCGCGCATTGTCATCTTCTGTCCTCTGAAGATTGCCTTCTAGGTTTGCAATTTTCTCTAATAGAAAATCTATATCGACACCATCAATGATGTGCTTTATTGTTGAAATAATATTCATTGTTACTTGTTTTAAGATTAATCATTATTGGAGTATATAGCTCTGCAAAGATACTATTTATTTTTAAATCACAAAACAATTGTGCGTAATTTTTACGCAACTGATTACTTTTTTCTATTTTGTGGCAATATATAATGCCCGATGTTGGGTAAAAATAATAAAAAAAGGTGATTTATGATGAAAATTAATGTTTATTCGGAGAAAAATGGTAACTTTGCTTCAGAATCAAAAATGAAGCCTATGATTATCATCGAGTCAAAGAGAAAAAAGCCTGAAGCGCTGAAGGAACAATATCCTGACGCGATGATCATCGACGTGACGAGTCATGCAGTTGATGAATTCGTCATGTTTAGTCCCTTCTATCCAATTGGTGGTGTTCCTGTTCCTTTTACAGAAGGTTTGGTTGCAGTTTCTGTAGAAGGTATATGGCAAGGTCTAAAGGTTTTCGAGGATGCCGATATTGATACAAGCTTCTTCTCGAAGCGTGAAATGAAGAACCTTAAGCGCACTACAAGAAAGTATGGCATCTGCCTCGGACATCGCAAGGGTGTGCATGGCGAAGAACTTTTGGGCTACATTGAGGCTCGCAAAAAGATCTACCTGCCATGTTATAAGTGGGTACTTGAAAACAAACTCAAGAAACTGGTCACTGCCATCCGAATCATTTCTAAGAACAAACCTGTGGTATTGCTCGACTACAACACTAACCCAGATGTTAACAATCCAAAGAAAGCCCTCTCGCACGCATCATTAATTAAAGCATATATAGAAGGTAACTATCCTGAATAACAATGGAAGATTTACAACGATTCTTGACAGCACAGGACGGTAAGAGGGGTAATAATACATTGTATGAGCAAGCCCTCAGAGAAATCCAAGAAGGTAAGCCCTCTTTCGAATGTTGGGTTCGATATGTCTATTCTCAGCTGAAAAGGTCAGGCACTAGTCAGCTAACAGACTTTTATGGTCTCAACGGTCGTGAAGAGGCAAAGGCTTACATTGAGCATCCTATACTCAGAGAAAGACTAATCAAGGCCTTTCAAGTACTATTGGATAGCGATAAACCTGTTTACGAAGTATTTAGCAAATTAGGTGTACTAAAAATCCGCACTTGCGCCTTACTCTTTGCATCTATAACAGATGAACCTGTGTTCAAACAACTCATCAAAAAATATCATTGGTAGAGTATTAAAACAATCGTATGGGAAATAAAAAAGATATCAAAAAGCATATTAAGACTTTACGGTCAGAAGCCCAAGACATAATAAACGATACTGCTGTTCCAATCGAAGAACGAATACAGAGAACAACCGATATCTACTTGCAAGCAGAGAAGCTGGCAGCGGAAGGTTCACTGGAACAAAAAGCATACGAGTCGTTACTTACAGATTCTTCAAGGTTTTATGCTGAATATGGTATGTATAAAGAATCTATACCAAAATATCTGCAATTAATTGACTTGCGAGAGTCATTATATGGACAGGAACACCCTGACACAGCAACGGCCTATCATGACATTGGAGAGATATACAGGAATCTGTGTAACTTTCCTGCAGCATTTGAATATCAACGAAAGGCATTGGAGATACGCCAAAAGTTGTTGGGCGAGAAACATGCACAGACTGCAGAATCTTACAATAACATAGCTCTTGTTTATTACAATCTGGGCGACTATGATAAAGCTTCAGAATACATATTCAAGGCTAAGGCTATTCGTGAAGAAGTTGTTGGAAGCGATCATCCTGATATGGCCGATTCTTATGTGAATGTCAGTTATCTCAGTTTTAGACACGATGACTTCTCTCAGGCATTGGAGTTCTATACCAAAGCGAGGGATATTTACGAAAAGTCATTAGGAGAAGACAACCACAAGACAGGTATCGCTTACTATTGCCTGGGAATAACTTACCTTCAACTATCAGAGCCCAAGGAAGCCATACACTATTTTTGTAAAGCCGTCACCGTTTTAGAGAATGTTGTGGGCGTAAACCATCCAGATACAGCACTTGCATATCTAGGTAGAGGATATCTTGGCTTGGGTTTGGGCATTAAATCTAACGCATCTGATTATGAGTATAAGGCATTGTCTATTTTTGAAAAGGTTTATGGATGCGATAACCTCCAAACGGCCTTATGTTATAACGCGTTAGGATGGTTGAAATACACATTAGGAGAAAACAATGAGGCTATAGCCTATAGCGAAAAGAGCATGCATGTCATTGAAAAGCTATTGGGCAAGGAACATATTGACACAGCTGACTCATACCATAGTTTAGGATTGATATACTTCGAACTCGACGATTATGAAAAAGCCTGTGAATATTTCTCTATGGCACTCAACATCTATCATAAAGTACCAACGTTTGAAAATAAAATAAAGGATATAGAAAAAGATATGGAAAAAGCCGAATATAAAAATCAGCATAAAACTGAAGAAGAAGAGATGGAATACTATCTGGAGAACATGGATTCAGGAGAAAAGATAGGAACAAGAGATCTGTTCTTAGAGACTCTCACAAAGATCGGTTGCCAGTATGAATTTGGCGAGGAAGAAGACGATAATCACATTTACTTCGCTTTTCAAGGTGAGAATTTCATAGTGAATGCCAGGAACGACATGCAGTATATTCATATCTGGGATATGCATTGGGCACACATCGACCTTTACGATAGCGATGAGTTTTCCAGACTCAAGCAGGTTATCAATAGCTCAAATATTAACAATAGTGTTACGGCTATATATACGGTTGATGAGGAAGGAAAGACTGTAGATGTACATAGCAAGTCAGTCATTCTTTTTACACCAGAGATCCATAATATTGAAGACTACTTAAAGTTAGAGCTTGGCGACTTCTTCCATGTTCATCGTTACGTCAATCTCGAAATGGCCAAGTTGAGAGATAAAGAACAAAAGAACGATTCTATAGAAAACTAACATATGGAAATACAAATCACAGCAATCAAATTCGAGACTATCAACGGGAAGAAAACAGGAAGGTCATTCGCCTTTAAGCTGGATCCCAAGAAGATGGCCAAATACAAGACAGAGGCTACGCTCCGCAAGAAGATTGAGGAGTATGTAGCCAAGAGTGGTGTGTTCAAATCGAGCGAACTAAAAGAACTGAAATACAGTATGAAGGAGTTCCTGGAGGAATGGAAGAAACAGCTTCCCATCGTCGAAGCAGAAGAACTTGCAAAGATCGAAGCATCTCCCAACAATCCGGAGAGTCGCATAACACCCGACCATATCACTCGACTTGGCGCCAACGAAGTCTTCGTATTTGGTTCCAATGCTCAAGGCCTGCACTATGGTGGGGCCGCTAGAGTGGCTTATGAGATGTTTGGCGCCATAATGGGGCAGGGAAATGGTTTACAGGGAAAGAGCTATGGTATTAATTCGATGGGTGGACTAGGCGTAATGGAGGAATGTGTGAAAGAATTCTGCGAGTTCGCCAAGGCCCATCCTGAGAAGCATTTCCTTGTCACTCCCATAGGCTGTGGCATCGCCGGATTCTCGGAGGCAGAAGTTGCACCAATGTTTGAAATCTGCCGTGATTTATCAAACGTTTCATTACCAGCATCTTTCTGGGATATTATAGGCTAAATGGAGAATATAGACAATAAACAATCAGAGGCACGCCAGCGAAATTTGCTGCGATTCGTGCATGCGCAGGATAATGGTGGTATCTATGAAGGTACCGCCACCTACGCGGAAGCTCTTCAGGAAGTGAAGAATGGTCATAAACGCAGCCACTGGATATGGTATGTGTTCCCACAGATGAAAGGATTGGGAAAGTCTGAAATATCCCAGTACTATGGTATAAATGGACGCGAAGAAGCCAGGGCCTACATCGAGCATCCAATTTTGAGGGATAGATTGGTAGAAATATCTGAAGCCGTGCTCAATAATGAGAAGTCGGTATATGACATATTCGGTCAGGATGCTATAAAAGTAAGGGCTTGCATTTTACTGTTTGCCTCTGTCTGCGACATACCTGTATTTAAACAGCTAAAAAGCAAATATAGGTGGTAATTCTTCCCAAAATCGAAAATAGCAAAAAATGTGCCAAATAGTTAAGTGATTGATTGTCAATGTTTTACGAAATTTGGAGGTTTCAAAAAAATGTTGTACCTTTGCACCCGCAATTGGGAAACTCCCAAAAGCGTTTCACTAAATTTTGTTCTAAATGTTTAATCGTACAATCATGTATGCTAAACTCGCATGGGTTTATGCAAAAGGAATGTGTGGCTTCCGTCACAGTGTTTACGACCTCAAGTTTGTCTTTGACGACAAAATGTGGTACATCGATATGCCATGGCCTGGCGATCGATACAATCTCGCTATGGTGGCAGGATCCAACCATCTGCTTACCTTCCTTGATACTAAGAAAGAGAATCGTGTACGTTTGCTTGTACGTCCTAGCAAGAAACGACGCACAGACTTGGATGGCTATTTCGAGTGTGTAAAACAACACTCTGGCCTATTTGCAGGTGCAACTTACAAAGTCAATGGTATTGAAGGCTTCACCCGTGAAATATGGATCTGTCCAGTTACGCTTACTGTTTTAGGCCACTATCCTCAGTACATTTACATTAAGCAAATTGCAAATGAACAATAGTTACGATCTCATGAGAAGGAAATTCAGATGGATTGATCTGGCATTACTCCCATTTGGTTTATGCGTGCTCTTTCTGCTATTATTAGGTTGGCTCTTGGGGCTTACCTACAAGCAGATCTCTGTGGTATTCAATCTCTGGGTGCAGGGCGCAGTCTTGGCTTTGTCTGGACTGGCTCCCTTTGGAATAGCGGTCTACAAGATGATGGAGACTTTTTCTATGTGGTGGTTGGCACTACCCTCAATTTTACTAATATATGGCATTGTATACGTGTATTCTTTCATCAAAATGCTGCAACATTATCATTTGCCATTCAACGATGCTTTCGACCTCTGTGTCCGTGATTTGAGATGGTTAGCCAGGAAATGGCATACCACCTATTATATAATAAACCTGTTGATATTTGTACTCTTCTATCTTATTCTCTTAGGATTTAATATCTTTATTTGCTATTATCTAATCTCACATTAAACGATCAGTTATGGAAATCTATCAAATTGTCTTGATGGTCATTGGTGCCATCGCACTTTTGTGGTTGGTGTATAAAACCATAAAAGGATTCTTTTGGATATTAGGAAAAGGAATGGAATGTTGTTTCCGTGATAAGTATCCTTATGATTTTGAAATCAACCTGAAATGGGTTACATCAGAATTGAAACTGAGGGGGTTTAAACAATCCGCTACTATGGACGCAGGTGGCGATTATCCTGGGGTGATAATGAATAATCCGAAAAAGGGGATAGAACTGGAAGTTCGCCTTCGTGCTCCATTGCTTTCCGATAAAGGCTACAGCATTATTGTTGCAAATCATAACAACAATACGGCTATCGTCATGCAAGATTTGGCTTCTGAAGAAAACAAGAAACTTTTGAGTAAATATTTAGACTAAGCAAGATGATGGAAGTTTTTACTGTTTTAGCAATAGTCGTAGTACTTGGCTTGTTTGCCAACAAGTATATGAATAAACGGAATCCAGTACGTACTAATGAGAAATTAGATGTAAACGCAGATTTGTATGATCGCGCTAAAGAAGAATTGGAAACAGAGATCAATATGGATAAGGAAATAAATAAACAGGTAAAAATGGGTACAAGAGATTTATTCTTGGAAACGTTGACAAAGATTGGTTGCCAGTATGTAATTGAAGAGGACGAGAATGTCGAAGAAGGTGACATCCGCTTTGGCTACCAAGGAGAATATTTCGTTGTAAGAGCATCTAACAAGACTCATTACATCCAAATTTATGATACCCATTGGGGGCATGTGGAGTTATATGACGTTGATGAATTTGCAAGATTAAAAAAAGCTATCAACGAGTCGAACATCAGGAATAGCGTCACAACAATCTATACTATAGACGAAGCCGGTAGCAATGTTGATGTACATTGCAAATCGGTCATCCTTTTCGTTCCGGAAATTCCGAATATTGCAGACTACCTTCGACTTGAACTTAGTGAGTACTTCAGGGTACATGAAACCATCAATTTGGAAATGGCCAAACAAAGAGAAGCGGAAGTAAGTAAAAATTAACCAAAACGAAGTATTTATATGCTAGAAATATGGAATTAACATTTGAGAAATGGGAAGATGGCAGATGGTTTGTCGTTCTTCATGATTATGACGGAGACCAAGAAGATTTAGAAATGGTCGATGGTGCGGATAAGTTTCTTGATTATCTTACAGAAGATGGACTTTACGTTACAGTAGATATCAGTCTGGAAGATGATTATCCTGTCCGATTGAAGTTGGTTGCACATGATGAAATTGGTGGAACATATAAAGTAGAGAATTTGGATGGATTCAAAGAGGATGTATGGCTATGTAATGTAGTACACTTCTTATTTGGTGAGCATCCTGAATATATATTTATTGATATAGATATATGACTTTTTCTTGGTAAAAATGAAAAGAATTCTTAAATATCTCATCATCGGCCTATTATACCTGCCGATAAAAGGAATAGCACAAACGTGCTATACCGACTCTATGCTCATACCAGTGGATACTACTGTCAGAATCGGCCACCTACAGAATGGGCTTACCTATTATATTAAGCATAACAATTGGCCCGAGAACAGAGCATGTTTCTATCTAGCTCAGCGCGTAGGCAGTTTGCAGGAAGAAGAAAACCAGCGTGGCCTGGCTCACTTCCTCGAACACATGTGCTTTAATGGCAGCGAGCACTTTCCTGGCAACGGAGTCGACAGATTCTTTGAGAGCATAGGCGCAGGCGATGGTGTTAACGCCTATACCAGTATCGAAGAGACAGTCTACAACATCGACGATATTCCTACTAGCATTGGTCAAGAAAAACTTGACAGTTGTCTACTTGTGCTGTACGATTGGGCAAATGGACTTTCACTTGACAGTATCGAGATAGAGAAAGAACGCGGTGTAGTTCACGAGGAATGGCGATCTCGCAGAAGCGCCTCATCAAGAATTTACGAGCGACAACTACCTATACTCTACCCTAACAACAAATACGGCAGGAGAAATCCTATCGGACTGATGGACATCGTGGACAACTTTAAACATCAGGAGCTAAGAGACTATTATGAAAAATGGTATAATCCCGAGAACCAATGCGTGGTGATAGTTGGCGACATCGATGTAGACGATATAGAGGCAAGAATCAAGCAACTATTTGGAGGAATCAAGCCTAAAGGACAATCAGGCAAAGTGACCAAAGTGGAGGTTGCAGACCACCCAGGCATTATCTACTCCATCGATCGCGACAAAGAATTACAAAGCAACTCCATATTCCTATTATTCAAGCACGAACCTTACACGCGCGACCAGAAGAAATATATTGGTTATTGGCTAGATACACAAAAGACCGATGCTGCACTCACCATGCTCAACACCCGACTAGACGACGAAACGCAAGAACCGGACTGCTCATTTCTCTCAGCATCGGTAAGTGATGGTACCTATCTATTGTCGAGCACAAAGGGAGCGTTCGAAATATCGTGCGACACCAAGGATGGCTTGCAAGCCAAAGCGTTGACTGATTTACTAACTGCATGCAGACGAGCTGTCGATTACGGATTCACCAACGAGGAATACCAACGATACAAGGCTGAAAGAATCTCGGAATTAGATAATTTCCTGATGACTGCAGACAAGCGTGAGAGCAGTTCTTTGGTTGAGGAGTACTACAGAAACTACCTGTATGGCACCGATATGTCGACAGCAGAAGATTACGTTGCCATCATGAAGCAGATAGTAAGTACTACTACACTAGACGAGGTGAACGCCAGAATGAAGAAATTGCTCCCTGATGACAACGAGAATATGGTCATAGCCAGTTGGAATATCGAGAAAGATGGCACCTGTTATCCAACTGAAAGCGAACTCGAAGCAGCACTTATAGCAGGCAGACAAGCCAAGACCACAGCATACGTTGACCAACTGAAGGGAGCCAAACTCTTGAACGAACTACCCGAGAAGGGTTCTATCGTAAAAGAAAAGTATTACTCCGATCTAGGTTACACCAAGCTATCGCTTAGCAACGGGGCCACAGTACTACTTAAGCACACCAATATTGACAATAGCCAAGTTCTATTCAAGGCCTATGGCAAGGGAGGATGGACGCTTTATGGCGAAGACGATGATCCAAACATCAATATGTTTGGCAATATTGACTTTGGCAACAACGGTCTGACGTCATCGCAGATCGAGAAACTATTGGCAGGCAAGCAGGTTAACCTGAGTAATAACATTTCACAGCGACAATTCACTTTTACAGGTAGTGCAAACCCAGTCGATGTCGAGACTCTGATGCAGATGATACATGCAGAATTTACCAATGTAAGTAAGGACACTACTGCCTACAAGAAAGCGATGAAAGATATGGCCATCTATCTGGAGAACCGCAAGACAGATCCTGAAAGCGCCTTCTCCGATTCCGTTTCGGTAACATCATACGGACATCATCCAAGATTCAAGCTCTTTACCGAAGACGACCTGGCTAAAGTAAACTATGACAGGCTGCTCTCTATCATTCAAGACCAGACATCGGCACCACGTAACTACACGTTTATATTCGTAGGCAACTACAACGATTCCACAATACGCCCGTTGATAGAACAATACCTAGCGTCGATTCCTAATCGCAAACAATTACCTGAGGGCAAATTCATTAAGACGTGGCTTAAAAATGATGCTATATGCCACTTTACCCGGAAGATGGAAACGCCCAAAGCGATGGTGAATATCGACTGGTTCACGGATTCAATCCCATACTCTCTCGAAAACGACTTTACACAACAGGCTGCGTGCGAAATCCTTAATCAGATATTCAACCGAACGATTAGAGAGGATAATAGCGCTACATATGGATGCTATGCCAACAGCTATATGATTCGTGGCAACAAGAACGAATATCTTACAGGCTTTACTGCTGATTGCGAGATGCAGCCCGAGAAGTGCGATTCTGTCATCACGCTGATCAAGAATGCATTCAATAGCATGGCAGATGGCATCGACAGCACCATATTCCACAATGCCAAGGAGAGCCTGCTAAACACGCTCAACGAGCAAGAGAAGACAATGAACGGTTTCTGGCTAGGCCTCATCTGGACTAAGGAGAACCGTGGTATCAACACCTACACCAACAGGCGCAAAACAATCGAGAAACTAACCCCACAGATGGTACAAAAGTTCATGAAGCAATTCATTAAAAAATCCCATCATACAGAAACCCTGATGCGACCAGAAAGATGAAACGTATTCACCAATTTAGCACTTTTTCCTGTTTTTTTTCTTTCATTTCAGAAAAAGTTGTATCTTTGCAGACGAATAAGGAAATGTAAATATGTTAGAACTTCAAGATTGCATCAACAAGTTAACAAGTTTCAAGAGTGCCTTTGCGCAGAAATTTGGCATAACAAAACTCGGCATTTTTGGTTCTGTAGCCAGGAAAGAGAATACCGAGAATAGCGATATTGATATCGTGGTTGAAGTGCAGAAGCCGTCATTGCAGTTGATGTATGAGCTTAAAGAAGCCTTGAAGCAACTATTTAATTGCGAGGTAGATCTGGTAAGATTCCGCGATTCGCTACGTCCTCTTTTCAAGTCTAACATCCAAAAAGATGTAATTTATGTCTGATAATCTCTTAACGATACACGATAGACTTGAAGACATCTTGGACTCCATCAATCTTATCCAAGAATGGAGCAATGGTCGTTCAAGTGTCAAAGACTTTATGGGAACGTCAACGGGAGTTATGGCGTTTAATGCATGTGTCATGAGATTCCAAGTTATTGGCGAACATGTTGGCAAACTCCTTAAGAGCGAAGATAAACCACTAGACTCATTCCCCTCAATCCCTTGGAATGCCATATATGGATTACGTAATATTATATCTCACGAATATGCCAACATTGACGAAGAGATAATCGTATCCGTAATCAATGACGACTTACAACCATTGAAGGAGGCTATAGAGGCCTTACTAGAGAAATACTAATCAGAGATACAACATAACCCATACTCACCATCACTCCCTCACCCGAGTGATGGTTTTTCTTTTCTCCACCCTCTCCCCCCTTTAACTATGCCACCGAACTACTCCACAAGCCTTGCGAAATTTTTTTTATTAAAAAAATAGCATAAAAGTTTGTTAAGTTCAAAAAAACTCTTTATTTTTGCAGTGTTCTTCCTGAATGCAGAAACTCTTCGGGGTTATTACAAGATGGTGGAGCACATACATACAAAAGGCGTTTTCTGAACGCTTCTGGTTTGTCTATGTAAGAATCTTGCAGATACGAACAGATAGTCATTACCAATGCAATGTGTTTTCCTGTGTTGCGCGGTTCGATTATTTGGACAATGCTAGAGCCTTTACATCGAGAACTGGGCTCAGAACTGGCTCCACGTTTTTTTATGTATGTTAAACCTAAAACTAATAATATCTGCTGAGGTTGCCGGGTGGTTTAGATTATTGTATGAAAGAATTGTTGAAATCGCGCTTTCTTAGCCTTTATTGCATGGTTATGGCAGATGGTGTTGTGGAAGCCAAGGAACTCGAAACCCTATATCGTATTGGACGTGAAAACTATCATCTAACGCCTGAGGAGATTAATACAAATGTAGTATCGGCAGGAACATCGTTTGTTGCGCCAGAAAAGATAGATGAACGTATAAGCATACTTTATGAGATGGCTGAGATAGCTTGGGCTGATGGTGAAATTGATGATACGGAGAAATCTTTACTTTCCCGTTATGCAGTACGTCTTGGATTCAAAGAAGAGAATGCAAACGATATTGCAGACTTTATGCTTCAGCAGGTGCATGAAGGAGTGAGCCAGGCTGACGTGATTCAAAAGATAATGAATGCCTAAATATAATTGAATATGGAAAACTTGACATCAGAACAACAAAGAGGTTTGAGTGACAGACTGCACGACATTTTTTCAATTAGTAAAAAAACTAAAGAAAATATTATCACTGAAACTGTGATACAAAACAATCCTGAGAGTCGCCGTCTAGGTGAAACCTATGAACAATGGGGTACGCGTATCTGTGGAATTGTTACAGGAAGACTAACAGCTCTTCCACCATATTTACAGAAAGTATATAACTCTATCTATAATGAACAAGCTGACAATATTGAATTGCAGAAAACGGCTCGTGCCAACACACAAGCAGAAATTGAACGAACTAATGAGGAAATTCGTGTAGTTAATGAGAAAATAGAAGGGGTGAACTCCGATATTGAAGATACGTTAAAAAAGATAGAAGAATTGAAAGATGAGCGACAAGAAATCAAATGTGGAAAGGAAAAGGTTAACAAGGAACAACGATTGAAACTTGTTATAGGCTTGGTTATTATTATTCCTCTCACATTTTATCTGTTTCTATTTTATAGCTCAACTTTTTATTCTGCCTTTTTCCGTGATCCATCGAGTTTGACAACGGTAATGAACTCAATGTTTGATAGTAATGCATTAGCAAATGCCTATGCTGATGGTGTTGCTGAACTAGGATTCGTACTAAGTGCACCAATTATTTTCTTAGGTTTAGGTTTTGCGCTGCATTTCTTCTCAATTCAAGAGGGAAAGATGAAATACCTGAAAATGGCTTCCATATTACTAGTTACAGTGATGTTTGACTGTATATTAGCATACAAGATTGGTGAGCAGATGCATACATTTGGAATTATAATAGGTCAATATCCAATAGGTGAGGAATATACCGTCAATATGGCCTTGCATGACATTAACACATGGGCTGTTATCTTTTGCGGTTTTATTGTATATGTTATTTGGGGTATTGTATTCGATATGTGTATGAGCGCTTACGATAAGATGGATTTGAACAAAACCAGATTGGATAGTATTAAGAAAGAAATTGATGATTTAGAACAGAAGATAAAAGCTGAGAAAGAGAAAATACAGAACCTGAAGCAGCAAGAAACTGACGCGAAGAATAGAGTAAAAGAGTTGATGGCGAAACTTGGGCATGAGGTTTACATCGACTATGCTGCTATTCGTACAGAGATGAATAACTTCTTTGCAGGCTGGATAAAGATGATGCAAGTTTTATCTATAGGTCAAGAACAACAGGATGAAGCAAGCAATATTTGCAAAAGAGAAATGTCAATGCTTATTTCTAAATAATAACATTTAATAATAACAGAAGATGAAGAAATATAGTTTTGGATTACTAGTCTTGGTTTGTATAGTAATAATTTCGTCATGCAGTGGAGTCGAAAAGAAAAAAGTAGAAACACCACGGCCGTTGAATATTTCAGTATATCTTGATTTGTCAGACAGGTTAGTTCGTGACTTGACACCTAATCAAATATATAGAGATACTGCAATAATCAACTGTCTTGTTGATTATTTCAGGGAGAATACACTTGGTCCTACAATCCTTAAAAGTGAGAACAAAATGAAGGTGTTTTTCTATCCTACTCCTGAAGATCGAGAAATATCCACTTTAGCTCAAGGCCTGAGTGTTGACATTGGAAGTAAACAAGGAGTCGCCAAGCGACAGGCACTTGATGAAATGAAAGGAATCTTCCAAAATAATCTTGCACACATATACGAAGAAACGCTAAAAGAGCACAAATGGGTAGGATGCGATATATGGGATTTCTTCAGTAACAAGAAGATAGATAATCTATGTGTAAAGAATGGAGCTAGGAATATTATCGTTATACTAACTGATGGCTATATCTTTGCTGATAATAATAAAATAAAAGATGGAAAAGCTTACTCATATATTCTTCCACAAACGCTCGCAGTAGAGGGCTCTTCACTTATAGATAAACGAAATGGTGAATTAAAAGACAAAGGTATAGAAGTTTTAATGCTTGAAATAAATCCGTATCAGCCAAATCAACGTGACAAAATGGTTAAAGTGTTGGAAAATTGGTTTAGCGCAATGGGAGTTGAGAAGTTTGTCGTTGCAGAAACTGATGCAAATCTTACAAATACGCAGACAATTATCCAAAGTTTCCTCGAAAATTGATATTGCTTAACTGGCTGAAAGCTTATTTCTTAAATAGTACGATTTTTATACAGACGGGATATTTTGTTTTTCTGTGAATATGGCAAGAAATAGTTCTGACAATAGTGGATGTGGATGCCTGATTCTGGTTATCATAGCAATAGTTTATGGTATTAATAAGTGTACAGAATCTAAAACGAGCATGGATTCTCCTAAAACGTCAACTACAACAAGTCGAATAAGTCCGTCTTCGTCCTCGGATTATGATCATACGACAATCAGTGCTTATGCAGAAAAAGATTTCTCTGAAGAAGAAAAAAAGTATTTAGACCATTCACTTTCAACTGGTGCCACTCCGTATAAAGACGTGTATGGAAGCAACTACCATTGCCCTTATGATCAATGCTCTGGTATTAGAGTCACTGCGCCCCAGGAATCGGACATTGTTGTAATAATAAAGCACAATAATCAGAATGGTAAAGTAATTGCTCATGGTTACATCAGGGCAGGTGCCACTTGTCAGTTTGACATCCCTGATGGAACTTACCAGACTTTTTTCTATTATGGTAAAGGATGGAATCCAAATAAGCCAATGAAGGGTGGAGTGAAAGGTGGTTTTGTAAAAGACGAATTGTTCTCAAAAGACAATCCTCAAGAAATATATAGTGGAGTATTATCGTATGTTCTCCAATTGCAAAGAAATGGAAATTTTCAAACTAAAGGAAGTAATGTAAACGAAGTGTTCTGATGTTTTTCAAGTTATAAATGATAAAGAAACAATCCTTTATTTCAAACCTACTTGGTCGTCAAACGTATGACGATTTTAAGGAATTTGCAAAAACTATAGTTTTGGTTGGAGCAATAATACTTGTTATATTGTATGCGTTGTCATATTTCTTTCACTCTGCTTTTATAAGCTACTTGTTGAACCTTACAAATGGTTTTTCTTTGCTATTTATCGGCTATATTGCTATTTTGATTGTTCTACTGGATTTTGAGGTAGATGTTGATGAACCAGAGCAAGAGTATTATGAAGAGAGAAAAAAAGTAGCAAAACCATTTAAATATAAACTCACAATTGCCTGGAGTGCGGTATTGCTATTATTAGGAATAGCAGCTATATATTTTAGTAATAAATATAGACGCCAATATGCTTTTGAATGCGACACCTTTTGGGTAGATAAGAATGCGCGTATATATCATTTTGATTGGAATGATGATTGTGAAACAGCAGAAAGAGCCGAGTCTTTGGTGGAGATGAGAGGTTTTCAAATCAACGATAATTATAAATTATGCGAAGAATGTAAAGAATGTGAAGCTGACTTGTCGCCATGAGTCTGTTTCCTAAAAGAGCATTATGAAAATAATCAATTCTATAATAAAAGTTCTGTTAGTTACAATAGCTTTGAGCGCGCAATACTCTTGTGCGCAAAGTGAACACATAGAGAAACCTGCGCCATTAAAGAATAAATCAGAAATCGTATTAGTCAGAAAGAATTATATTGTATCATATAATTCTGAAACAAAAATCCCCAATTGGGTTGCTTGGCAGTTAACTGCAGAGCATGTAGATGGTATCAATAAAAGGTCTGGAGTTTATCAAGAAGATAAAGATGTTCCATCGCCAAGAGCAACAAATGAGGACTATAAAAACACAAAATGGTCGCATGGTCACATGTGCCCTGCTGGAGACAATAAATGGGATGAGAAAGCTATGAAGGAATCTAATCTGCTTACAAACATCTGTCCTCAAGATAGAAGTTTGAATAGTGGCCTTTGGAATAAAATTGAACAAGATTGTAGAAGATGGGCAAAAAAATATGGGAGTGTATATATCGTGTGTGGCCCGGTATTACTGAATAGGGAGCATGAAACTATTGGTAAGAACAAAGTGGTTGTTCCTGAAGCCTTTTTCAAGGTTATACTCTGCTTGCAAGGAGTTCCAAAGGCTATTGGGTTCATTATTAGAAATAACGAAGGTAAGAAAAAACGTGATCAGTTTATAAATACTATAGATGACGTGGAGAGAATTACAGGGATTGATTTTTATCCAGCTTTACCTGATGAAGTTGAAAATGCAGTAGAAGCAAATTCTAACGTAAATGATTGGTGACGAATAGATGTCATATGTTTTATAAGATGAAAATGAAAAACAAAATTATGAAAGCAAAGAGTTTTAAATTGTTGTTAGTAGCAACAACTTGTTTCTCTATGTTTGTGGGATGTAATGGAAGGGAAGGTAGTAACACATATTCTTTTATGCAATTAAACGATACGTTATATGTTCATGATACACTAATGATAATGCCCAATGGAGAGTATGTGTATAATATCCCATGTAAAGTTGTGAACATACATCAGGAAAAGGAAGGAAAATCACTTCTTTTTATTTGGTTACATGGAGGAGTACACGACCGCCAAAGGCATGATCTACTTGATACAAATCCCAATGATTGCCCAAACCATTTAGATTGTTGCGCAGCAGATGATAGTGTACTAAACTATCTGCAACAGAAAGGAATAAAAGCTATCGCGTTGTTCCCGATTTGTCACAAAGTTGAAAACACCAATTGTGTTATTTGGAGAGATTGTTATGGTGATATCATGAGAATGATAAGGGATCGAGTGGATAAAGGCATTGTTGACCCTAAACGTATTTATTTGGCAGGCTCATCAGATGGAGGCGCTGGCACGTGGGATTATTTGCAAATAAGTGAACATATATTTGCCGCAGCAATGCCCATGTCATGTAGCAATCCAAGAAGAACAGCGATTCCTGTTTATTTCTTCAACACTCAAGCAGAACCTGATTGTACCCAAGAGGTTAATTCATTGAATCTGCAAGGTTGCAATATTGAATATAGGCACTCCCCTGCGCGTTGGCATGGACGTGACGACATAGAAGTTACCCAAGTTTTTTTGGATAAATTCTTTAGCAATATAAAGAAATAGGCAAGGATGCTTTAGCCACTCAAGTTATTAAGATGGAACAGGTTTATCTCGTTCTCTCAGTCATATATCATTGATTTGTTCCTCCTTACATACAAAATAACAACCAGAAATTTAAATATATACGATGAAATATATAGGTCAGTTCCTTTCAGTGATTTTGCTACTTTGTCTAGCACCTATGCCATATGGCTATTTTATCCTCGTCAGGTTTATTGCTATGGTGGGGTTTGGTTATCTGGCTTTTCAGTATTTCAAACAGAGAAAAGAGGTGCTGACGTGGACATTTGTCACATTAGCGTTGTTATTCCAACCATTTGC
>Ga0256407_10006338_pt1 | contig 18343 bp, 12 predicted proteins | sample RumenRJG_04DNA_FD_193489 | JGI IMG/M metagenome (GOLD analysis project Ga0256407, IMG submission 193489) | Bovine rumen microbial communities from Lethbridge, Alberta, Canada - RJG_04 | ecosystem: Host-associated > Mammals > Digestive system > Stomach > Rumen | place: Canada: Alberta...
ATTACAAAGATTTATGTGCCTTCAATACCGCAAGAATCTGTTCTGCTGTAGCTTGGATTGCAGGCACTGCCACACTATTGCCAAATTGCTTATAAGCGGATGCATCAGCTACTACAATCCTGAAACTGTCAGGATAGCCCTGTAATCTTGCCCATTCTCTCGGAGTCATACGCCTCACACCTTCGGTATTAACCGTCCCTTTGATTTTGGTGGTCGGAGTTAAGTCCTTTTGTCTTTTGTCAATGACAAGATTCCTTTCACGTCCCATTCCTCCGACAACAATAGCGTTTGTTACGCCGTCATCGGCTATAATCTCATAACCGAATCCATTACCTTTTGCGGCATGACGCGCCTTGTGATTCTCCAATGTGGTCATGTACTGAGTCGAAAGGTAATATTTGGCGGGGACGGGATTCTCCTCACGGACATCAATCCAATGTTTTGTAACTTCCTTTTGCTCGGGGTAAGTAAAATCCTTCTTTGAAATACCCAGATCTTTCCTGAACCCAACGATGTATATACGTTCACGGTGCTGAGGCACACCGAAAAACATGGCATTGACTATTTGAGGGTCGGGAACAACGTAGCCTACTTCGTCCAAAGTATTGAGGATAACTTTCAAGGTTTTTCCTCCGTCGTGAATAGCTAGACCTTTTACGTTCTCAAGGAAAATAGCTTTTGGTTGCCTTCTGCGTAAAATTTCAGCCACATCAAAAAACAGTGTCCCACGTGTTTCCGCAAATCCTAGACGTTTGCCTGCCAGAGAAAAGGCCTGGCAAGGGAACCCGGCACACAGGACGTCAAAACCTTCAGGAATGAAATTTTTGGTAGATTCTTTCGTGATATCTCCGAAAGGAACTTCTCCGTAATTCGCATAGTATGTACGCTGTGCCTGCTCATCCCACTCGGAAGAAAAAACACATTCACCACCAAGATTTTGCATGGCAATTCTAAAGCCTCCTATGCCGGCGAATAGGTCAATGAATGTAAAGGCGGGTTTCTGAGGCGGCTGGAAAGGCACATTGTCGATTTCGTCGAAAAGTGACGGCCCATATGTTACAGGAGGATCGAATAATGTGTTTTTCTCATATTCGCCTCCGTGTCCATAAAGCACACGCGACCATACATTCTTGATAATGTTACCATAGGTGTCATACGGTCTGGCGAAATCATTATTCTTCCCCAGTTTAAGGAAATGGGTTAGGATTGCAGCCTGTTCCAGGTATGAGAACCGTTGACCGTCAAAAGACATAATATCAGTTGCCTGTGTTTTCTCCAGACGTCTTTTGTACGTATCAAGGATATCAAATGAGTTCATGTCTTAACAATTTTAATTAACAAAAATACAACTTTTGCTCCATATGAGAAAATTTTTCAGGCGCCACGACTCCTATTTGTCAATATTCCATGGATTTACATAGACTTGACGGCACTCAGTAAATCATCAAGACTTCCAACTATGTTATGAAAAAGTTTATACATAAGCTCGAGCTCTTCTATTTCCGGGAGGAATGCAATGACTTTCTTTTCAGTTCCCGCCATCCAGCCCGCTTCGGTGTGTGCGCTTCTTCCACAAGGGAGGACGAGTACACAAGTGTCGGCCCAGTTTAATGCGTCTAAGTCGGCGGCGAATTGACGTTCTGCCAGAGGGTGATGCACCCCTTCGGCGTACTGAGAAAAAGTCCATGTCTGAGCGTTGGCGTCTATGTCCGTCCAATGAAATCCATTTCCACCATGAGGTGGGTTACGAAAGTCATAGACTTCATGTCCATCTTCACGAAGACACCTAACAACTTCAGGGTAATATGGATTCCTCCAACTGGAGGCGACATATATCTTAGCCATAGACAATGATTTACTGCGAAGATATACAATTACAGTGTTTTATACAAGTCTGTGAGAATGTGTTTTAGATGCATCGAACGATGCTTGTCTAAAACAGAGTTACTTCTTAAATAAGCTTTCTTACTCACTTCTATCATAATTGATTGATAGTTAAAAGACATTAAGGGGGAGATTGAATTAGTGTACGGAGTGTTGATTCCTACTACATATCCTGCCGAAAGAAAAACGCCTTCAACCTTCTTGATTATAGAGTCATGGGGCTTGCTCCAGTCATCATTGAATCCAATGCAAATGTCAACTTTTGGGAATGAATGACAATCTATCAGCAAGGTATGCTTGTTTTGAATGGCAGTTTTTAACCTGCCGATGTGTTCACGATAAGACTGTCGCCCCCATTCTTCATCCAAACTGGAAATTGTGCGTAATAGCCCGTTGAACTGCTTGTATATGATTCCTTGCCCAACGGCCTCCAACGGGTCATTCTCCAGACGCTCAACATCGCAGAAGAATCTGGAGAAAGGATAAACCACGGAAATGACCCGTGGATCGGCAGACTGGAAAAGCCAATCCGTATACCAATCGGTCCAACGCTCAATCTCGGCGTCGATACTGGAGTCCCAGCACTCCTTCCCAATACAAAATTCGGAGCATCACCACCCAGTCTCACGGCCCAAAATCCAGTGTTATTTCGGAGCATAACCACCCAAAAACGGTAAAAACCTTATAAAAAATGCGCGCGCAAGGCCGGCGGCCGCCCCACTTTTCGGAGCATTACCACCCTTTTGAAGAAGTTGTTTTTGTCCATGATACAGACTTTTTTTGATTGAACATCCGCATCGTTTTGCCACCGTGGCTTCTGGCTGCTCGGTTGGTGGCCCTCAAGGGCACTCTTGATGCACGTGCAAAGGTATACATAAATATTAGATTTGCAAGGACTTTTGCGGAAGATTTCGTAAATTAGCAGAGTAATCATTTGTACATTATGGCAGAACAAAAATTTCCCTGCGAAACTTGCCGTTTCAGGGCAAAGTACGACAAGAACCCCAAATCGGCCCTGGGTCGCTTCTGGCGCTGGCATATCCACTGGTGCCCGGGCTGGAAGAACTTCTTCACCCATCAAGACGAAGAAACCAAGGCTGCACTACGGGAGAAATACAACTTTAAGAAGTATCAGTAATGGAAACCAGGAAGCACCTTGCCGCTGAAAAGAAGCGTCTAAATACACACAACTGCGCCCAGGCTGTAACCTGCACTTATTGTGACCTGGTGGGGCTGGATGAGCAGACCGCATTGGACATAGCTGGAGCCTATGGTACCGGCATGGGCAACATGGAAGGGACCTGCGGGGCACTAGTGGGGGCCGGTATGATTGTCGGCCTGACGACTAAAGACCGCATTAAGTCCCGGGCCAGAATGAAGGAAATGATGGAAAAGTTCCAGGCCCGTAATGGCGCCACTCAGTGCCGTCTGCTAAAAGGCATCGGCACGGGTAAACCACTTCGTGACTGCCCAGACTGCGTGGCGGATGCGTGTGAGTTTTTGGAGGAGTATTTGTGAAAAGCAAGATTTAAGCTATGGATAACAAGCTTATCGCACGCGTCCGGAAAATGGAGGAAGACTTCAATATGGTCCGGGATATAATGGATGACATGGAGATGGCAGTGTACAATTTCGAGGCTGTCCAGCGTCGCATTGAGCGTCTGTTCCAATATGTGGAAGACGGTCAATTCCTGAAGGACTTTGAAGCAGACGAAAGGGGAGAACTGCCCAAGGACATGGAACGGGGCGTACTTTCCGAGGATGCACTGGATCAATTGCTCGTGGATGTAACTCGGATGCGCAATCGGCTCAAGGAATTGGTGGCAGACGTAAAGCCCAAGAAGGATGAGGAAATAATCGGATTCGAGGAATTCGATCCGCTGTATAATGAGCCCGGAGAGATTCCTGATGATTGCGGCAGTTATATCGTGGTGGCTCGCGAGGAAGGGGAAGGTTTTCCGTATCTCTCTGAGGAACCGGAGGAGTTTGAAGGCCAGGATGTCCTCTATGTGGGAGAGGCAGAGAATCTCCGCAAGGTGGCAGACATCTTCAAAGGGAATTCGGCTCAATCGGCTTTGCGTTTGAACATCGGCGCGCTTCATTGCCTGAATCCTGTCAAAACAAAGGACGGCATCCGTTTCTCTGCAGAAGAAGAGCGCTGGCTGAGCAAGTGGATGAATGAAAACCTCCTGTTCTATTACCAGGTGAATCCTCAGCATGAGGAAGTCACCCGGCTTCTGGCAGACGAGCTGGATCCGGTGCTGAACCTGGGCCACGCGTCACCGGCATGGGAAGACCTCCGGAAAAGGCTGGACGTATTGCGGAATAACTGCATTGAGGATGCAGACTATGAAAAGGTGAATACCAAGAAAACGGTCATCAGGGTCCCCAAGAAGGGAATGGATCTGGAAACGGCCATCCGTATGGCAGTTGAAGACAATGCCAGCCGCATCCCCGAAAAGTTCGGCGTAGCCACAGTTGAAACCCTAATTTACTTCACGGGCCACGAAGAGGACGGTGCCTTGGCTATGCTATTCGGCGCTGTGAACGAATACGGAGAGAAGGGACAGAGTGTTACATTCTGGTCTGATGATTTTGCCGGTGAGAATGGAATCAGGAAGTTCCTCAAATCACCCGAGGGGAAGTTCTTTAAGGGTGATGAAGACAGTGAAGACTTTCAACTTGTAACCAAGGCAGGCAATCCTAAACTTCCTGCACTGATTGTTGCTGTCATGAAGAAGTTTCTTGAAATCGACGAGGAAACGAAGCTTTCCATCACGACGTCGGCGCAAACATACAAAAAATAGCGTTGGCGACGCGACAGACTGCTTTGAGGTTATGGAAGGCAATAAAGTTCTCGAGCGGCACGAGGTTATTCCGGAGAAAAGTTCTGATTTACCTCTAGCCATACTCCAGGCTCGCTCTAAGCATACTCTAAGCTGCTTCTAGCCATACTCTAGGCTCGCTCCAGGCTTACTCAATGAGTATGGGTAGAGTATGGGTGAGGTGAGAGTGAAGGGAGGAAAAAATAAAAGTGGCTGTTGAAATACAATGATGTGGTTGCGTTCATTGAGAACAGTAAGCGTAATCCTTCAAAGCATGATGAAGAGGAGCGTGGGCTGTATCTCAATTGGATCAAGCACAACAAGAAGCTCTATGCCGCTGGAGAATTGAAGCTGGATAGGGTGGAGAGGTTTAAGGAGTTGCTGGCGTTGATGGAGGAGAATAAACGGCGGCTAAGCCGTTATCGCCAATTTTTGCTCTATCAACCTCTAATCGAACACCAAAGGAGGACTAAAGGAACACCTAAGGATGTCTGAAGTCTGACGGAAGACGTCTGAGTTATCATCGGCCATTTATGGTGAGCCCATCGAACCATCGACCTTACCACTATCTTACCACTATCTTACCACTATCTTACCACTATCTTACCACTATCTTCCTTCGACAAGCTCAGGATAATCCGTCACTCTGAACCTTACGGAAACGCTGTTACCCTCATCGTCCACCACGGTGAGGGTATGTTTTCCCGGGGTGGGGGCCAGGCGGAGTTCGTGGAGGAAGCGGGTTTCACCCACATAGGTTTGGTCCAGGTGCCACCAGAGGGTGGCATTGCTTCTATGGTGCGCTGCGCGGAACACCACACCTTCCACCTGGCCGTTTAACTGCCGGGGGAGGGTGAGGGTACTGCCGGAGGCAGGGTAAATGAACTCTATGGCCTTCTCCTGCCGTGTTTTTCGGGCACCGGTGTATTCCGGGTGATGGGGTTTGTAATACCACTCCATGGCGGGCGGCAGCACAAACTCCCCGTCCTTGTGGTAAGGGCAGGGGGCGGTTTCCAGCCCCGCCGCCGGAATGAGCACCTCCTCCTTCTCAGGGCACTCCGGCCCCGCCAGCATCCCGGACTGCACGCACACCCCTACCCAGCTCCCGTCATGCCCGGCTTGATCGGGCATCTCAAACCACTGCGTATCGGCCGGCAGCAGATTCAAAATGTCGAACATCACCGGCCCTGCGGCGCGGGCGCCGGTGAGCCCCGGCACGCCTTGCCCTTGCGCATTGCCCGCCCACACGCCAATGGTGTAAGTCGGCGTCATCCCCACCGCCCAGGCATCGCGGAAACCGTAACTGGTGCCGGTCTTCCAAGCCGCCTTCCGCACCGAACGGATCAGCCGCCAGTCCAGTTCATCGGGCCGATTCACCTCCTTGAGCGCCTCCAGGGTGTACCAAAGTGAGATACGCTCGCCACTTTCAGTGGCTCGGTATGACAGGGAAGGGTGGTTGTCCTCCCGAGGCCCTTCCTTTTTGTCCTCCCGAGGCCCGAAGGGCCGAGTGTATCTCCTCACCATCCCCGCATAAGCGGCCGTGACCTCATCCAGCCGTGCCTCGGCCCCGCCCAGAATGAGCGACAGCCCATAGTGCTCAGGCGCCTCCGTGAGGGTACTCAGCCCCGCCTCCTGCAGCAGCGCGTGGAACTTGGGCACGCCATACTCCCGCAGCAGGTACACCGCCGGTACGTTGAGGCTCCGCGCCAGCGCTTCGTCGGCCGGAACCGCCCCATAGAACTGCCGGTCAAAGTTCTGCGGCGCAAAGCCTCCCAGATTCATGGGAATGTCCGGCAGCAGCGTCCGGGGCAGAATCACCCCCTCCTGCAACGCCGCCGCATACAAAAACGGCTTCAAAATGCTCCCCGTACTTCGTGCCGATGCCGCCACATCCACCTGCACCCCCGGCCGTTCCCGGTCCATACAGGCATTGCCGATATACGCCACCACCGCTCCGCTCGCATTGTCGATCACCACGGCCGCCATGTCCGCCACGCCCTCCGCCGCCAGATCGCTTGAACGCCGGTCCACGGCCTCCGAAACGGCTTTCTGCAATTGGAAGCGTATGCTGGTCCGTGTCCGCTGTCCCTGCGGGCAACGGTTCACGTAATGCGGCGCCAGCGTGGGCAAGGGCAGGGGAGCGCCGGGCAGCGGCTCTTCCAGCGCCGCTTCATAAGTATCCGTGTCGATATCCCCGTGCGCCAACAGCCGTGCCAGCAGCCGGTTCCGCTTGGCAAGCAGCTGCTCCCGCCCCCGGCTCAAGTGCAGCGTGCCGGGCGCATTGGGAAGGATGGCCAGGGTAGCGGCCTCCGCCCAGGAAAGCTCGGAAGGCGGACGGCCGAAATAGCGCCAGGAAGCCGCCTCCAGCCCCATTACGTTCCCACCGTAGGGGGCATGGGCGGCATACAGGGCCAGTATCTGTTTCTTGGAATAGCGGAGTTCCAGGCGGGTGGCCTGCACCGCCTCGATGGCCTTCTGCCACAGGGTGCGTTCCTTCTGCCGGGACAGCCGGATAACCTGCATGGTAAGGGTGGAACCACCACTCACTACATGTCCGGCCCGGGCATTGGCTATGGCCGCCCGCACCAGCGCCACCGGGTTCACGCCCGGATGCCACCAGAACGCCCGGTCCTCGAACTGGACCAGCGCCGTGGCATAGCGCTCCGGCACGGTGTCTGCGGGCGGAAACCGCCACTGCTCGTCGGCTGCAATGCGTGCGCCCAGCAGCTCTCCCTCCGCACTTTCCACCACCGTGGAGTAACTCACGTCCCGGAACAGTTCCCGCGGCAGGCAGCATAGCCAGGCCAAAACCAGCCCCGCCCCCACGCCCCATATGACACGTTTCGTCCTCAATTTTGCCCGTTTTCAAGGATGAAAACTAGGGCTGGACCAAAGCGGTGCCGGCGGCCGTGGCGGCCTGCACAGTGGGCTCGTACATGGCTTCCACCACGGTGGCGGGCAGTGCGAATCGACCCTCATAGGCGGCCCTTAACTGCACGGAGAAGGTCTTGAACCGTCCTGCAGGCAGGGCAAAGTACCAGCGTACGGCATTGTCACGAATGTCCTTGTGGTCGTAGCCGTCCTCGGCACCGCCGGCCATGCGGTCGTTCACAATCTCCCAGCCGGAAGGCACGTTCAGGCTCAGGGCCAGGTTCTGGAGATCACGGCCGACCTGCTTGGACTGCACCTTGATGCGGGCGGTGAAGCGGGTGCCCTGCGCCAGCGCGTTGGCATTCACCGGGGCGCCGTCGGCATCGACATAACTTACCTCGATGCCCAGACCGTTGCTGCTGGCAGGCTGGGCCTCGCGCGAGGTCGTAGCTACCGTGACGTAAACCGTGCCTTCGCTGTTATTGGTGAGCACGCCATTCTCCAGGACCGTCTGGGCTTCCCGGGTGGGCACCTTTTGGAACAGGCGGGCCACGGCCACGGCGGCAAAGGCCGTTTCCTGCGTCGAGGGCGTCTTGTCCAGCATGAGCTCCTGCGCCAGGGACATGGCTTCATTCATGCGGTCGCAGAGCACCAGGGCCTCCAGTGCGGCAAAACGGTCGCGCGTGGCACTGCCGTAGGTCAAATTGTACGGGCTGTATTCCGGGAAATCGCGTCCTACGCTATTGAGGATGGTGTTGGCGGTAGAAGTCTTGCCGCTCAGGGCATAGGCGCTGGCCAGGAGCCACTGGGCCTGCGGCGTGAGCCCTGCCCCTTCGCGGAGGCGGTTCATGCCTGCCTGTGACGATGCTCCTGCCACGGCTAGGCTGTACAGGCGATAGGCCTCATCGGCCTGCGAGAACAGGGAATTGCCTGCAATACGGTATGCCTGCGAGAGTTTTTCCTGATAGGCCTTCCAGGCTTTGACGACGCCGTCGTTCACCTCGAATCCGGCCTTCTGCGCCTGTACCAGCAGTACGCCGGCCATGGACGATACCCAGCTGTCGGACTTGCCGCCGCCCCAGTAGGCAAAGCCGCCGTCGGCGTTCTGCCGGGCGTAGAGCCGGGCGATGATGCCGGGCATCAGGGAACATGCCTCGGTGGAATCGACGCTGTTCAATTGCGGCAGGAGGTTCACCAAGGTGAGGCCGCGGGCGCTGAGCTGCTCGGTGCAGTCGTACGGGTAATCCCGCATGCCGGCATACAGGCCGTGGGCATCCGGAACGGGGAAGGCGCTCACCTGCAACTGTCCGTCAGGCACTTTGCGGCTGGCTCCGGCGGCCAGGGTGAAGCGCTCCACGCGGGTTACCAGGGCCTGCGGGTTAACGATAGGCAGGGCGATTTCTTCACTGGCCTTGTGCCCGGCGCCGGAAGCGCTTACCCGCACATGTGCAACGCCTTCTTCTCCCAGCGCGCGCAGTTTAAAGCGCACCAGCTGGTCACCGGCGCCCGTGAAATGCAGCCGCTGCACGCGCTCTGCGAGCTCCACGGGGCCATCGGCCTCCAGGGTAACGGTGACGTCCTTGACGCCCTCTTCCAGGGCGAAGACATTCACCGGCACGGCAACCTCTTCCCCGCAGCCCAGCTGGCGCGGAAGGGTGCTAATGACCATGAGCGGACTCTGCACGGGTACGGTCTTCTGGGCATTGCCGAAGGCGCCGTCGTGGGCCGCCACCACCATCACGCGGACGCTTCCCACGTACTGCGGCAGCTTCACCTTGACCACATCCGTGCCCTTGGCCGCCACCGTGCGGGGTGCAAAGCACAGCACCACCGGGTTAAAGCGGTTGTCCTTGCGGGCGCTGCGGACGGCATCTTCGTCACCGCCAATGGCAGAGAGGGGCGTGAGCCGCCCGTTCCGGGCACCCACTACGTCGTCGTACAGGTCCCAGGTAGCGACGCCCAGGGCTTCCACCTTGTTCATGCGGGCCCACGGGTCCGGCGTCTTGAAGGCCGTGAGGTCCAGCAGGCCTTCGTCCACAATGGCCAGCGTATAGGTCATGGGCCGGCCGTTTTTCTCAGACACCTTGATGGTGAAGGCCTCTTCCGGATGCAGTTTGTCCGGCATCTGAATCTGCGGAACCAGCTTGGAACCGGGATTCTCCACCCGCACGCGCTGCACGCCGTACAGGCGGAGCGGCAGGTCGTTCACCGTGTTGCCGTATGGCTGCACCAGGGTAATGTGTACGTAGATATTCGGCGCCATTTCCTGCGTGACGGCAAAGCGCCAGGGAGTGTCTTTGTCCGAGAGTTCCACCCATTCGCGGCTCACCACGCCGCCGGCATTCTCCAAGGACACCAGCGCCCGGGCACCCGGCGCAGCCGGAATGTATACGGTGGCCTGGTCGCCCACGGTATAGGAGGGCTTGTCCGTGGAGAAACTGAGCATGGTGAGGGTTTCCGGATCCCGGCGGCCCGCACGGCCTTCATAGTCTGGCCAGTCCGCCAGGAACGTCTGCCCGCTCACATGGCCGGATTCGCGGTCCCGGACCAGCAGCAGGTAGCGGCCCCAATCGTCCTTGGGAATATTCACATGCAGCACAACGTCCTGGACGGCCGATGTCAGGGTTCCCTGCATTACCACCTTCACGGAGTTGCCACTCACATAGGTGTCCAGGCCCTCTCCGCGGATGTCCCACCACCAGTTCCAGCCTACCTTATACAATACATATTCCAGCGAGTGACCTTTTACGGGACGACCTTTGGCATCCACTACGGCTATGCCCACGCTGTGGTTCTTGTCGGTTTCCAGGTACTCGCCTTTAGGCAGTTTGATGCCCACATAGGCGCTGTACGGGGAGAAGGGGAGGGTTTGGGTGGTGAAGCTCTCGTCGCCGCCCTTCTCTTCCACGGAAGTTACCACGAAGGCATCCAGCATGCCGGGTGCGTCGGTGGCCTCGGGCAGGGTGAGCGCTGCATTGGCGCTGCCGTTGCCGTCCAGCCAGGTGCTGAATAACTCTGCCTGAGCCTCCTGAAACTTGGACGCGGGGTTGTCGAAGGTATAGGCCTCGAAGCCCTGGAACGGGGCGCCTTTCATCCGCCGCAGCGTGAGCTGCGCGTGCGCCTTGGCCCCGCCGGCCGCTCCGCCCGTGAGCCACTGGGCGTCAATGTGCGCCTGGCTTTTGACGCCGGCTTCCAGCACCGAGGGGTAATCGACACTGATTTTGAGCCGGTTGGGCTTGATGGTCTCAATGTGAAGAATCTTGTGGAAGGAGCTGCCGCCCACTTTGAAATAGGCGTTCCAGTAGCCGGTGGGGTCCGTGTCCCGCGTGGGAATGTTGTAGGTGAAGAAGCCGTCTTTGCCGGTGCGCACCATGCGGCTGTGGAACTGCCCTTCCGGGGTATAGAGCTCCAGGGTGGCCGGATGGCCGTCGGGGAGGTTGTGGCCTTTGTCGGAAAGGAGCATATTCACGTGCAGGGTGTCGCCGGGGCGCCAGACGCCGCGCTCGCCGTAGATGAAGGCCTTGAGCCCTTGCCGGACGGTTTCCCCGCCCACGTCGAAGCGGCTTAGGGAACGTTCGTCGTCCTGGGTGGTCTTGAGGTAAGCCGTGCTGCCGCCCGCCCTGGCCACGACGGCAAACGGCTTATGCGCCAGCGTAAGGGTAGCCAGGCCCTTTCCGTCCGTCTTTCCCTTGCCGATGCACTGGAGCTGGTAGTCGTACACCTCCAGCTTGGCGCCGGGCAGCGGCTCGCCGGTAATCAGGTCCGTGGTGGCCACCCAAAGCTGGTTGCCGCCGGCATACTCGGCCACCAGGCCAATATCCGAGGCCAGGAGCTGCACCACCGGGAACCGGTCCGTATCCATGTAATAGGACGGTTTGGTGGGGTCGTCGGCATCTTCCCAGTTATACAGGTTCCAGTCAAAGTCGTTGTCCCAGTAATAGCTGCTGGGTTTGTCCCAAATGGCCTGGTCTTTGGCCGATAACGGTCCGCTGGGGGCGGAAGGGTTCAGCAGGGGTGCTGCGCCGCCATAGAGGGACTGGTCCTGCCGGAAGCTCAGCCGCACGCGGTAAATGGCGCCGGGTTCCTTCTTGATGAGCCCGCTCAAGTCGATGGAAAAGTCGTTCCACTTGTGCAGGTCCTTGGACGGGTCCAGTTGGACGTCGCCCCGGTACACCAGCCGGCCGCTCCGGCGCAGGGCGTTTCCGCCTGTGCTCAGGTCATTGTCCTGCAGATACGTGAGGATGTTTTTCTCATAGATTTTCACTACACGCACCTCCACGGCGCTCAGGCTCACGGCGCGGAAAGGGAGGTAGAACTTGTCCTTCTCCGGCAGGATGCCGCCTTTCAGGCTTACTTCTACGGCCGGTTTGGGCTCTTCCCGCTGGAAGGTGTGCGTGAAGGCGGTCTCCAGCGCGTTGCCGGCATTGCTCTTGAGCCCGGCGTCCAGCGTTAGGGTGAGGTCTCCCTGGGCGCCTTCATAAAAGACGGAGAGCTTGGGACCGTTAACCTGCGTATAACTGCGGGCGGCACCGTCCAGCTCCACCATGCCGCGGAGAGAGGCATTGATGGGAACCTCGGAAAGGCTCACCTCAATGACCCCTTCCTTCAGGGCCACCTGCTCCACGCGGAAGGCCCGTCCGTTGTCTTTCACCAGGAGGGTGTTGCCCGTTGTGGCGGCCCGGCCTTTCACCAGCACCGGGTACACGAACGTGGGGGCTCCCTCGCACAGCTTTTCCAGGTGGAAGGTGGCTTTGTAGGCCTTTCCTTCCTGCAGGGCACCATCGGCAGGGACAAAACTTACGGACGAAGGGCTGTTCCAGCGGGCGGCGCCTTCCACGGGCGGCTCAAACTGGAAAAGGCTTTGCGCATCCGTGCCGATGACCTCCTCCATAAGGTCTACGCGGAGTTCCGCATCCTGGGGCACCATGCCACCGGTATAGGCCTTGATATACGGAGCAAATTCACTGGCCTTCGGTTCGGGCGCAACGCTCCGGGAACCACAGGCTGCGGCTGCGAGGCAAAGGCCCGCGGCCATCCAGGCTTTCAGGATTCTTTTCATATCGGATTATTTCCAGGGGGTGCATTTATAGGCCTCGTAGCCCACGATAAAACGCTGCATGCCGTCCAGCAGGCGGCTGCGCGGGCAGGCAATGTTCACGCGCATGAACCCCTCCCCGGCGGCGCCGTAGATGGAGCCGGTGCTCAGGGTGAGCTGCACTTTCTCCTGCAGGAACTTGCCCAGGCGCTCGCTGAAGCCTTCCAGCGGCTCGCCCGGGCGGAGCGCCTTCCGGCAGTCCAGCCACATCAGGTAGGTGCCTTCCAGGGGCAGCACATTCACTTCCGGAAGCTCGTCTTCCAGGAAGCAGGATACCGTGCGGGCGTTGTGGTACAGGTAATCCCGCAGCTGGTCTAGCCACGGGCCGCCTTCCGTGTAGGCCGCCTTGAGGGCCGTGACGCCGAACACGTTCACGTCGCAGCACTCGTTGTCGTTGATGGCGCGGTCCATCTTGGCCAGGACAGCCGGGTCCTTGGCGTAAATGTTGGCTATCTGGATGCCCGCCAGATTGAACGCCTTGGTGGGGGAGATGCAGGACACGGAGTTAAGCACGTATTCCTCCGGGAGGGTGGCCCAGGGGGTGTAGTCGTGCCCGGGGTAGGTGAGCTCGCAGTGGATTTCGTCCGAAATCACAAACACCTGGTTGCGACGGCAGATTTCGGCCATCAGGAGCAGTTCCTCGCGGGTCCATACGCGGCCGGCGGGGTTGTGGGGGTTGCACAGGAGCAGTACCTTGGCCTCTGCGGCCTTCTTTTCAAAATCGTCCCAGTCCACAATGTAGCGGCCGTCGTACCGGAGCGGATTATCCAGCTGCACGCATTTGTTGTTGCGGATGGCCGGGAAGAAGGCGTTGTAGCAGGGGGTCATCACCATCACTTTGTCCCCGGGCACGGTCATAGCCTTGATGGCGGCGCTGTAGGCGGCAATCACGCCGGTGGTGGGGACAATGTTGCTTTTGCTAATATCGTCCCAGCCGTGGCGCTCCTTGAACCACCGGTGCATGGCCTCAAAGTAGCTGTCCGGCACCAGTTCGTACCCGAATACTCCGTGCGCCAGGCGCTTTTGGAGGGCCGCCTGAATCTCGGGCGCCACTTTAAAGTCCATGTCGGCCACCCACAGGGGCAGCGTTCCGGGATACAGGTCCCATTTTACACTCTCGGTTCCCCGGCGGTCCGGGCATTGGTCAAAGTTGTAGGTCATGGATGTGGTTGCTAAGTGTTTGCTATTCAGTGTTTTGTGTATAATCCTCGGCTCCTTTTGCGCACAGGATTTTGTGCAAGTGTCTGATGGTCAATAAATTAGTTGCCAGTGCTAATCTGGCAGTTTCCCGGGGCTTTGGCGTTCTCGTCCAGGATTACCTCCCCAATGGAGCCGGCCTTGATGAAGCCGGAGCGGGGATTCTTCACGGAGACAATATGGCCCTTCACCGTGGCCTGGACCGAGGAGTACTCGAAGGCCAGGTCTGCGTCATCGGCAAAGGTACAATCCTCCAGGATGAGGTTTTCGCAGTAGCACAGGGGCTGGCTTCCGCCAATATGGCAGCGCACCAGACGGAGGTTCTTGGCATACCAGCCCAGGAACTCGCCGTTGATGACGGAATCGTACACGGTCACGTTCTCGCTCTCCCAGAAGGCGTCTTTGGTCTGGAGGTTGGCGTTGCGGATGACGGCGTTCTTCACATATTGGAAAGAATAGTTTCCATGGAGTTCGTACTTGTCGATATCCACGTTCTCGCAGTGCATGAAGATGTAGTTGGCATCGGAGGTCTCTACGTTCCTGAGGACGATATCCTTGCAGTCCCAGAAGGTTTCCTGCGCCATGGGCATTTTCACGTTTTCCAGGTATACGTCGCTGATGCGGCGGAACATCTTGGGCGCTTCCACCAGGGTGTCGTACATTTTGCAGCCGCGGGTATACCACAGCGCCGCACGGGCGCCTTCCCGGAATACGCAGTCCCGGATGGTGAATCCGTCGCACTCCCAGAACGGGTATTTCCCGTTGAATTCGCACTTGACAGCTTCAATGTCAGCCCCTTCCTTCAGACTGGATTCTCCCGGCCCGATGCTGACATTTTCCAGGCGGAGTCCGTTCTTTTTGCAGTACAAAGGGCGTTCGCCCTCGAAATATTGGTTCTTGATAATTTCCATAACTCGCAAATATAATAAAATTATAGGTGCGAACGGCAAAAATCGGCCCAAATTTGGCCCCGACCCGCCGACTGCCAAATTGTCAGTCATCCCTACCTTGGCACAGCTGTTGATTATCTTTCGGGCGTCCGCCTGTCATTCTGAGCGCAGCGAAGAATCTCATCGGCACAACTGAAACTATTAAATGTACAATATCATGCTAAAACCGTTAGGAACAAGAGTGGTCGTTGAGCCCAAAGAGGCCGAGACCATGACCGCCGGGGGCCTTTACATCCCGGACAATGCCAAGGAAAAACCGCAGCAGGGCGTGGTTGTCGCCGTTGGCCCGGGTGCCAAGGACGAGCCCATGGAAGTCAAGGCCGGAGAAACCGTCCTGTATGGCAAGTACGCCGGCACCGAGGTCACCGTAGATGGCAAAAAGTACCTCATCGTAAAGCAGTCTGATATTTTAGCAATCCTCTAAGGAAGGAGATGCCCGGTCGGGCCGGGCATGACAAATTATTATGGCAAAAGAAATCAAATTCAATACGGACGTCCGCACCGCCATGAAGGAAGGTGCCGATGCACTGGCTAACGCCGTTAAGGTTACCCTGGGCCCCAAGGGCCGCAACGTGGTCATCGCCAAAAAGTTTGGTGCTCCGCAAATCACCAAGGACGGCGTAACCGTAGCCAAGGAAGTGGAGCTGGAAGACCAGTTCCAGAACATGGGTGCACAGATGGTGAAAGAAGTTGCCTCCAAGACCAACGACCAGGCCGGTGACGGTACTACTACCGCAACCGTGCTGGCCCAGGCCATCATCAACGTGGGCCTCAAGAACGTGGCCGCCGGCGCCAACCCCATGGACTTGAAGAAGGGTATCGACAAAGCCGTTGCTGCCGTTGTGGCTAATCTCAAGGCCCAGAGCCAGCCGGTAGGCGATGACTACTCCAAGGTGGAGCAGGTGGGCACCGTGTCCGCCAACAACGACGCCCATATCGGCAAGCTCATTGCCGATGCCATGGCCAAAGTCAAGAAGGACGGCGTCATCACCGTGGAAGAGGCCAAAGGCACCGAGACCGAGGTCAAAGTGGTGGAAGGCATGCAGTTCGACCGCGGCTACATCAGCCCCTACTTCATGACCAACGGCGACAAGATGGAAGCCGTCCTGGACGATGCCTACATCCTCCTTACCGACAAGAAAATTGCCAACATGGAGGACCTCATGCCCGTGCTGGAGCCCGTTGCCCGCGAAGGCCGCAGCCTGCTCATCATTGCCGAGGATGTTGAGGGCCAGGCCCTTACCACCCTGGTGGTGAACCGTCTGCGCGGCACCTTGAAGGTGGCCGCCGTCAAGGCCCCCGGCTTTGGCGACCGTCGCAAGGAAATGCTCCAGGATATTGCCACCCTGACCGGCGCCGTGGTCATTTCCGAGGAACGCGGCTTCACCCTGCAGAACGCCAACGTGCAAATGCTGGGCAAGGCGGAGAAGGTGACCATCACGAAAGAGAACACCACCATCGTGGGCGGTGCCGGTGATGCCGCCGCCATCAAGGAGCGGGCCGATCAAATCCGTGCCCAGATTGAGACCACCAAGAGCGACTACGACCGCGAGAAGCTCCAGGAGCGCCTGGGCAAGCTGGCCGGCGGTGTGGCCGTCATCTATGTGGGTGCCACCACCGAGGTGGAGATGAAAGAGAAGAAAGACCGCGTGGACGATGCCCTCAACGCAACCCGCGCTGCCGTGGAGGAAGGTTACCTGCCGGGTGGCGGCGTTGCCTACATCCGTGCCGCGGAGGCTCTTAAGGGTCTCAAGGGCGAGAACGACGACGAGACCACCGGTATCCACATCATCGAGCGCGCCATCGAGGAGCCGCTGAGGCAGATTGCCGCCAACGCCGGTGTGGAGGCTTCCGTCATCATCAACAAAATCCGCGAGGGCAAAGGCGACTTTGGCTACAACGCCCGCACCGACGAGTACGTGAACATGTACGAGGCCGGTGTCATCGACCCCACCAAGGTGTCCCGCGTGGCCCTGGAGAACGCCGCTTCCGTGGCCGGCATGTTCCTCACCACCGAGTGTGGCATTGTGGACATCCCGGAACCCACGCCCGCCGCTCCCGCCATGCCCGCCGGTGGCATGATGTAATCCCGGACTGGCCGGCAACCGTCTGATAATCAGCGTTTTGCTTATAATCCTCGGCTCCATTTGCGCCGAGGATTTTTCGTAATCTCCTCTCTCTCAATTACTTACGAACCAGCGCTTTGTGTGCCCTTGGATTCGTACTCGTCCTCGCAAAAGGCCCAAAACAAGGACGAGGGGGCCCCAACGGGCGTGTCGTCCTTAAAAATGCTTCAAAACAAGGACGAGGGTTTGGGAAAGCGGGGAAAAATGGTTAGCTTTGCGGGTAAGTAATGTATTGGAAGATGAAAAGAGCAATGCTTGTGTTTGCGCTCCTTTTGACGGGCCTGGTGGCCTGGGCGCAGAATATTACCATAGGAGAGAATGTGCCGCAGGCAGCGGTGGAAGTGCTACAGCCCCGGCTGATGCAAATGCTGCAGGCCGGTAGTGTGGCCGATGCTCCTTTGCAGGTGGAGGCTCGCGTGGTCAAGCAGCTGGAAACGCCCGGCTCCCTGAGCCAGGTGGCGCTGGAGATTGAACTCACCCTCCGCTCGGGGGATGCCGCCGAAACCTTCCTGTTAAAAGGAGTAGGGGAGAACGAGGCCGATGCCTGGGTTCGCGCCATGAAACAATTTCTCCCGCGGAGCAAATCCGCCCAGGGTTTTGTTGCCCAACTGAAGCCATAGAATCTAGGCGGCAACAAGATTGCCCGGGATTTGTGGTCAATACGAAAAATTGCCGTTAAATGGAAGCAACTGTAAATCAGTAGTTTATGGAAAATCGTCTATGTCATCTCGCATAGACGATTTTTCGTAAGTCTCTCACAATGAGCGAGTTGCATTTTACGGCCACTGAAAGGGTTCTGGCAGGGGCTGAAAAAAATATTTTCAAAAAAGTTAAAAAAAATTTGTCAGTTCAAAAATAGTTACTACCTTTGCAGTCCCGTTCGGAAACGAGCGGGATTTTTAACCCCCGCAAGGGCGGTTGAAAATTAAAAAAAGATCATTGAAAAGACTGAAAGGAAGTACAAGCAAGTACCGGAAGTTGTAACATACAATTTCTAATTTAAACGAGCGTCAGTTTCTTAGGAAACAAAGTCAAGGACAAGCTAAGCATTATAAGAATATACAATGAAGAGTTTGATCCTGGCTCAGGATGAACGCTAGCGGCAGGCTTAACACATGCAAGTCGAGGGGCAGCGCGGAGTAGCAATACTCTGGCGGCGACCGGCGAAAGGGTGAGTAACGCGTGAGCAACATGCCCGATACTGGAGGATAGTCGATGGAAACGTCGCGTAATACTCCGTAACAACAGAGACCGCATGATCTTTGTTTAATAGATTTATCGGTATCGGATTGGCTCGCGTCCCATTAGGCAGTTGGCGGGGTAACGGCCCACCAAACCGACGATGGGTAGGGGTTCTGAGAGGAAGGTCCCCCACATTGGAACTGAGACACGGTC
>Ga0256407_10006341_pt1 | contig 18338 bp, 18 predicted proteins | sample RumenRJG_04DNA_FD_193489 | JGI IMG/M metagenome (GOLD analysis project Ga0256407, IMG submission 193489) | Bovine rumen microbial communities from Lethbridge, Alberta, Canada - RJG_04 | ecosystem: Host-associated > Mammals > Digestive system > Stomach > Rumen | place: Canada: Alberta...
AATGGTTTGTTTGCCAGGATCATTGGCAAAATTAGTGCACTTACCATTCTGCAATACGTAAACTTCATTAACGACAAGCCCATTGGCAGAATTAAGTATGCACTAAATTAATTCCGCCAACAGGTTATTATATGTCCTTATTGCAAAGGAGATATTTCTCGGCCAGAAGAGAAGAAAACAGATGTCAACATTTCCATCCGAATGATAGAGGATTGTCTCATTGGAGCAACAGATACCATTGCCCTTGTCAGTGCTGATAGCGATCTTGTGCCTCCTTTGGAACTGATTCAAAAACGTTACTCGAATATTGCAATTAAAGTGTACTTCCCACCGTCAAATTATAGCAACGACCTTAAAGATAATCTACTTCACCATCGCAGCCGTCCTGTTGAAATGAAAAAGAATCTTCCTCGTTTCCTTAATGCTATAATGCCCGACATTGTGGAAAAAGATGGAAAGCGATACACTATTCCGGATAAATGGAAGAATAGATAATTTGGGGAAACAGTAGGTTTTCCTTACTTTTTAGCCACGGCAAGCCCCCCCCTCTCGCTTGCCGTGGCTTTTTTATTGCCCTATTCACCCCGATTTTCTCAAAAATCAGGGTGTCCATACCCCTTTTTACCCCTTCTCCACATCCTAATTTCCGCCTCATATCCTCCTTTATCCTCCCCAAGCCCCCTTTATCACCCCATAAACCGACAATCCCCGAATCCGATTTTTGCCACCCCTGTACTTTTGCCCCGTCTTTCAAAGCCCAGCCCACAGGTGCACATGTAGGCCATGCCACAAAGACGAGTAAACAAAAAGTCCAACATTAAAAAGTAAAACACAATGGCAAAAGTTTTCGGAATCAACACTAAGATTCGTGGCAAGGTAGGTGAGTACATCTATCGTCAGACCAAGGTGGGCACTGTCGTCAGCGAAGCCCCCGTCAAGCCCATCACACCTCTGCGCACACAAAGCCAGATGAACATCCGCACCCAGTGGGCCAACCTCGGTGCTATCTACAAGCAGTTCGACTCTATGCTGCGCCGTGGCTTCGAGGAACTGCCGCCGCATATGTCGGTCTACAACGCCTTCATCCAGGCCAACCTCGGTGTCGTCAAGGTCTATATCACCAAGCGGATGAAGCTCAACGGTGGCGCCATCCTCGCGCCCTATCAGATTACCCGTGGCTCCCTGCCGAGCATCAGCATGGCCAAAAACAGCAACAACAAGCTGGTCAGTAGCGTAGCCATCGGCTCTCTCTCAATCACGGCAACAACCACCGTGGCGCAGTTCTCGCAGGCCGTCATCGACAACAACACTTCTTTCGTTGAGGGCGATCAGCTCACTTTCTTCCATGGTAAGCAGTCTGTCGATGCAGTGACCCGCACCCCTCGTGCCACTATCCAGGGCTACAAAGTGGTGCTCAACACTGCCGACGACACGCCTCTATGGAACATCGTGGAAAAGATTGGCTTCTCCGTTGCTGACAACTGTCTCGCCACTTCGGAGGAGATAACCAACGGTGCCGCTGTCTGGGTACACAGCCGTGAGGGTGTCGATGGTACGTTGAAAGTCAGCACGCAGTTCTTCTATGTCGAGAACTCCGCATTGGCCACATACCAGAGTAATTCTGCCATCCTCGCCTCTGTCAACAGCTACGGCGGCATTAACTCCGCCGCCGTCTATCTCCAGCCCGAACTCAACACCACCACGCCCTGACTGCCTCGTCGGGTCTTCCGTCTGCTTGTCGGAGGGCGCTCCCTCGCCCTCCACAGCCGACGACTAACCCTCACAGCCCAATAAAATTCAATTTTCAATTTGCAACGTGGAAGATTTAGAAATCACATCCCTCCCGACCGCCGACCCTGCGTCCGCCCCCAAGCTCAACACCTTGGGTTACGACTCCGACGGCAACGCCGCACAAGTCCGTCTCTCCGACTTGGTGCCGCGCATCATCAAGGCCGCGAGCATTGATTTCTTGTCCGGACTCTTCATCAGCCGACAGCCCTTTGTCGCTGGAACCTCGGAAGTCTATATCAACGGCCTCCGCTACACCCTCGGCAAGGACTATAAAGAGTTGTCCGACGGTACCAAAGCCGACGGTCTAGAGCTCCGTGGCATCGAGAGCGACGACGAAATCATCCTCAAAGCCATCCCAATCAATTAAAAAACAATCAAAATTAAAGAATTATGCAGAAACTCAAAGTAAAACAACTCGACGGCGTAGTGTCGCCCTCCGCATCCGATGACTGGTCATCTTTGACCGACCAGCTGGCCACCGCAGCCTCAACAAGTGAGAAAATCGACAATGCCGTCAGCAACGCCATAGGTGGTGCTCTCCAGTCCGTCACCGGCGGCAGTGCCGAAACAGGCAAGTATGTCTCTGCCGTCACCAAAGAAGGCACTGCTATCAAGGTCGCCAAGGCCGCCCTCCCTGTCACGGGTGTCAACACCACCAACACCGCAGGTACTGGCGCCACCACCAAGGCCATTGTCAGCCTCGCCCTCTCCAGCGGCAAGGTCGTGGCTACAGAGAAAAACATTGCCTTCCCCAATCCTCCTGTCCTCACCCTCGACAGCGTGGACTTCACCCCCGAAATCACCCTCACCAAGTCGCCCTATGCAGAAAGTGCCGTAGGTGTCTTCGTCAACGGCTTGATGCAGCCGCCCACCGACTACACCCTCTCCGACAACAAACTCACCTTCAAAGACCCCTCCCACTACGCCAAAGGCGACACCGTCAACATCCTCTACCTCGCCGCCGCCTAAACCCTGACTCCAGCAAGTCGACCGCACCGCGGGCAGTCGGCTTGCTCCCCTTTATTTCACCCATTAAGCCCATTCACCCCATTAAACCCACAAAGAAATGCGCCCAATCACCGAAATCATCATCCATTGCACCGCTACCCGCCCCGATGCCAACTGCACCGTCGAGAGTATCCGTCGCTACCATAAGAGCCTTGGCTGGCACGACATCGGCTATCACTATGTCATCTACCCTGATGGCAGCGTCCATTCCGGCCGCCCCGTCGAGGAGGTCGGTGCCCATTGCCCCGGCCACAACGCCCACAGTATCGGCGTCGCCTATGTCGGCGGCCTCGATGCCGATGGACATTCCGCCGACACCCGCACCGAAGCCCAGTGCCTCGCCCTCCTCCAGCTCGTCCGAGACCTGAGGGAAGAGCACCCTATCTCCTCCATCCACGGACACAACGAGTTCGCCAACCGCGCCTGCCCCTGTTTCGACGTCCAGCAATGGAGAAGGGAGAACAAACTTTAACCGCTGAAAGCGGAATAATCTACAAGATTTACAAGATTTCTTGCGCCGTCAGGCGCATAGGAGAATATCGAGATTTACTGAAATATGAACAACCTTTGGAACATCATCCTATCCATCCTAACCCTTGTTGCCGGTGGCGGCTGGCTGTTCGACCGCCGCCGTCATCGGCAGGAGGTCGAAAGCCTCCGCGCCGACAACCGCCAAAAGGACATGAACCTGTCGAAGATGTACGTCGACGAGTTCAAAGAAAACATCGCCGATCCCCTGCGGCATGAAGTCAGGGAATTACGCACCGAAGTAAATCGTTTAAGAAATGCAATACAGAAGATTAACGACTGCCCTCATAGCGACGCTTGTCCTGTTTACAGTGAGTTGCAGAAGCAGCAAGACCGTGACGCAGCAGACCAGCACGATGGCCGCGACTGACACCCTCCGCCAGACCGTCACCCTCATCGTCCACGACACTGTGCGCGAGACCACCACAATCACCATTCAAACCAACACCGACGGCGACACCACTAAGATGACAACAACCACAGACCGCGAGAGGATAACCAACCAAGACCGCACCGCCCTCCAAATCCACGCCACCACCCAAACCGAAACCCAATCCACTTCCAAGGAAACCACCACAACCAACCCCATCTCGCCCATTCAACCCATCAAACCTCAATTCCCCATCAAACCCCTCCTAACCTCCTTCCTCCTCGGCCTCCTTCTCTTCCCCTTCATCAAACTATGCCGCCGCCTCAAACCATAGCCACACCCCAACACTTTGTGTCGCGATTCTGTCGCGACAAATCCTCGTGGTCCTATCCTCCGTCCCGTGTAGGTGGCTTCAGCCACCGTTTCTGTCGCGTTATGTTAAAAATACGCTTTTTTTGAAAAAAGTTGTGCGTAGATTTGGTTGTATGGAAAAAATTTCTCACCTTTGCATTTCGACATGGTTCAACATCAAAAACAAACAATATGGATATTAAAACTCTTACAGAAGCAGAGCAGGCAATGTGCAAACGCTACATTGATTTGAGTAACAATGTTGATTTCATAAGAAAGGGCATTGCTTTTTGTCACGGTAATCCGTCGCATGGGGTTTTGCTGACAGGGATAAACCCAAGCGGTAATGGTGGTGCGAATGTGTTTTATACATTCAGAGGTGCAAAAGACAATCCTCCTTCCAGATATTGGGAACACAAGAAAAAACAGATTGTTGGTGATGTTGATGAGCTGATTGATAACACGGCCTATCTTGATTTGTTCCCTTATTTTGAGTCAAATCAGGATACATTTGAAGAAACAATTCGACCTCATATTGATTTTCAGGTTAAGGTTCTTGAAATAACACAAACAATTATCGAGGAATATATCAGACCACGACTCATTATTGCAGCCAACGCCATGGCGGCTTATTATTGGGGCTTTAGACCCGACTCAACATGGTTGGGCTACGACTTTATAAAAGTTGATAATGTCCCAGAATGTCTAAGAAATACGAAAATACAACTTTACCGCATCAATCCTGATAACGGTTTCCGAAATGTTTCCGACCGCGTGGGACAAGACAGGTATCATATATCAAATATCAAAGGTGCCTACTTTATTCCCTATGCCATGTATGATGATAGACACTATTCGAGTTGCCCCGAAAAAGTCCTCACGCCGAAGATTGTAATGAATCTGATTGATTGGATAAATCAACAAGAATAAAAAAAATGAAGTAAAAACATGGAAAAACAATTGCACCCTTTCTGCGTTTGGAACGAAGAGGATGAGGAATATTATAGCGGATATATAGACGGTGATGGCAATGTGGTCATCCCGCCGAAATACGAGGTGGCGGAAGACTTCTCGGAGAGGCTTGCCCTTGTGGCTGAATACGGCTGGGGCAGTGCCTACGGTTTTATCAACACTCGCGGTGAGGTGGTTATTCCTCCAATGGAGGGCATTACCGTTTTTAGTGCGTTCCACGAGGGGCTTTGTGTGGTAGAGGTCGACGGCAAGCGCGGGTACATCGACAAGACGGGAACGATGACCATCGCCCCGCAGTTCGATGCAGCCTACGATTTCAAACATGGCGTTGCGCTTGTGAGCACCGACGCTGACAGCGATGACCATTGGGGCTTTATCGACAAGACGGACAAGGTCATTGTTCCGCTAAAATACCGTCGGGCAGAGCCGCCTACCTTTTGGTACACCGACGACGGCCTTCTCCGCCTCCTCGACGGTAACGAAACCTACTATTTCGACACCACAGGCAAGCAAATTTGGCCTAAAAACTGAGGAAGTACGAAGATAATTGATATGGTAAAATAAAATCAGAGAACATTCCCCAGGAGGCCGAAGTGCCAAAGGCTGCGAATACCCGTAAAAATAGAGAAAATGTAAATGAGCAACTCTTCGTCTCCACCGAGCGCAACGCCAAACTGCGCTACGAAGGCTACAAGAAACTCTCGGAGATGTAATCGCATCTACACACTAAAACGACGAAAGCCGAGGCAAGCAATGGTCTCGGCTTTCGGTTATTTAAAGGAGATTGTGTTTGTATCGGTATTTGTTGATCTCTTTTGCTACTCGCATGTCGAACAGCGATAGATTCATTTCATACCGCTGATGTTCTTTTGTCTCAATCTGAACACGGGAAATGAAAGGTATCATCGCCAAGACCCAATTCCCAACGACAGGCTTTGGCCCGTTGAATTCAATATGTTGGATATCCTGCCAGGGCAACTCGACAACGAGGTCGCTTTTGATGTAGTTGCGGTGGAATGGGTTCCAGAGGCGTTTTGTCCGGTCGATTGCACCGTCCAGCACCAATCCATCTGGACCGATGGTTATTTTTGCCTTCAACATATTGATGTTGTAAAACAGAAGGCAGCCGATGATAATAAAGAAAAATAACATCAGCGCATAAAACAGCACATCCCCGCCAATTACCTCCACACAGCCCGTTATTCTGCCCACAATTATCCAACCGTATATCCCCAATATAATCGCACAAACAACAATCAAAAACCAAGCACCGCCCTTGGCGGTGAACACAACCTCCCCTTTGGAACCTTTCTTCATATCCTAAACCATTAAAAGTTAATCGCCATAAATAACGCCGCCCTGCGGTTTTTATTGCCCGATAAATACATTCAATACAATAATTCCCTACGATTGACGTTATACAAACGATTAATCCATAATATCCTAAACAATGAAGAAATACAAATGCACCATTTGCAAGTATGAGTACGACCCGGCACAGGGCGACCCCACGCAGGGCATAGCCCCCGGAACACCTTTTGAGGCACTGCCCGCCGACTGGAAATGTCCGCGCTGCAAGCAGGGCAAGGAGAAGTTCGAGCCTATCGAAGAGCCGAAAGCTGCAAATCCATACGCTGGCACACAGACCGAGAAGAACCTGCACGCCGCATTCGCTGGCGAGAGCGAGGCACGCAACAAGTACACCTACTTCGCCTCGAAGGCCAAGAAGGAGGGCTTTGAGCAGATTGCCGCCCTCTTCCTGCAGACCGCCGAGAACGAGAAGGAGCACGCCAAGCTGTGGTTCAAGGAGCTGAACGGCATCGGCACCACCGCCGAGAACCTGGCCGCTGCCGCCGCTGGCGAGAACTACGAGTGGACGGATATGTACGAAGGCTTTGCCCGTACCGCCGAAGCCGAGGGCTTCCCCGAGCTGGCCGCCAAGTTCCGTGGCGTGGCCGCGATAGAAAAACACCACGAGGAGCGTTACCGCGCCCTGCTCCACAACGTCGAAGCCAAAGAAGTCTTCGCCAAGAGCGAAGTGAAGGTGTGGGAATGCCGCAACTGCGGCCACATCGTGGTCGGCACCAAGGCCCCCGATGTCTGCCCCGTCTGCAACCACCCGCAGGCCTACTTCGAAATCAACAAGCAGAACTACTAAAAATCATCGACACACTTGAACAGCAACGGCTGCCGTCCACAAGGATGGCAGCCGTTGCATTTGTTGTCAAGGGGCATCAGCCTAAACCCTTGGCGGGTGGTTAGGCAAGGAGACCTTTTTTGTCGATATAGTTTACAAATGCCTGGTTGACGAGGCGTGTGCCGCCCGGGGTGGGGTAATGGCCGGTGAAGTACCAGTCTCCAGGATGGTTGGGACAGGCCTTGTGCAGTCCCTCGATACTTTGGAAGACGAGTTCAACGGGTGTCTGCATACCTTCGGGTCGGAGCATCTCCACGATTTTCCGGTTGATTTCCTCGACGGTGAAAGGTTCGTAGAGAGAGCGCACGTGGTTCCGCATCTCCTCTTTTGGTTTCTGCAGCTCGTCGAGGCAAGCCTGATATGTGTCAGCGGCCAGATGCTGCATCCCACGTTCCTTAATCAATGCCATTGTGGCGCGGAAAGCGCAGAACTCCTCGAGACGGGGCATATCGATGCCATAGTAGTCGGGGTAGCGTATCTGGGGCGAACTACTCACCATCACTATTTTCTTGGGGTGGAGACGGTCGAGGATTTTGAAGATACTCTCGCGGAGCGTTGTGCCGCGAACGATGCTGTCGTCGATGATGACGAGGTTGTCCTCGTAGGGTCTCAACGAGCCGTAGCTGATGTCGTAGACGTGTGCGGCCAGGTCGTTGCGTTCGGAGTTGTCGGCGATGAAGGTGCGCATCTTGATGTCTTTCCAAACCACCTTCTCGGTGCGTATCTCATCGTGCAGTTTGCGGAAGCCGTCAGTCAAGCCGTAGTAGGCTACCTCGGCGGTGTTGGGGATGTAGGAGAAGACGGTGTTCTTTAGGTCGCCGTCGACGGATTTAAGGATGGCCGGCGTCAGCTGTTCGCCCAACCGTTTGCGTTCCTGGTAGATGTCGCGGTCGGAACCGCGACTGAAATAGATGCGTTCGAAGGAGCAAGCGCTGAGCTTTTTGGCGGGCAGTATCTGCTCCAGACGGCTCTCGCCGTTGCGGCGCACGATGAGCGCCTCGCCGGGCTTCAACTCGTGGATATCCTCGCACTGGAGGTTGAAGGTGGTCTGGAGCACGGGACGTTCGCTGGCCACGGCTACCAGCTCATCGTTACGGCAATAGAAGGCCGGCCGGATGCCCCAGGGGTCGCGCACGGAGAACATCTCGCCGCTGCCTGTGAGGCCGCACATCACATAGCCGCCGTCGTAGTGGCTCATCGTGGTGCGAAGGACGTTGGCCATCTCCACGTGGTCGTCGATATGGCGTGTGATGTCAATCCCCTCGAGCCCCATCTTCTTGGCTTCCACGAAGAGCCGCTCGACCTCGCGGTCGAGGCGGTGACCCATAAGCTCGAGGGTGAGGTATGAGTCTCCATAGATACGCGGCGACTGGCCCTGGGCGGTGAGGAGTTGGAAGACCTCGTCGATGTTGGTCATATTGAAGTTGCCGCAGAGGCACAGGTTCTTGGCCCTCCAGTTGTTGCGCCGCAGGAATGGGTGCACGTATTGCAGGCCGCTTTTGCCGGTGGTGGAATAGCGCAGGTGACCCATCAGGAGTTCGCCCGCCATCTCTTTCGTCACCCTCGAGAATATCTCGGTGATGGCATCCTTTCCCTCTGCCTTCTCGCGGAACATATACTCCGTGCCGGGTTCGCCAGTCAGGCTCACCGAGGCAATGCCGGCGCCCTCCTGACCGCGGTTGTGCTGTTTCTCCATCATCAGGTAGAGCTTGTTGAATCCGTAGGCCCACGAGCCATACTTGTGGGCGTAATAATCCAGCGGCTTCAGCAGGCGAATCATCGCCACGCCGCATTCGTGTTTCAGCTGTTCCATATCAGAGGCAGGCTTTGACGAACGACATAAACAGGGGGTGCGGATTCAGCACCGACGAGCTGTATTCGGGGTGGAACTGAGTGCCTATATACCAGCGTTTCTCGGGTATCTCGACAATCTCCACCAGGTTGGCGGCGGGGTTGATGCCCACGCATCTCATACCGTTCGATTCGTATTGGTCCTTATAGACGTTGTTGAACTCATAGCGGTGACGATGGCGCTCCTTGATGAGCTTCTCCTTGCCGTAGGCCTCATAGACACGGCTGCCCTCTTTCAGCTCGCAGTCGTAGGCGCCCAAGCGCATAGTACCGCCCATCTGGGTTATGCTCTTCTGCTCCTCCATAATGTCGATGACATTGTGGGGAGTCTTCTCGTCCATTTCACGGCTGTTGGCGTCCTTATAGCCCAACACGTTGCGGGCGAACTCGATGACCATCATCTGCATACCCAGACAGATGCCGAAGGTGGGAATGTCGTGGGTGCGAGTGTATTCGGCGGCGATAATCTTGCCCTCAATACCGCGTGTGCCGAAGCCTGGGCAGATGACGACACCCGCCAGACCATCAAGTTTTTCGGCTATGTTCTGGGATGTGATCTCCTCGCTGTTGACGAAGTGGATTTTGGTCTTCACGTCGTTATAGATACCTGCGAGGTTCAGGCTTTCGCGGATGCTTTTGTAGGCGTCCTGCAGGTCATATTTGCCCACCAAGCCGATGTTTAACTCGCGTTTTGCATTGTGTTGCTTGTCGAGGAACTCGTGCCAGGATTTCATCTCGGGGGTCTCGCCTACGGGGATGCCTATTTTGCGCAGGATAGCGGCATCGAGACCTTGGCGCTGCATATTCACGGGCACCTCGTAGATGCTGGGCATATCCTCGCTCTGCACCACACATTCGAGGTCGACGTTGCAGAAGGAGGCAACCTTCAAGCGCAGGTGGTCGTCCAGATGGCGTTCGGTGCGGAGCACCAGGATGTCGGGTTGGATGCCCATACCCTGCAGCTCCTTGACGCTGTGCTGGGTGGGCTTGGTCTTCAGTTCGTCGGCAGCCTTCAAATAAGGCACATAGGTAAGGTGTACGCATACGGCGTTGCGACCCAGCTGCCAGCGCAGCTGGCGGATGGCCTCCATAAAGGGAGCGCTCTCAATGTCGCCGATGGTGCCGCCCACCTCGGTGATGACGAAGTCGAGCTGCTCGTCCTTCTCGTCCTCGCGCAGCATACGACGCTTAATCTCGTCGGTTATATGCGGCACCACCTGAATGGTCTTACCCAGATAGTCACCGCGACGCTCGCGGTCAATGACCGTCTTGTAGATGCGGCCGGTAGTGATGCTGTTGTTGCGTGTGGTGTGGATACCCGTGAAGCGCTCGTAGTGACCGAGGTCAAGGTCGGTCTCAAAACCGTCGTCCGTGACGTAGCACTCACCGTGCTCGTAGGGGTTCAGGGTGCCAGGGTCGATGTTGATGTAGGGGTCGAATTTCTGAATAGTGACCTTATAGCCGCGAGCCTGCAGCAAGCGGCCGATGCTGGCGGAGATGATGCCCTTACCCAACGAAGAGACCACTCCGCCCGTGACGAAGATGTACTTTGTGTCCATAAGATGATAAAATTATATATTATTGTTTTTTCGCCAATTTGATTTAATTAAGCGGTGCTCAAGGCCGCTCCCTGCGGTCGGGCAAGATTGCTTGATTGGTTAATGCGAGAAGAGGATCTCACGGTACTTTGGCAACGGCCATAGTTCATCGTCGACAATCAACTCGAGTTTGTCCACGTGGTAGCGAATGGGGTCGAAGTAAGGCAGCACACTGTCGTGGTAGGCGATGGCGCGTTGACGCTCACTTGCTATGTGGTTGGCTTTCTTGCGAGCCTCCACCATATTGTCCACATTCTGCTTGATGGAAGAGATATGTGCCGACAGTTCCTCGATGAGCGAGTCGTCGTGAGCCGAGAGGGAACGGGCCTTGTCTGCATCATAGACCTGGTGCATCTTATAGACGTTGTCGAGCAGTGCCGACTGATAGCGTGTGGCCACGGGGATGATGTGGTTAAGGACGATGTCGCCCAGCACACGGGCCTCTATCTGCACCTTCTTGATGTAGGTGTCCCATTTCACCTCGTTGCGGGCGGCCAGCTCTGTGCGGTTCATCACGCCCGTCTCCTCGAACATCTGCACCGACGAAGGCGAGGTATAGGCATCGTAGATGAGTGGCACGCTGCTTTCGCAATCCAAGCCGCGCCGCTGCGCCTCCTGCCGCCATTCGTCGCTGTAGCCGTTGCCGTCGAAACGGATGGCCTTCGACTCGCGGATATACTCGCGCAGCACTTCGAAGATGGCGTGCTCTTTCTGCTCGCCTGCCGCCATACGGGCGTCCACCTCGTGGCGGAACTCCTTCAGCTGCGAGGCAACGGAGGTGTTAAGGGCTATCATAGCACAGCCGCAGTTGGCCGAGGAACCCACGGCGCGGAACTCGAAGCGGTTGCCAGTGAAAGCGAAGGGAGAGGTGCGGTTGCGGTCGGTATTGTCGACCAACACCTCGGGGATATGCGCCACGCCGAGCTGCATACGGCGCTTTTCGTCGAGGACTATGGCCTGCTCCTTGTCGGCGTTCTCCAGTTGGTCGAGCACCGCCGAAAGCTGGCTGCCGAGGAAGACGCTGATGATGGAAGGGGGCGCCTCCTGAGCACCCAGACGATGGGCGTTGGTGGCAGTCATAATGGAGGCCTTCAAGAGGGCGTTGTGCTTCTTTACGGCCATCATCACGTTGACTAGGAAGGTGACAAAACGGAGGTTCTCCTCGGGCGTTTTGCCAGGGGTGAGGAGGCCGACACCGGTGTCGGTGCCCAGCGACCAGTTGCAATGCTTGCCCGAGCCATTCACGCCGGCGAAGGGCTTCTCGTGCAGCAGCACCTTGAATCCGTGCCGGCTGGCAATTTTGTGCATCAGCGACATAAGAATCAGGTTCTGGTCGACGGCCAGATTGGTCTCATTGTAGATGGGCGCCAACTCGAACTGATTGGGTGCCACCTCGTTGTGGCGGGTCTTGCAGGGGATGGCATACTTGTAGGCTTCGAACTCAAGCTCTTTCATAAACGACTGCACACGGGCGGGGATAGCGCCGAAGTAGTGGTCCTCGAGCTGTTGGTTCTTCGCCGACTCGTGACCCAGCAGCGTGCGGCCCGTCAGCAGCAGGTCGGGGCGTGCCGAATAGATTGATTCGTCGACGAGGAAATACTCCTGTTCCCAGCCCAGATATGAATAGACCTTGTGCACCGTGGGGTCGAAGAGGCGGCACACCTCTGTGGCGGCGCGGTCAACGGCGTGCAATGCCTTGAGCAACGGGGTCTTGTAGTCGAGCGCCTCGCCGGTATATGAGACGAACACCGTAGGGATGCAGAGGGTGTCATCGACCATAAAGGCCGGCGATGTGGTGTCCCAGGCGGTGTAGCCGCGAGCCTCGAAGGTGTTGCGGATACCGCCGTTGGGGAAACTAGAGCCGTCGGCTTCCTGCTGAGCCAACAGCTTGCCCGAGAACTCCTCGATGACGTCGCTCCCTGGCTGACCGGCATATTCGATAAAGGCATCGTGTTTCTCGGCCGTGCCCTCGGTGAGCGGCTGGAACCAGTGGGTGTAATGCGTGGCACCCATATCCAGTGCCCAGTTCTTCATGCCTACAGCCACATTGTTGGCAATCTCGCGGTTGAAAGGAGCCCCGTTGTCAAGCACATTGCAGAACTCCCTGTAGGTCTCGGCCGAGAGGTAGCGTGCCATCTGTTTCCGTCCGAACACATGGTTACCATAGTAGTCGGAAACCATGCCGGCAGGAGGCTGGACGGCAACCGCCTTCTTGGCGAAGGCCTCCTGCAACACTTTAAATCTAAGATTACTCATTGTTTGTAAATGATGGTTATATGATATTTTGATATTATTTCCCAAGTACGGCAGGCAATAAAAAAAATATTTAACGGAACGACAATAATAATATTGTGTCCTGCATAAAAAAAATGGCGCCGTGGATTCAACCACCAAGTGCAATACTGTTGAAAACAGCTCACCAAGCTGTACAAGGCCTTTCTGTTGGCTTCCTTTTTGTAGTTAAGAAGGTTGGTGGTTAACTTTGTGTGACAACACTATTATTTGTTTGACATTCTTTTCTTCTTAGACTCCTTCTTGCCGTGTGTCTGCTGGGCTTCCATCTCGGTGCGCCCAATGCGCCAGGTGAGTCCGAAGCTGATGTAGCGGCTCTCGGTGGTCGATTCGCTGACAGAGGGGTTGTAGGGGTTGAGGCTGCTGCCGCCGGTGCGGACGGTGCCGAACAGATCGGCCACGTTGAGGAACAGCGACAGTCGACGGTCGAAGAGGTCGGTACTCACGCCGCAGTCGAAGGTGAAATAGGGGTCGACCTCGGCCAGCGGCGTCTGGGTGCGGCTACGATAGACGTTCTATTTCTTGGCGTATGCTTTTCACATACCGCAGTGCAAAGTCGAGCGTGGAATTGCCCGCAACAAATTGCAGCAGATTGATGAAGTAGTCCTCTACATCGTCTTCGATGATGACGCGATACTCACGCATACAACTTGATGGCGGCGGCAGTCAGTTTCTGCTCGAACTCGTCAAGCGTCAAGTAGTTCTTCGTCTTGTTCCTGTCGCGCACGTCGCGTTCAATCACCGACTCCCAGTAGGCGCGCTGTCCGGACGTGAGGTCGCCCTGCATCTCCATAACATCGGTGTCATCCAATGTGTCAACAAAAGTATTCATCATTTTTAACGCATTAAATTCGTTTGCAAAAGTACACACTTTTTCGGACATGACAAAATAAATTTCGCTGTTTGCCAAAAAGTTCTTACTTTTGCAGCGCAATTCAGCAAAGGAAATGACACTCGCAACAGCACATAAACATATAACACGACGAGGTATCGGCTACCGTGGCAGTAATCATTTTCGCGGCAGCGAGAGAAAAACCGCCACCCGCCAGATGCGCGACCGCGTGGAGCGCATTATGAAGGAAGGCCTCGCCTGCGACTGCTGCAGCGCCGAAATCAAGGCCCTCTTCACCGAGTGGAACGAGAACCGCGAGAACACCCTCAAGACCAAGGAGATTGCCGACAAGCTCATCCCGCTGATGGAGGCCTGCGGCTGCGATATCTGCAAGCAGCTCCTCGAGCTCCGTCACAGCCTCGTCAAGAAGAGCCAATGGATCTTCGGCGGCGACGGTTGGGGCTATGACATCGGATTCGGCGGTCTGGACCACGTGCTGGCCAGCGGCGAGGATGTCAACGTCGTCGTCGTCGACACCGAGGTGTACTCCAACACCGGCGGACAGAGTTCGAAGGCCACCCCGGCCGGCGCAGTCGCCAAGTTCGCCACCAGCGGCAAGAAGATCCGCAAGAAAGACCTCGGTATGATTGCCAAGAGCTACGGCTACGTCTATGTGGCACAGGTGGCTATGGGCGCCAGCCAGGCCCAGTACTTCTGCCGAAGGCTGCGAACACTGCTGAATAAATCAAATGAAGTGAGCAACGTCATCAAGGAGGCTTTTATTCTCCGTTCCCTTCGGTCACTATCGAAGCTCCACTGGAGCTTCTTCACATACCACGGCCCGTCGCTCATCATCTGCTACGCACCCTGCATCAACCACGGCATCAAGATCGGTATGGGTCGCACGCAGAACGAGGAGAAGAAAGCCGTCGAGTGCGGCTACTGGCACCTCTGGCACTTCAACCCCGCCGAGGAAGAGGCTGGCAAGAACGGCTTCCACCTCGACTCGAAGGAGCCCGACTGGAGCAAGTTCCGCGACTTCATTATGGGCGAGGTCCGCTACAACTCGCTGATGAAGACCTTCCCCCAGGAGGCCGAAGAACTCTTCGTCGCCACCGAGCGTAACGCCAAACTGCGCTACGAGGGGTACAAGAAACTCTCCGAAATGTAATCTAATATAGATTGCAAACCCAAGTTGTGGAGGTCGAGAGGCCTCCACAACTTCAAAGAAATAATCATTTAAAAATACAACAATATGAAACAGTCAATTAAAACCAACTTGGGTAAAATCCTCTTGTTTGCCACCGTTGCTATTACACTCACATCATGTGAAAAAGAACAAATCGAAAGAACTATGAATTATGATAACCCATCATCAAAGTCAACCTTAGGTGAGGGGGCAATAGTTCTTGGAAACAAACTAAATGACCCTTATGATGTTGATTTTATCAATGAGGCCTTTTCGCAATTAGTAGATGCAGGTATTGAATTCCCATTCAATAGAATAGAGCCCACGGGTCAATACGTAAGATTATTCGCGGGGTCAACAGAAGAGCTTGATTTGATAGAATCAGATACCAATACATTATGGTTTGATTTCCCACTTGATTACGAAATGTCCGAGGGTGGAACGTATTACCACGATCCGTCTTTGCCTGATTCTGCAACATGGAAATATGCTGTTCTACCTATGAATTATTCGTTTCCAAGTAATATTCAAAAAGAACTACTCCATTATGTTTTTATTCCAGATGACCATCCAGACTATGACAAATATGAGGATGCATTCGACCTTTTAGAAGAACTATCTGAAAAATTATGCGGAAATCGTTCGTCATCAGAAGAAGATTCTGCAAGAATCAATAATACAAGGGGAAGGAAATGGGCGCCATCTGCAACTATTCGCACATGGGATAATGTTGTCCACAGATTAATCCCTCTTCAAGGAGCAAAAGTAACAGCTCGTCACTATACAAAATGTCGTTCTGGTATTACTAACTCACAGGGGAAATATACATTTGAATCAGAATTTAAAAAGGGTCATCGGGTAAAGTATGGAATTACGTGGGAACGTGCCTATTGGGATATCAGAAACGCTTTGGGTATTCAGCAATACTATAATGGGCCGAAAGTAGAACAGGCATGGAATCTGGATATATATGGTCAGAAAAGCTTAATGTTTGCCACAATGCATAGAGCATTACTCAAAGCATTTTATGGCTATTGGGGTGGAATTAATAGACCATACGCCTCACATAAACTAAAGGTAGGCTATTTGGATTCTTATGGTGGAAAAAATTTGGCATGGAATATCTGCACTTGGAATATGTTCGGATTATTGAACAATATTTCTGTACATGGTAGAGATTCCAATAATAATTTCCTAACTTGTAGTGATCTTTTTGGAAACCTCACTCATGAATTAGGACATCAATCCATGTTGCGATATGTTGGTGGTACTTGGAATTTTGCAGGTTTTTCATATACAAATTTCATAAGAGAAAGTTATGCAAATTGTGTGGAATGGTATATTACAAACCATTACTATAGAAACGATTTGGGTGTTACTAATTATTCTCATAGATATGATTATCAGTGGTGGGAAAATAAAGGCGAAGAATCCAGTTATTATACTCCAGTTTTCATTGATTTAATTGATGAATATAATCAGATTCAAGAAGGAAATGGTTACAATGAAAATGTTTCAGGATATACATTATATGAAATACAAGATTTACTTATAGACCATTCATACGGAGCACATTCATTAAGAGTAACTCTAAAAAATAATTTGTTACATGGCGCAACAACAGAGTCCATTGATGAACTCATTGATAACTATATAGGAACAGGATTTTAAAAATAAAATATATGCGACGCACATTTTTTTTAGTATTATTTATAATTGGAAATGTTGTATTATTCCAATCATGTACTGATTCCGAAGGTTTTGACAGACCGTCCATCACTATGACAATCAACAACCATACTGACAGTAAGGTCGCTATTTCCATCAATAACATTGAATTAATGCCAAACGAATCAAAAAGTATTATGCTGGGAGGTTCTAGAATTCCATTCTCTTTTGTCCCGGAGTGGGGAGATTCTGTTATATTTATATATGACGATAGCATTGGGGTTATACATTCTACATTATATACTAACGGCGTATCAACTGCATTTAACCCATCTTCAGGAAATATTCTGAATGTTGATTCATGGAGACAAACAGGTAATAATACATATGAGTATGAAATACCATGTATTAATTCTATAAATTAACAGTCTTGTATCTTACATTAGAGTGATAATGGAATTATGTCTTCAGCTCTTCGGCAAGCAGATGATGGTGGCTAGCCGTGAGGCCGCCAACTGGGACTACGCCTAGAAGTGCGTCACCTACAAGGACAACCTCATCGACAAGAAAGCCAACGTCAAGAACAGCCAGTTCGCACAGCCCCTGTTCGAGTTCAGCGGCGCCTGCGCCGGCTGCGGCGAGACCCCGTACCTCAAGTGCATCACCCAGCTCTTCGGCGAGCAGATGATGGTGGCCAACGCCACGGGCTGCTCCTCCATCTACGGCGGCTCGGCTCCTGCCACCCCCTACTGCCGCAACTACCGCAGCGGCTTCGGTCCCGCCTGGGCCAACTCCCTCTTCGAGGACAACGCTGAGTTCGGCCTCGGTATGGCCACCGCCACCCGCCAGATGCGCGACCGCGTGGAGCGCATTATGAAGGAAGGCCTCGCCTGCGACTGCTGCAGCGACGAAATCAAGGCCCTCTTCACCGAGTGGATCGAGAACCGCGAGTGCACCCTCAAGACCAAGGAGATCGCTGACAAGCTCATCCCGCTGATGGAGAAGTGCGGCTGCGATATCTGCAAGCAGCTCCTCGAACTCCGCCACAGCCTCGTCAAGAAAAGCCAGTGGATCTTCGGCGGTGACGGTTGGGGCTATGACATCGGATTCGGCGGTCTCGACCACGTGCTGGCCAGCGGCGAGGATGTCAACGTCGTCGTCGTCGACACCGAGGTGTACTCCAACACCGGCGGACAGAGTTCGAAGGCCACCCCGGCCGGCGCTGTCGCCAAGTTCGCCACCTCCGGTAAGAAGATCCGCAAGAAAGACCTCGGCATGATTGCCAAGAGCTACGGCTACGTCTATGTGGCGCAAGTGGCTATGGGCGCCAGCCAGGCCCAGTACTTCAACGTCATCAAGGAGGCCGAGGCTTATCACGGCCCTTCGCTCATCATCTGCTACGCGCCCTGCATCAACCACGGCATCAAGATCGGTATGGGCCGCACGCAGAACGAGGAGAAGAAAGCCGTCGAGTGCGGCTACTGGCACCTCTGGCACTTCAACCCCGCCGAGGAAGACGCCGGCAAGAACGGCTTCCACCTCGACTCGAAGGAGCCCGACTGGAGCAAGTTCCGCGACTTCATTATGGGCGAGGTCCGCTACAACTCCCTGATGAAGACCTTCCCCTCCGAGGCCGAAGAACTCTTCGTCGCCACGGAAAGAAATGCAAAACTCCGTTATGAAGGATATAA
>Ga0256407_10006342_pt1 | contig 18338 bp, 16 predicted proteins | sample RumenRJG_04DNA_FD_193489 | JGI IMG/M metagenome (GOLD analysis project Ga0256407, IMG submission 193489) | Bovine rumen microbial communities from Lethbridge, Alberta, Canada - RJG_04 | ecosystem: Host-associated > Mammals > Digestive system > Stomach > Rumen | place: Canada: Alberta...
CCGTGTGACGGCAGTGGCTGTGCCGCTATTGCCCCAGCAAGAAGAGCAACGGCTGCTCGAGTCGCTTGGCCCAGAAAATCTCACTGTGCTCGTGGCCATCAAACACAAGACTCACATAGTGGTCGCCATCCCAGCCCTGAGCGGCGAACACACTGTCAACCCGCTGTTGGTGGGGGGCATAGCTGGCATCAATGTCCTCGGTGCCGCGATCCATATACACCCGATTGCTGCCGGCATCAGGCAGGTGGGTTGCCAAATATTGGCAGAAAGCTTCGGCCCATAGCGTGCCGTCGACCCCGTGCCCCAGATGCTTGAATGACAAGTGTGTCGACAAGCAGGCCACGCCACCGAACACCTGTGGATATTCGCAAAGGGCATAGAGCGAGATGAGTCCCCCCATGCTCGACCCCATCATGAACGTGTGCTCGCGCGATGTGAGCGGGCGATAATGGGTGTCGATAAAGGGTTTGACCTCATCGACTACAAACTGTAGGTAGTCGTCGCCCAGCAGCTCATCGACAACCGCATTGTCGCGAATGCCGGCCGGCAAGTGCTGCCAGACCTTGGTGGGGAAGTACTCTTGCAATCGCCGGTCGGTGTTGTCAATGCCCACCACGATGCAGCGGCGCATGAGTGAGTCGCCAATGAGTTGACCAACAATCTCGTCGACCTGCCATTCCTGCCCGTTCCAAGTGGTGGTGGCGTCGAACAGATTCTGGCCATCGTGCATATATAGCACGTCGCATGGGTCACCCACACGGTAGTCGGTCGGCAGCCATACTGATACAGTGCGCGGCTCGACGTATTGTGACTCAAAGTGGGTGAACCGTTCCAGCCCGCCCTTGCTCACCACAGGAGTCTTGTCGCTGCGACTCATCTGCCACCACATGGTGGCTCCGCCTGCCAGCAAGATTGCGGCGGCAATCCATAGCCATTTGCTTCTGTTTTGTGCCATCGTTCAAGAGTGATTGTTTACAGCCCGCAAAGGTAAGCATTTTTTCTAGATGTTTGGTTTTAGACTTTAGTTTTTAGTTTTTTAGTTGTTAGTTGCTGCTGCGCCTGAAAACTATTAACTAAAAGTCAACAACAGGGTGATATGACTTGGTTTTAACAATTCTAACTTAATATTTGTTTATTTAACGTGCTTTTCCTTGGTCGTTTCGAGTCGAATGTGATACCTTTGCAACAAGTTTTCGCGAATGGTTCGCGAGGACAACAATATGACAATAACAGAACATGAGCGAAACAGTAAATATCCGTGAGTTGAACGACCTGATTGCCAGTCGCAGCAACTTTGTCAACATGATCAAGCAAGGCATGGACACCACCATTGTGGGACAGAAGCATCTGGTTGACTCGCTGCTAATTGCGTTGCTGGCCAATGGACATGTGCTGCTCGAGGGTGTGCCTGGATTGGCCAAGACTTTGGCCATCAAGACGCTGGCCGGATTGATTGATGCGCGTTTCAGCCGCATACAGTTCACGCCCGACCTGTTGCCTGCCGACGTGGTGGGTACCATGGTCTACAGCATTCAGAAGGAGCGCTTCGAGGTAAAGAAGGGACCCGTGTTTGCCAATTTTGTCCTTGCCGACGAGATCAACCGTGCCCCGGCCAAGGTGCAGAGTGCGTTGCTCGAGGCCATGCAGGAGCGGCAGGTGACCATCGGCGAACAGACATTCGCCCTCGACGACCCGTTCCTGGTGCTGGCCACACAGAACCCCATTGAACAAGAGGGAACTTATCCGCTGCCCGAGGCCCAGGTCGACCGCTTCTTGATGAAGGTGGTCATCGGCTATCCCACCAAGGCTGAAGAAGCACAAATCATCAAGATGAACATTGCCCCCGAGTCGCGCCAGGTCAACGCACTGGTCACTCCAGCCGATATCGTGGACACGCGCCGTGTGGTGCAGAAGATTTATATCGACGAGAAGATTGAGCGTTACATTGTCGACATCGTGTTTGCTACGCGATTCCCGGCCGACTTTGGACTCAAGGATTTGCAGAGCATGATTGCGTTCGGCTCGTCGCCTCGTGCCAGCATAAGCATGGCACTGGCCGCCAGGGCTTACGCATTCCTCAAGGGGCGCGGATATGTCATCCCTGAGGACGTGCGTGCGGTGTGCCACGATGTGATGCGTCACCGTCTGGGGCTGAGCTATGAGGCCGAGGCCAACAATATCAACGCCGACGAGATCATCAGTAACATCCTCGACAAGATTGCTGTACCCTAACAGTTAATAGTCAATCGAGGGGCGTCGTCTTAACTCCTCTCAAAAACTTATTAACTCCTTAACTTCTTAACTTCTTTAACTACTTGATTGTTTTATGGAGCAGAACGAACTGCTGAAGAAGGTACGGAAAATCGAAATCAAGGCCAAGGGACTGTCGCAGAACATCTTTGCCGGCGAGTATCACTCGGCCTTCAAGGGGCGGGGCATGACGTTCAGCGAGGTGCGCGAGTATCAGTATGGTGATGACGTGCGTGACATCGACTGGAATGTCACAGCCCGTTACAACAAACCCTACGTCAAGGTCTACGAGGAGGAGCGAGAACTCACTGTGATGCTGCTGGTCGACGTGAGCGGCAGCCGCAACTTCGGAGCCGTGGGCGAGGTCAAACGTGAGGTCATGGCCGAGGTGGCAGCCACACTGGCGTTCTCAGCCATTCAGAATAACGACAAGGTCGGGGTCATTTTCTTCACCGACCGCATCGAGAAGTTCATACCTCCAAAGAAAGGGCGCAAACACATACTGCTGGTCATACGCGAGCTGCTCAATTTCACACCGCAGAGCAGTGGCACCGACATCAACCGGGCGCTGGAGTACATGACCAGTGCGCTCAAGAAGCGCAGTACAGCTTTCTTGGTGAGCGACTTCATCGACCCTCACGACTACTACAAGGCTATGTCTATCGCCAATCACAAGCACGACCTCATCGCCATACAGGTCTACGACAAGCGAGAGGCGCAGATGCCCAATGTGGGGCTGATGCGCGTGCTCGATGCCGAGCGGGGCACCATACGATGGGTCGACACCAGCAGCCAGCGCGTGCGCCAGGCCTACAGCCGGTGGTGGTATGACCGCCAGCAAGCGCTCAACGACACGGTGCAGCGTTGCAAGGTCGACCTGGCCACTGTGGCCACCGACGAGGACTATGTGCGCTCGCTCATGGCGCTGTTCAAGCAGCGAGGATAACTTTCAATTCACAATGCATAATTCACAATGCATAATGAGAATGAAGAGAAACATTTTGCTATGGGTTGCGGCCATGATGTGTCTGAGCATCACTGCCGGCAATGTGACTGTCAAGGCTAAACTCGACTCGACCCAGTTGGTCATGGGCCGTGTCACTGCCTTGCACCTTGAAATCGTACAGGACCAGGGCACACGTGGCTTCTTGGCGTTGGAAAAGAGTGACACACTCACATCGATGGTCGAGATTGCCGACAAGCCCAAGGCCGATACTACTGCGCTGGGCAACAATCGGGAACAAATCAACCGTGACCTCATTTTGCAGGCATTTGATTCGGGGCTATATGTGTTGCCGCCTGTGGCATATATAGTGGGACGTGACACATTTGAGAGCAACCCGCTGAGCCTCAAAGTGCTACCAGTGCCAGTCGACACCACGAAGGACATTATTGGCATCAAGCCGGTCGAGCCGGTGCCATTCAAACTCTTTGACTGGGTGCCAGACTGGATGGCCGACTACTGGTGGGCATGGCTGCTGGCACTGTTGCTGGTGGCTGGAGCACTCTACTACTACTTCAAGTGGTATCGCCATGGACGCAACCCGTTGCGGCCTGAGAAGAAGCGGCTGCCTCCCTACGACGAGGCCATGATCAACCTCGAGGCCCTCAAGAAGCGACAACTGTGGCAGAATGGGCAAGAAAAGGAATATTTCACAGGACTGACCGACATCTTGCGTGTTTACATCGACCGCCGCTTTGGCATCAACGCCGTCGAGATGACCAGTACAGAGATTGTCCATACACTCAAGCAACGCAATGAGACACGCGCCGTCAATGAGCAGTTGAGCATGATTCTCGAGATGGCCGACATTGTCAAGTTTGCCGCCGTACGGCCACTGGCCGACGACAACGAGATGGCCTATCAACGAGCAGTCAACTTTGTCGAGCAGACCAAGCCGGTGGTTGAGAATCCTGAAGAAAAGGAGGTGAGACCATGACACAGATGTTGCATCCACATTGGCTCTGGCTCTTTTTGCTCTACTTGCCGCTAGTGGCATGGTATGTCTATAGTCACCGCACGGCTAGGCCCACTATGCGCATGAGCACCACTCAGGCATTTGACAGTGTGTCCACCACTTGGCGTGCATGGCTCACTCATCTGCCCTTTGTCCTGCGCATGGCGGCACTGGGCTGCCTCATCATCATCCTGTGCCGGCCGCAGACACGCGACTCGTGGTCGACAAGCGATGTTGAGGGCACTGACATCATCGTGGCCATGGACGTGTCAACGTCGATGCTGGCCAAGGACTTCAGCCCCAACCGCATGGAGTCGGCCAAGAAAGTGGCAACGCAGTTTGTCACGGGCAGGGAGCATGACAACATCGGGCTGGTGCTGTTTGCCGGAGAGAGTTTCACACAGGTGCCCATGACGATGGACAATGCCACACTGGTCAATGCCATCGGGCAAATCAAGATGGGACTGCTTGAGGATGGCACTGCCATCGGCGACGGCATTGCCACCAGCATTAACCGCATCAAGGATGGCAAGGCCAAGAGCAAGAGCATCATCCTGCTCACCGACGGGTCGAACAACACCGGGGTCGTTGCGCCGCTCACTGCTGCGCAAATTGCCCGCCAGTATGGCATCAAGATTTACACCATCGGGGTGGGCAGCAACGGCAATGCTCCTTATCCGGTGGCCATCGACTATGCCGGCAACATCCAGTATCAGACCATGCCAGTGGTTATCGACGAGGCCACATTGCGCAAGATTGCGACCACTACGGGGGGCAAATATTTCCGGGCCACCAGCGGTAGTGTGCTCACACAAGTGTTCAAGGAGATTGACGCACTCGAGAAGACCCACATGGACGTACAGCGGTTCACACACACCGACGACCACTACCTGCCCTGGGCCATCGCACTGCTGCTACTGCTGCTGCTGGCCACTGTGCTCGACTACACCGTGCTGCGACACATCCCCTGATGCAATGCACATTGCATAATGCTCAATTCTAAATTGTAAAAAAGAATGTTCAGCTTTGCTAATCCACAATACCTCTATCTGTTGGCTCTCCTGCCTGTCGTGGCTGCACTCTTCTGGTGGGCAAGGGCAAAACGCAGAAAACAATTGAACGCCTTCGGGCGGCAGGGCGTGGTGCAAGAACTCATGCCCGACGTGTCGGCCATCAAGCCCTGGGTCAAGCTCACACTTGAGCTGCTCTTGTTGGCTGTGGTTGTCATCATTCTGGCCAGGCCACGCGCCGGAGCCAGCAAGACCACCGACAAGGTGCATGGCATCGAGGTCATGGTGGCCATGGATATCTCCAACTCGATGAATGCAAGCAGCACTGACAACCCACAGGACATCAGCAGGCTGCAACGAGCCAAACTGCAGGTGCAGAAGATGATGGACAATTTTGATAATGACAAGGTGGGACTCATCGTCTTTGCAGGCAATGCCTACATGCAGATGCCCATGACTAGCGACGTGAGCTCGGCCAAGCTGTTCTTGAGCAACATCAGTACCAATCTGGCACCCACACAGGGCACGGCCATTGGGGCGGCTATCACGTTGGCGGCGCAGTCGTTCTCGCCCAGCAAGAAAGCACAGAAGACCATTGTGGTCATCACCGATGGAGAGAACTTCGAGGACGATGCGGTCAGTGCGGCACATCAGGCCAACAAACAGGGCATTCAGGTCAACGTCATCGGCGTGGGCAGTGCCCACGGTGCTCCCATACCCATGCCCGAAGGGGGATTTCTTACCGATGATGCGGGACAGACGGTCACCACATTCCTCAACGAGGAGATGGCACAGAGCATCGCCAAGTCGGGCAAGGGAGTCTATATCAATGGTGGTGCCAACGATGCCGTCGAGACCCTGCACGAGACACTCGACAAGCTGGCACGCACCGACTTGGAGTCAATCACCTACACTAAGCACGATGAACAGTTCCCCGTCTTTGCAGGACTGGCAATTGTGTTGCTCCTGGGCTTGCTCCTCTACACAGAGCGACAGAGTCCGTGGCTGCAGAAGTACAATTTTTTCACACGCAAACAGGTGCAATCATGATCAAACGAATTCTCATTATTGTCTTGTTGACACTGACCGTTAACACCACGATGTGGGCCGATGACACACAGCCCACTACGGTCAAGAAAGAGCGCAATCACATCAGGGCGGGCAACAACCTCTTCCACAACAAACGCTATGCCGAGGCCGAGGTCGAGTACCGCAAGGCTCTGCAAGTGGCTCCGCAGTCGGCGGTGGCACAGTTTAACCTGGCCACAGCTCTGCTCATGCAGGGTGGGGGAGCGGCTGGGCAGGACGACAAGAATAACCCCGTCAAGCAGGCTGCCGACATGCTCACTGATCTGGCCAAGCATGCTCCAACCAAGTCGCTACGCTCAAAGGCCAATTACGACCTGGGCAATCTGGCCTATGGCAGTCAGCAATATGACCAAGCTGTGCAGCTCTACAAGCAGGCACTGCGCGAAGACCCTGCCGATGACCAGGCACGCTACAACTTGCGTATGGCTCAGCTCAAGCTCAAGCAGCAACAGCAGAACAAAAACCAGAATCAGAATCAAGACAAGAAAGACAAAGACAAGAAAGATCAAGACAAGAAGGACCAAGACAAGAAAGATCAAGACAAGAAGGACCAAGACAAGAAAGATCAGGACAAGAAAGATCAAGACAAGAAGAATCAAGACCAAAATAATCAGGATAAAAAAGATCAGGACAAGCAACAGCAACAGGGAGGCATGAGCCAGCAGAATGCCGAGCAAGTGCTCAAGACCATGCAGAACCAGGAGAATGCCACACAGCAGCGCATCAATGCGGCACGAGCTCAGCAAGAACGCCGCGAACGCGCAAGAACTAACCGCAAATGGTAATGATCATGCTAAGAATCAGAAGTATAGCTCTTTTTGCCGTGATCACCGCAGTGCTGGCCGCGAGGGCTGCGGTGTCGTTCACCGTCCAGGCACCTCGTCAGGTCAACGAGGGCAGTAAGTTCAATATCACCTTTGTACTCAAGAATGCCGAGGGAAGCGGATTTGTCGCGCCTGATATACCCGGTGCTACCAAAATCTATGGACCGGCACTGTCCACCAGCTACAGCCAGTCGTGGGTCAACGGCAAGTCGAGCAGCTCATCGTCGCAGGAGTACACCATGATTTATAAGGCCACCCGTCAGGGAAGGCTCAACGTGGGGGCTGCATCGGTTGATGTGGCAGGTCGGCGCATGACTACCAAGCCTTTTACCATTGATGTCCTGCCGCCTGACCGAGCGGCTGCCAGTCAGCCGCGATCGCTGCAAGAAGACCAGCGACAACATGAGCGGAGAGGGGTACAGTATGACGACCCCATCACGCAGAGTGCCGACAAGGCTGTGACAGGTAACGACATCTTTGTGCGCATCGAGATGTCCAAGCCGCGCGTCTACGAGCAGCAAGCTGTGGTATGTACCATCAAGCTATACACCAAGTATCAGGTGTCGCAGTTCATTCCCACCCTGCAGCCGTCGTTCGATGGTTTTCTCATCGAGGACATCCCCATGCAGCCCAGCCTGAACAACGTTGAGACACACAATGGGCAGCAATACATGGTTGCGGTGCTCAAGAAGTGCATCCTCTATCCACAGCAGTCGGGCAAGCTCACCATCACATCGGGCAACTATGATGTCAACGTGGTGCAATATGAAAACTACCGCACTATTTTCGGAACACTATCACAGCCTGTCGAGAAGAAACTCGTGGTCAAGTCCAACACCGCAACGGTCAACATCTTGCCGTTGCCCGAACCTAAGCCGGCAGACTTCAACGGGGCCGTGGGGCGCTTCACTGTGGCCACTAGCATCCACCCCACGCCGCTCAAGACCTATCAGGCGGCGACCTACAGCTATGTCATCACCGGAACCGGCAACCTCAAGTATATCAAGGCACCCGACATCGCTTTTCCAAAACAGATGGATGTCTATGACCCCAAGACCAATCTAAAAGTTAATCCGGGTGGGGGCGACATGAGCGGTTCGGTGCAAATCGACTATCCATTCATCCCGCAGTTTGCCGGTGAATTCACCATTCCGGCCAGTCAGTTCACGTTCTTCAACCCCGAGACCGAGAAATATGAGTCTGTACCCATACCCGAGCAGCCCCTGCAAGTGGCCAAGGGCGAAGGGGCACCCAGCAACCACTATCGTCTGCAGAATATGGATATCCGTCATCTGCGCCAGGGCGATTTGGGGCTGAGTCGCACGCGCACGTTCCTGCTCGACCAGTGGGGCTACTGGATGGGATTCATTGTCCCAGCGCTGCTCATGGCGGTGTTGCTCATCTACTATCGGAAGCAGCTGCGTGAGCGAGCCGACGTCAGGCTCATGCGCACCAAGCGTGCCAGCAAGGTGGCACAGCGTCGTCTCAAGCAGGCTCGCGCATCGATGGGACGGGGCGACCGCACCGCATTTTATGCCGACCTGCTCAGTGCCATGTGGGGGTATCTGAGCGACAAGCTCTCGATCCCGGTCTCGGAGCTGGACAAAGAGAATATCCAGGCCGAGTTGGCAAAATATGGTGTAGATGACCAGTTGCAGCAAGCCACACTGGCACTGCTCGACAAGTGTGAGTTTGCGCAGTATGCGCCTGAACTGGCCGGCTCAGACATGGCTCCTGTGCTCGATGAGGCTGCTACGCTCATCGACCGCTTGGAGAATGTGAAACGCACTAAAACGCAACCAGCATGAAACGAATCACAATCACTGCAATAACCATGTTGTTCATGGGGGTGATGGCGCTCATGGCGGCATCGCCTATGGACCAGGCTGCCCAAGACTATAACCAGGAGCTATACAACAAGGCCTTGAATGCCTATCTGCAACAGGCTCGCACCGGTGAAGTCTCGGCAGACCTGTATTATAATATAGGTAACACCTACTACCGCCTCAAGGACAATGCGCATGCCATTCTCTACTATGAGCGTGCGCTCGTGCTCGACCCGGCTCACAGCGACGCACGTTATAACGTCGACTTTGTGCGCACACGCGCCGGAATCGATGAGGACCAGGGTGCCAACATCTTCGGCATCTGGATTGATGCCGCAGTCGGTCGTCTGTCGAGCAACGCATGGGCCATCATCGCACTGGGGGCATTCCTGCTGATGCTGGCTGCTGTGGCTGCCTATATTTTTCTCGATGCCATCGCCTGGCGCAAGGTGGGATTCTTCGGGGCCATCATTGCACTGGTCATCACCATCGGGGCGATGGTATGTGCCGTGCAGATGCGCGACCGTGCGAGCTCTCATCGGCAAGCCATTGTCATGGCTCAGCCCGCAACACTGAGCACATCGCCACGCACACCCAAGGACAAGAGCGAGGTGGCCTTTGAGCTGGCAGCGGGATTCAAGGTGACAATCATCGACAAGGTGACCACTGCCGGCACTGTGTGGTATCACATTGAGACTGCCAGCCGTCGGCAGGCATGGATCACTGCACGCGACCTCGAGATCATATAAAATAGTTGTTAGCCGTGGCTGAAGCTCGTAACCCGTAATCCGAAACAATGATTGATTATCTGAATGCTATTGACCAACAGGCACTCATTGCCATCAACGGTTGGCATGCGCCTTACTTCGACCAACTGATGTGGCTCATCACGAGCAAACTCTCATGGGCACTCATCTTGGTGGCTGTGCTCGTGGCCCTGCGTCACGACCGCAAGCAGGCACTCATGGTCATCGCCACCATTGTGCTCACGATACTCATCTCTGACCAGATTTCATCGGGGCTCATCAAGCACACCGTCGAGCGGCTCAGGCCCTCGCACAATCCCGACATTGCCTCGGCATTGCATCTGGTCAATGGCTACAAGGGAGGAAAGTTTGGCTTCACATCGAGCCATGCGGCCAACTCGTTCAGTGTGGCCATGGTGGTGAGCCTGATGTTTCGATACCGCAGGGTGATGGCGGCCCTGATGTTGTGGGCTGTGCTGCAATGCTACAGCCGCATGTATCTGGGGGTACACTATCCAGGCGACATCGTGGGCGGAACTGTAGTAGGGTTGCTTGTAGGTTGGGCTATCTATCGTCTGTGGCTTTGGGCCGAGCATCGATGGATGCACAACTATGACCCCGTTTTCACTCGTCAGGATGCCTCACTGGTCGCATCGAGCGTTTATGTCACCATCGCCTTTCTTGCCATCCTGTCCATCTTCATTTGTTAAAAAATCACACGAGGATTTATTAGTTTTAAATCATTAATATTAATTGTTTAATGCGAATCATTACCTTTAACGAACTGCGAAAAATTAAGAATCTTCTGCCCGAGGGTTCAACTCACCAGATTGCCGACAAGTTGAACCTCGACGTGCAGACTGTGCGCAACTACTTCGGTGGCACAGACTATGATGACGGCGTGAGCATGGGCATCCACATCCAGCCCGGACCCGATGGGGGATATGTCACCCTCGAAGACTCCAAGATCCTGGATATGGCCATCCAGATTCTTCAAGATGCCGGGCTGCGCTAACCCCTCTTTCAATGTATAATGCACAATCCTCTCTACACACTACCAGTGCAACGGTGTGCCATAGCACAGCGCGTTCTGATTTAACAGTATGGCTCACAATGGCGATATTTGCCATTGTGACATTGCTGCTTGTTTCGACCGACTCGTGGACACACAACCTCTGGGATCACCACGACAGTGCCACATTCTTTGCTAGCGGCAAGGCATGGATGAGCGGCATGGTACCCTATGTCGATTTCAGCGACAGCAAGGGGCCGTTGCTCTGGCTCATCTATGGTGTGGGTTATCTGCTCTCGCCGCGCACGGTGTATGGTGTGTTCTGGATTACCTGTCTCAACTATGCTTTTATCTTTTGGTGGCTGTTCAAGACTGCACGCATCTATCTGGCAGACAATTATCTGGCAGTATTTGCGTCGATGCTCACATCGCTAGCCATCTTCTATCCCTGGGTGCGCTACGAGACGCGGGCCGAGGATTTTACGCTCTTTTTCTTGGTGTGGGGTCTCTATCATGTGTGTCGCCTGTTGCACGACGACAGGATCGACGAGCGTCGCCAGACACTCCGTGCATCGGTTGTCTTGGGCGTGGGCATGGCGGCGACATTGCTCATCAAGTACAACGCGTCGGCCATATTGGGTGTGATGGCGCTGTATGTGCTGCACTTTGCGTGGAGGCAAGGCACGGGCTTGTGGCGTGCGTTGGGCGCGATGGCATGTTCCTCGGCTGTATTTCTCCTGCCATTTGTCTTCTATATGCTCTCGGTTGGGTGTCTCGACAACTTCATCTACGAGTATTTTGTGGTAAACATTGATGTGGTCGCGCGACAGCACGCCCTCATGCGGCATCCCATCTACTTGCTGTGGGGACACCGCTACACCCTGGGCATCTATCTGCTGGCCTGCGGCCTCTCGGCATTGGCGGCAGCATGGCTGGCGTTGCGCTATCGAGGCTTTGTGCTCGTGGCGTTCTTGGCAACCATCCTGCTCACGGTCAGCAATGCCTTCTGGCTCTACTATTATGCCATCTGTGCGCCCTTTGTGCTGTTCGGTGTGGTGGCAGTGTTGTGTCACCTCGATGCGAGCCGCGTGCGCAGCATTTCGGGTTGTGTGGTGTATGGCGCACTGTGCATCGCGCTTGTCTTTGCCACGCACAGTGCCCACGGTGCCGCTTGGTCGTGGAGCGACACGCCCGAGCAACGTGCCTTTGACCGTTATGCCACGCTCATGGCTCAGATCCAGCGGCCGCGCGTCATCTACTACGGCATGCATGGCATGGCGCTGGGCATCGCGGCTCATAGCCTGCCCGGGTGCCGATACTGGGTGTCGCAAAGTGGCGCAACCCCCAACATGGATGCTGACCAGCGACGTGCCATCGAGGCTCGTCAGGCCGATTTTGTCGTTGTCCTCAGCGACTATGACCCGGCGGCATGGCTCGCCTCGCTGGGCTATCACCGCCACCTCGGCGACCCGTCACTGCCTGTGGTGCTCTACAACCTGCGGTGACTCAAATCGTTCAGACATATTAAGAACGCCAGTCGCAGTGAGCGGCTGGCGTTCTTTCATGTTATGGCTGGCGGTGATTACTTCACAATCACCTTCTTGCCCTGGTGGATGTACAGGCCCTGAGTGGGCTGGCTCACGCGCTGGCCCATGATGGTGTACCAGGCATTGTCGCCAGTCACGTTCTCGGCCTTGACATCGCTGATGGCGGTCTGCTGTTCGGGCATCTCCTTGACATAGACCACCGAGTTGCAGTCAGCGGGCATCTCCTCTGTCCACTCCTCAGTCAGCTCGGCATCCATGTAGTAGCTGTAGGTGTAGCCCGGCAGACGGTACTGCTCCTTGAGCTCGGGCATCATCGTGGTGCCTTGGGGCTTGGTCTCGACGATGTCGTCGCCGCGCTGCTCATAGTTCTGGTAGGGCATGATGATCTTGTAAGTCACATGCCAGATGTCAACCGATGTGCTGCTGTCGCTCACAGGAGTGGCGATGAAGGCCGACCAGAACAAGTTGTTCTTGTAGGCATTGTCGACAGGCACCACCTGACCGCGTGCGTCAAACTTCAGGTTGTCGTCGCTGGCCTGGCGCGTGAACGCCTCCGAGCCACGGTCCTCAATCGTCAGCAGGTGGTTGTTGTCGGGACGCACAAACGAGGCAAAGCCGGAACCCAGCAACTGACCCGATGCGGTGTTGTAGTGCACCTGCCAGCCCAGGGCCTGCTTGGCACCCAGCTTGACCACACTGCCGGTGCGCGTGTTGCCAGGAATCAGGTAGTCGTTGGCGGTGAGGTTGTTGACATCGTTGTAGCGGATGTTCATGCAGTAAGCGTCGCCCTCAAATGCCCACTGGGCGTCGGTGCGGGCCTTCAGTGTCATCGAGCCGGTGCTCAGGTTTTCCTGATTGTAGATGCTCTGGTGATACTGGCTGTAGTAGACATAGCGGTCGTCGCTGGGACGAGTAGCAGATGACGTGAAGCCCTTGAAGTAGTTCCACACCACGTTGTCGTCGGTTGACACCTGGAAGGGAGGATCGAACGTGTAGTCAACATATACCGTGGCGTCTTCCTCGGGGGCGGTGGTGATCTCTTGAGTCAGCTCGGCGTCGGCATAGAACTTGTAGTCGCAGAAACCGCGCCACAATGCTTGAGGCATCTGGTCAATCAGTTCGCTGCCGGCGGGTGCGCTGGCTTCGGCGGTGAGTGTGCGGCCATCCACATGAGTGGTCAGACTGTAGGTCACTGTGGCTTGAGCGCTGGCGGCAATGCCGCAGGCTGCCATAATTAGTAATACTTTCTTCATTTTGAGTAATAGAAATAGATTAATAATGTGATTAATTCCATTGAACCGCAAAGATAAACAAAAAATATGACAAAACGGCGATATTTAGCCTTAAAGATGTTAAAAAATCCCATAGAGGCCAATTTTCTATTGTTTTCGGCACAAAAATGATGAAATTCGGTGGTGAAAACAAGTGCCGAGCCGTTGAGGTGTTGGCATCAATGCATTGCGCCTTCTGTTGACGTGTCATGGAATGCTCATAGCGCCCGGCGACGATGGTGAAGCACATCAGAGCCGTGTCCTTGGGCTGGCCGGGGCGCATGTCTTTCTGGCCCATTGCGGCCAGCTCAGCGCTTGACAGTCGCAGCCACCGCTCATGCTGCCGCGGCTGCCCCATGGCCATGAGCCACACTATCAGTAGCGTCACAGCCAGCAACCATCTGTTTAATTCACCATTCATAATTCTCATAACCTGCAACTCAAGAACTATTAACTTTAAACTAAATGCGTCTGTCCGGGCTGCAGGTGGACACACTGGCCGTGGGCGGGGTTCTGGTAGAGCGAAAATTGCGAGGCCTCGCGGTCGCGGCCCCATGTGTGGATGGGGATGAATGTGTCGACCTTGACGGCACGCAAAAACTCACGTGCCCCATAGGCCCAGTCGCCGCCTATGTTGGGCACCACGGGCATCATCGCCAGGTCAATCTGCGGTGAGTAGGCCACAATCTTGTCAAGAATCACATGGAAATCGCCTTTGGCCTTGCGCACAACAGCCGCATCCTGCTCCTCGCTGAAGTGCCAGCAGGTATAGTCGCCCGCATGGAAAATACGGTGCCCGTCCACATCGACCAGAAAACCCACACCCACGTCGGTCGAGTCGTAGGCATGGACGGCGAGGCGGTCATCGCCCCAGTCCTCGTCGTGGTGCAGGAAAGTGACGGGCAGTGCTGCTAGGTCAATACTCCGTTTCAGTTTGCGGCGGCACTCATTGGCAATGACATATTGCGCAACCCCATAGCGCGACTGCCACTCAAAAATCTCAGGGTTCAGGTGGTCGCGATGGCTGTGCGACACCAGCACATAGAGCCTCTTTGCACGGCTCAAGATACCATCCAGCACCCCCGCTGGATCAATATAATAGTCAAAGACGAGCGTTATATCGCCCATCTCCACAGCCATTCCGCTATGTCCAATACATGTGACTGTCAAGTGGTGAATAGGCTACGTTAGGGTTGATAAGTGAAAGTGGCCTTGGGCAAGAAAGAAGTGTAACCTCCACTCTGCCCGTTAGTATAATTCCTGCTGCAAGACGTCGAAACTCGGTCGCCCTTAAAGAATGCTAAGTATGGCTCACCGGTCTTGGTCAAAAGGACCTCGACTAATAGGTTTTTCTCGTGATACTCGAACGGTGTGTTAAAGATGAAGTCCAAATACTTGCTATTGCCAACATTGGTCAGAGTGGCTACAACGGTGCCGCCTTCTGCCCAAGAATCATCGGTACTGCCCATAAAAGTATCTTGGTCAACCTCTTTCAAACTCACTTGGAGGTCGCAGCCCCATTGAGGCAAGGTCGCATTTGGATAGAACATCAAACGAATCAGGCTCTTTCCTTTTAATTCCGTCAGCATCGACTTAGGGTAAATCATACGGGTCATGATCATTCTGTCAACACGCTCTCCACTGATAGGATATAAGTTGTTGTCAGAATTGCCTTGACCAATGGTGACCTCGGTGCCAAGGGATATCTCTTTGCCAAGCATCAGGTTAATCAATGCATTGACATCGGCAATGTCTACTTTGCCATCGTTTATAAGGTCGGCTGAGTCTGTCTTGGGCAGTTTGCCCAACATGATGCTAATCACTGCGTTGACATCGGCAATGTCTACATTGCCGTCGCCGGTAACATCGCCAGGAACGATAACAATGGGACTGATATATTCCTCAACTCTGTAACTGTTCCACTTTGCCTGTTGGCTCGAAAAACCCTCATCATCATAATAATTCAAATAGAACTTCGTATTCGAGTCGATGTAGTAGATGTAGAAATTTTCACCGTTACCCTCCTCAATGTAGTTTGTGTCATCGCTAGGAGTGGCACTTAAGAACATTCCCATGCGCAAATAACCATATTCCTTGTTGTATAAAGCAATGCGATTTGAGGTCACGGTAACAAAGCACCAAAGATAATCGTTTGATGTGCCTGCATTGGTAGTCACATCAATGTCAATAAAGGGGGTTGGATGTGCATAGACGTATTTGTTACCTGTCTTCAACTGATACCATTTGGTTGTTGATGCAGATGGGTCGGTCGTGGGCACAAATGGCAACGCGCGACTAGTCAGCGACAGTAGTGACAAGAGTAGCACTACCAAAATTTTTGGGGGGCTAAACTTTTTCATAAGCGTAAAGTTATCGGGTTAGAATTTTTTTGCGAAACATAGATATATAATCCGCGTCAAAGATAACGATTTTTATTGATAATTGCAATAAGTTGTCAAAAAATGTTCTTATTTTAGATCAAAATTCAATATCGAATGTGGCCATCTAATGGCCGTGTAGGGACGGCACCCCTGTGCCGTCCGCAGCAGCTGAGGGTAATTTTCTCTCCCCCCCATGAGGTGGACGGCATGGGGTTGTGATGTCCCAACACGCATGCATGGAAAGCATGGAAAACGTGGAAAACTGGACGGGACACTCAGCATGCAGGATATCTTGGTTCGTTTCCTTTACTTTTTTATTTAATATTACTTTTGGGTTGTGTCAGTAACACAAATGCTTCCTCCTCATTGGTGATAAGAGATAGGGACAACTATAAAAATAGCTGTCCCTATTGTGCATTGTGCATTAAATCAACCTTTTCCCCAGCATCAGGTTGATGACCGTATTGGCATCGGCCACGTCGACCACACCGTCGCCGGTCACGTCGGCCGATGGTGTCTTGTCGAGCTTGCCCAGCATTATGTTGATGATGGAGTTGACATCGGCCACGTCGACCACGCCGTCGCCGGTCACGTCGCCCTTGACCCCGCCCAGGGGCGATACAGTGAGTTCGCAGTCGAAGTAGGCGCCGCCCCAGTTCTGTTGGACGTAGACAGCCAAGATGTTTTCGCCTGCCTTGAAGTATGAGGCAGGGATCTTAAACACCTCACGAGCATCCAGCCATGTGCAGCCGTCGGGAGCCTCGGTCCAGCCCTGAGCATTGATGACCTCGCTGCCGTTGACATAGACCACCATGTTGTCGTCGTGCACACAACGGAAGGTGAAGGTTTCGTTGGGACGTACCTCGGGAAGCGTGAACACGCGGCGGAAGAAGTAGCTGTTGTATTCGCCATACCAATAACTGTTGTAACGCAACGAAGTCAATGCGCCACCCGAATGCCCGGGGCTGGCGATGGGCATGGGCAGATCAATCCATTGGCTGTCGTCAAAGTCGGCCGACTGGTTCCAGCCGAGTGGGGGTTGTGACCAGTAGGTCACACCGGCCGAGTCGGCACGTGTGCCTCGGTAGGCTTTTATGAAATAGGGCGCCCACTGCCCGTTGTGCAGCAGCACCATCTCTCCCTCATCGATGCCGCAAACGGTGCAGACACCTTCACTAAAACTATGGGTACCGTGAGCAGGGATATCTGTCCACTTGCGGACGTGGCAGTCCTGGCATTCGTGGACCAGCAGTCCCGGCATGCCGCACGACGGTTCGGTAATCACAGTGTATTCGTTGGGCCACGTGTGGTTTTGCTCATTGATCCACACCTCGCTCAGCTGCACTTCGGAGCCATCGGTCGCCATGAACTTGAAGAACCGGAACTTGCGGGTGTCATTGACCTGGAAGACAACTTCTTTCTGGTCGGCAAATGGAAAGGGGTAGTCGGTCTTCACATCGATGTCAACCCAGGTGTAATAGTCGTTCGAGCCTTGCAACTTCCAACTGCGCAACGTGCGCTGGAATTGCCCCCACGAGTCGTTGGCGGTGACAATCGTGTATTGCTTGACGGCCACACTGGTCGATGACTTCATCGTGAACCAGCAATTCTGGACGCGCCCGTAAAACTTGCTCCATGCATTGTGGTCACACAGGTTGTTGGACGATTCGCTGGCGTTGAACCCCCCGCCGCCATCAAGGTAGCCGTAGCCCACACCATCGGCATCGTAACGCGTCCACTGCGGGTCGGCGGGCAGGGGCACACCTTCCTTGGCCAACTCAACGCTGAACACGCCCTTGGTCTGAGTGCTGTATTCCATATAGTTATATGAACCATACTGATCGCCGTAGGTTCTCTGATACAAGTAGTTATCGGTGTTCGTATAACTGTCATAGAAGTGCAGGTAGAAGTTGTCGCCATCCTTGTCTTGATAGTAGGTGTAGTCGTAGACGTCTTGATCATACAGACCCTCGGCACGCATATATTTGCCTAAGCCTTTGTTATATACCCTGTAACCACTGTTCTCATCGCCCACAAAGCACCACAGATGATTGTCGTTGCTGGAACTGACCGAGTAGACAAACTGGATCTCATTACTGTAGGACGACGCTACGCAGTAGTAGCCATTGGTCTTCAAGTAATACCAGTAGTTGTTGGGTGAGGTGGGGTCTAGCGTGGGCACAAACGGCAACGCCAGTGCCGCAAGTGGCAGCAGGGTCGTTACCACTGCAGCCAGCAGTTTGAGTTTGTCAAAGTGTTTCATATCGCTTGATTTGTTTTGATAATGATGTGCAATGCTTAAAGTTACTGCAAAGTTACTGTTTTTGCTGGCTATTCACCAAACTCAGTAGTGTGGACTTTTGCGTCAGAGCGCAAAAGTCCACACATCGTGCACGATAGTCCACACTCCCTGCACAAAAGTCC
>Ga0256407_10006347_pt1 | contig 18321 bp, 14 predicted proteins | sample RumenRJG_04DNA_FD_193489 | JGI IMG/M metagenome (GOLD analysis project Ga0256407, IMG submission 193489) | Bovine rumen microbial communities from Lethbridge, Alberta, Canada - RJG_04 | ecosystem: Host-associated > Mammals > Digestive system > Stomach > Rumen | place: Canada: Alberta...
TAAATTATTGTCCCTCAATCTTATATTTAATTAAAAAAGTTATTTTTATTATTTTTTTCTATTTTAAAAATAAAAATTTAATAAAATTCTAGTTTTAGATTTTCTTGTTTTAAAAAAGGAATATTTTAAATTTTTATCCATTTTATAAAAACTTTTAAATTATAAAAATTAATCTTTTCCTAATATAATAATTAAATAAAATATTTAAATATTGTTATAATAATAATATTAATTAATTTTATAACAATTATTATATTAAAAAGGTATAAAGAATAATTTTATTTTATAAAATTTAAAGTACAATTATTTGAAATAACATTTAAATATATTTGAATATAATCAAAAATATGAAAACAAAATTTAATATTATATAAATTATTATTCAATTGGTTTAATTCAAATAAAAGTCATTCAAATAATTAAAAATATGGAAACTTGTTATATAATCCTTATATATTTTTTTTTGATATTTATAAATAAAATGCATTTTTTAATCATTAATGAAATAAAACTTTAATATATATAGCTTGAATAATAATTATTATTATTTTTAAGTTTTATTATGATTAATTAGCACTAAAGTTTAACTTTCAATATAATTTTGACAAATTATTATTTTTTTAAAATAATATAAATTTTTAATTAATGAATAAACCTAAGACTGATGAAAGTGAAAATGATGATGGAATAGAAAGAATAAATAAAGTTCCTTTCCATGATTTAGAAATTGAGAAAGAAATTAAAGAACAATGTGACATATTAATTAAAAAATATTTTGATGATAGAAAATATGTAGAAACAAAAGTAAAAAATTGGGGAGACGCATTTTTAAATGATTTAGAATTTTTTTGTAAAAAAAAAAGTAAATATATTTTTTGTTTGAGTTTGCGTATTGATTCGCTAAAATTTTATCCTATTGATTTCACTAATTATTTAAAAAGAAATAAAAAAGATGGTTATGTCAATTTTAAATATAAACTCCAATTTTTAAATATAGATATTGATATATTATGCATTGAAAAATTTAATATAAAAAAGAATATTAATTTTGATATTAATTCCATCCAAAATATAATCAAAACCATTATTTCAAATGTAATAGATGAAAGGCCATATTCAAAGGAAAAAATAACAGAATATGCAAAATATATTTTAGAAGATTCACAAATAAGTATAAAATCAATTATTAATAAATTTAATTATTTTAGGACATTAATTATAACGAAAATCCCAAAATTAACTACTTTTTGAAATAAAACTGCAAATTGTAATGAAAATTTATTTTGCTTTTCAATGAATTATTCAACAAATGAAATTTCATGTGAAATGGTTTATTTTATTTACATTCCTTAATTTCAAAGGTTTTACAATTTTTCAATAATAAAAATTATTTAGTTTATATTAATATATATTATAAAATTTGAAATATTAATTTAAATTTTTATACCATCAAGTTAGTATAATATAATATATTTTAGATTTTTAATTATTCTAAAATTAGAATTTTGAAATAAAAAGTTCTTATTTATAATCTTCTAATTTATTTATAAATTATATCAAATTTGAATTTAAACAATAATGAATAAATTTATAACAATAATTTAATTTCTTCAAATTAATCTTTATTTAATTTATTAAATATTTAAATTTAATATTTTAATTTCACAAACTTCAAATAAAAAAAATATAAAAACATTTATATAATAAAATGGAAGAAAATCAATTAATAGAATTAGAAAAAGAAATAAAAGAAAAAACCGATTTAGTAAACCGTCTTCAAAAAGAATTAAAACAAACAGAAACAAAAAATGATAATTTAAAAGAAGAAGTAGAAAATAAATTATCATATATTCAAAACCTCCAAAAAAAAATAGGAGAAAAAGGAATAACAAAAAAAGATGATAATAAATATGCAAACATGGCAAAAGAAAGTGAAATGATAACATTAGAAGAACAAATTCAAAAAGAATTTTTAAACATTCAACAAAAATGTAATGAAAATTTACAAGATAAATATAAAGTACAACATATAGAAAGATTAATAGATCAACAAAAAATTTTAACAATATCATATATTATAATAAAAAAATTAGATATTAAAGAAGAATTTTATAAACAATATAAAATAAAAGAAGTTTTAAATAATTATGAAAACTTAAATAAATTATCAAAAAATGGAAAATTAAATTTTGCTTCTTTAAAATTATGTGGTCCAAATTTAATATTTAGATTAACAAGTGGATCTCAATTTAAAGAAATAAAAACAAAATGTTGTGAAATATGGAATCTTCCTCCAACAACATATTATTTATATGATGATTCATTTAATTCAATGGAAGTTGCATTAAATGAAAATATACAAAAATATTATTCTTATTCTCAACCAAGTGACTCAACTTTACCAGAAGGATATGCAGTATTTTATTTAATGGAAAAATTAAAAGAACAAAAAGGTTTATTAAATTGTCAAGAAAGATCAATTAATAAAAATGAATCTGGAGATAATAAAAATCAAGGAATTGGTATTGGTGTTGATTTACCTAATTGTATTAATAAAATAAAAGAAGGAAAAATTTTACTTGGGATTAATAAATATCATTATGAAAATAAAAATATTAATGAAGATTTTGAAAATTTTATGAAAGAACCTGAAAATAATATTTTGTGTTTTTTAATTGTTTTAATATTATTTATTTTTTCTTTTATTTGTGTATTAGAGAAAAATAATAAAATTAAAAATTGGAGTAAAATGAATATTGTGAGTCATCATTTTATAACAAATAGACTTAATGGTTCAGAAAATACACAATCAATGTATGATTATTTACAAATATTAACTTATATAGATAATGATATTAAAAATGAAAATACAAGTTTGAAATATTTTGGAATAACACAATATAGATTTTTTAAAACAAAAGAAAAAGAATGTTTAGATGATTCAAAATCAAGAAATGCAGATATATTTAAAATTTATTTTAAAATGACTAATTTAACTTGTTATTATACAGGATTTAATGGAAATAAAAAAGATAAAGATGATATAATTATTGATAATGAGATAATATCATATAATGATAAATTAGATATTAAACATACATATTCTACTTATAATGGTTTTTTTGATAAAACTGGATTTGTATTAAGATATAATCCTTTTAATGAAAATGAATCTAAAAATGTTTCTCAAATAATAGAAAAAATGATTAATTCTAAAATTAATAGTAATAATGGAAATAATAGTGGTATATTAGGAGATAATATTCAAGGTATTGAATTAACTTTTAATTATTATGAACCTAATTTAGATATTTTTTCTGCTGTTTCTTTTTTAGTTCAAAAATCTATTACTGGAAATCCTACTATTTCTTATTTTGATGTTATTCCTTTTTTAACTAATGTTTATGAAAATAAAAAAACTATTAGAGCTTTAGATATTTTAAGAATTATATTGAATTTTGTACTTTTATTAAATATTATTATTAAAATTTTCAGAAAATTAAAAGAAAATTATTATAATTCAATATTATCAAAAATAATGATTATTTTGAATATAATTTTCCAAATTAAACATTTATTATTAATTTTTTCATTTTCATTTTTAGTTTGTTCATATAATATTTTCAAAAAATATAATATTAATTCTCAAGATTATAATGATAATCCATATTATATAGATTTTTATCATTATGCAATAAAACAAAAAGAAGGAAGATACTTAGAACAAATTAGTTTTCTTTTTATTACAATATTTTTCTTAAAATATTCTCAATTTATACCAGTTATTTTTACTTTAGTTGAATGTTTTAAAAAATCCGCATTTGAATTTATTTTATTAGGAATTACTATAATATGTTTAATTTTAGGAATGACAACAACAACATATTTTGTTTATGGAAGTTATATTGATGAATATTCAACTTTTAAATATAGTTTTATTACTAATTTAAAAATAATATGTTTTATTGAAGATACTGATACAATTATAAAATTAAATAATTATTTTCAAACTTTTACTATTATTTTATTATTATTTTATATTATTGTTCTACGATTTTTCTTTTTAAATTTATTCTCTCCTATTATTACTGAATATTTAAGAGTTGAAAGAGAACAAAATAAATTTATTAAAGGAGAAAAAAATGCTTTGACTCTTAAAGAAAAAATTGGACAATTTTTCTGTGGTTGTTATAATATTGTTGGTAAGAAAAAACAATTATTTAAAGAACCTGAAGATGAGAATAAAAAAACTGATGATGAAATTGAATTAGATGATTTAATAAATACTAAATAATATGATTTATTTTTTTTTTAATTTTAAATAATTATTTATTTATTATTTTTAAAATAATATTAAATTCATTTATTTTTTAAGATATAAAATAAATGAGAGAGAAGTGGAGAAAGAAGAGAATGAGAAGATTAAAAAGAAGAAGAAGAAAGATGAGAGCAAAGAATAAATAATGTTTTTTTTTGAAAATATAATAAATAAATTTAAAATTATTTCAAGTTAAACTTTGATTTTTTTTTTATTAATCTTACTTTTTTTAATTTTTTTAATTATATATTACCTTATTTTTTAAATTATTCCATTTTTCTTTTTCTTAATAAATGGTTTTTAATCATTTTATATAAAGGATAAAACAAATAAAAAAATATATTGTTTTTAAATTCTTTTAAACTAAAATTTTATATCTTTAAAAAATTCAATGTAAATATATTAATTAAAAATAAATTAAAAGTTATTTAATAAAGTTATATTTTTTAAAATTTTAATAATTAAATAAAAAATAAAAAATAAAAAAAAAAATAAAATGAGAAATATAAATGAAATTGATGAAGAAGATGAAGAAGAAAATTTATCACCTTTTAAATTAGCAGAAGAAGTAAAAGAATCTAAAAAAATATCAAATTTCTCAATAGAGGAAGTTCAAAAAAATAATTTAGAAAAACAAATAAAATTTTTAAAAAAGTCAAATCAAAATATAGTAACATTAATAAAAGGAAAAACAGAATTATCCTCAAATCCATTTTTTCAATATCGATTAGAGAAAAATTCAATAAATTTATTTTTAATAAGTATATATAAAAAGATAAAAATAAATGATATAATATCATTAACAAATAATTTAATATCAAATAATGAATTATTATTAAAAAAAATATCAGAATTAAAACAAAATCAATCAACATTAGAAAAAGAAATAAATTGGGTTGCTCAAGAAAAAATAGATGCAATAATAGAAAAAGAGAAATTATCAGATACAAATGAAATCTTAGATTCAACAATAATGATGAATAATAATTTAAATCAAACTGAAAGAATTAATCCTTTTAATTTAACTATGTGTGTTACAAATAATTTAAATCAAAATGATTTATTAACAAATAGAAATATAATGATTAATAATAATCCATTTTTAAATAATAAAAAATTAAGTGATTTAAAAGAACAATATTTTAAAATGTGTAATTTAATTGATAAAGCAAAAAAAAATGTCCCAGATATTAAAAAAAAAATTATCACTATGAAACATTATAATAATAATCTTCATCAACAAATTAAACAAAAAAAAATGATTGTTGAACAATTAAATAATGAAATAGAAAGTTTAAAAGAAGAAGTAGAAAAAAATAAGCAAAATAATTCTCAAAATACATCACAAAATTCTAATTTAAATAATAATAGACAAAGTTTAGTAGGTAAAATTTTTAAAGGTTTATTTGGTTAAAAATTTTATATTAATTATATAATTAATAATTAAATAAAATTATAAAAATTAAAAAATATATAAATCAAATTTTTTCACATAAAAAAAATAAAATTTTGATTTTTTTATTTTTTATTCTCTTCAGAATAAAATTGATTAATAATTAATTGCATTAATTTTGATGGTTTTTTCGGTTTTGGTTTTTTTTCTTTTTGATATTTCCATGAATTTTCAATCATTTTTTTATTCATTCTATTATTAATTTGTGTAATTTGAACCATTCTAGGAAGACCTAATAAAGAACCTTTTTGTAATCCATTACAAAAATCACCGGTTATTATTTTTTCTGGCCAAAAATCTTTTGAAAAATAATTTGTTTTCTTTGTAATTCTTATTTTTGATTTCTCTGTTGATAAATTATTTTTTGTCCTTTGAGATTTTTTTTTTGTATTATTATCTGTTGGATTATTATTTATTTCATCTTTATTTTCTTTATTATTTAATTCATTTGAAAAACTTGTTTGAACATCAATTGAAGTCATTTTAATATTTTTTTTAAAATAATTAATTAAAAGTTTTATAAAAATAATTAAAAAAATTTTTTTTACTTTTTTTATGTTTATATAAATAATGAATGTTTAATTATATATTTATCATTATTATATTTAACAATTAATTTATAATATTACATTTATTATGAATATAAAAGTTATCTTTTCTAAATTAATAAAAATACCCTATCAAACTTAGAAAGTTGACTTTTTTCATATGAATCGATAGTAAATATTTATATACACATTTATTCAATAATATATTTTTTTCTTTTTTTTGTAATTTTTTGAATAAATGGAGATTTTTGTAATTCAATAAATATTTTAAGATTTTGTCCAAAATTAATTAATTTAATCTTATTTATTATATGAAAATCATGATTAACCCATTTATTATCAAGTAATTCTTTAATATTAGGTCTTTTATTAGGAATAATATTTATTAAATTACTAACTAACTCCTTCAACATATTAGAATAATTAAATTTACATAATTTTAAAAGACCCTTTTCAATAAAATTTTCAATATCATTTTTTTTTGCTTTAATGATTTTTCCATTTTCATCTTTAACTTCTTTAATTAAATCTTCTTTAGAAATCATTTCATATAAAATACAACCAAAAGCAAAATAATCAACAGTAAATGCTTCTTTAAAAAGAATTTCCCTTTTTTCATTATAAAATTCAGGTGCCATATAATTATAAGTACCTCGAGGAAGAATAATATATTTTTGTTTATTTGTTATTTGTCTAGATGTTGAAAAATCAGTTAATTTAATATTAAAATTATCAGCTAAAAGTAAATTTGAAGGTTTAATATCAAAATGAATAATTAAATTATTATCTAAAAATTTGAAAACTTGAATAATTTGATATGCAAAAAATTTTATTGTATTTTCTGAAAAATTATTTAACCAAGGAAAATATTTATTTTTATTTCTAATGTCAAGAAAATTATAATTTATATAATTATAAATGAATAAACTCAAATCACGAAATTTTGCTTTTTCCATAAATAACATATTGTATTTTTGATTTTCAAATATTATTTTATCAGATTTTAAACCCATAATTACATATTTTGATTTTAAACTTAATGAATATTTTATTTCTTCATTTATTTTTTGTTCAAAAGAATTTTGATTTTTTAATTTAAAAATTTTTAAAGCAAAGTTCATTTCATTGTTCATTAAAATATGATAAACTTCTCCAAAACTTCCTTCACCTAATTTTTTTAAAAATTTCATTTTATATTTCTTTTGAAGAAGTTCTTTTATTTTAAGAGGTATTTCATTTAATGATTCAGAATTTAACATTTAATTATAGAAAATTTTTATTATGTTTTTAATATGTTTTGAAATGGATTAAATAATAAATACTATTTTTTAAAATTTTATGAAATTATAAATTTAAAAATAAAAAGGATATTTAGATATGATGATAGAGATTTTAATAATAAAAGTTAAAAATAATATAATAAGGTCATTATATTTGTTCTAATTATTCAATAAATGAAAAATATTAATTTTAATATTTTATCATAGTAATCATTTTTTATTCAATATAAATAAAATTTATTTTTTTTTTTAAAAAATAAATTTTATTAAATTACTTTTTTGATGTAAAAATTTTTTTATATTATTAACTATAAATAAAAAGAGTCTCAAATCTTCAAAATTGATTAAAAAAAAGATAATCAAAAAATGTTCATATCTTCAAATTTATCATAACTCTTTTTATTGTAATTTATAAAATAATAAAAATAAAAAATCAAAAAAAAAATTTTCATTTAAATTAATATATTAATGGATTCAGAAATAAAAGAAAATAAAAAAAAAAAATCATATAAAATAATAGAAAAATCGCAAATTAAAAAAGAAATAAATGAAGATAAAATAATTGAAAACTTATTTCAAATCCATAAATTTAAATTTGATTCAAATTTAGGAAAAGGTGGATATGGAAATGTATATTCAATATATGCTAAAGAAAATAATTTTGCATATAAAGTAGTTAAAATTAATAAAAAAGTTAATGAAACAATAGATTTATCGAATTCAATAAATTCAATAGAAAAAGAATTTTGTTATGCTAAAATGTTAAGAAGTAAATATTGTATTAGAACATTAAGTATTTATAAAGATGAAAATGATAAATTATTTAAAAATTTAATTATTTATTCTGCAGTAATGGATATAGCATCATATTCTGATTTAAAATATTTTATTTATTATTTTTATAAAGGAAATTTATTACATTTGAATAATAATAATAATTTCACATTTAAACAAAATATTAATATAATGATTATTAAATTTTTTGCTTATCAAATTATTCAAAGTTTAAATTTTTTAGAAAGTCATAATTTTTGTCATTGTGATATTAAACCAGAAAATTTTTTAATTTGTTATGGTTTTAATTTGAAATTATCTGATTTTTCACTTTTAAAATGTATTGAAAAAAATAAAAATGTTCAATTAACTTCATCAACTTGGAATATAAGACCATTGGAATATTTTACTGAAACTAAAGAAGTTTCTTCTGAAGATGCTATTAAAATTGATATTTATGGATTTGGTTTAATTTTATATTATATGATTTTTTATGAACATTTTTTAAATAATGAAGATAAAGAAATATTATTAAAGAATGAATTAAGTAATGAAGAAAAATATAATTATTTAAAAAATCAAATTATTAATAAAAGAGAAAAAATTAAAAATTCTAATATTGAAAAAGGTTTAAAAGATATAATTATTTCTACAACTGAATTATTTCCTTCAAATAGACCTAAAGTAAGAGATTTATTAGAAAATAAATGGATTAATGAAGATATGGATATACTTGAACAAATATATGATATTAATGAGAATGAAGAAATTAAATTGTTTATTGAGTTTCAAAAATATAAAAAAACTGATATAAATAATATAAAAAAAAGAAAAAGAAAAAAAAATTTTGTGAATTATATAGGTTAAGAAAAAATAACTTAACAAAAATTAGTAAATAAAAATTAATTTATTTTTTAAGTCTTATTTAATAAAATATTTAAAGACTTAAAAAAAATAAAAATCAAAAAGTAAAATATAAATATAATTAATAGATTATATTTAATAAATATAAATACAATAAAATAAATATTTTTAATTTATAAATTAATATTTTAAATGAAAAATCCTTTTTTTATATTCATAATAATATTTTTATCTTTTCCTAAATCAGAATATTGTAAAGAGCAAAATAAATTTATATTTGAAATTGTTACACATGTTTTTCAATTAATATTACAAGAAAAAATAATATCAATATCAAATATATTAGATTCAGAAAAATGTATAAATCAAATATTAGATTTACCAAAAGATGATTTTATAAATTTCACTTTTCATAATACTGGAAAAAGTATAAGTGATATTGGAAATGAACGTGAATGCCTTAATAATGATACTTTTTCTTATTTTCACGTTAGATTTTATTTAAAAGATTTAACAAAATTAAGTAATATTGAAGATGAACCTGTTATGGATTTTTTAGAACAAAATTTTTTTTATGTTGGATTTTGTTTTTTAAAAACATGTAATAATACTTTTATTAATATTGTTAATCATGATAAATTATTTCGAAAATATATTAATGAAAAATTAAAAATTGATCAAATTTTTATTCATTTTTTTAAAAAAGAAAGTGATATAAATAATTTGTTTATATTATTACCTGAATGTTTCGGAATATTTATTTTAATAAAAATAATAATTGGAATAGTAAGATTAATAATTTATCCAGATGGATATGAGGCAGAATTTAATAAAAATTACTCTGAATCAATTGAAGTTTATGAAAAAAATACTATAGAAAATAAAAATAATTTAACAAAAGATTTAAATGATAATAATAAAATAAATGGAATTGATAATCTAAATATTAATGGAAATTTGCAAAATAATATTCAAAGAATGACTTTAATAAGTAAAAGTAATAGTGATGAATCAAGTCAATATAATCCTGAATTTGATAATGAAAATAAATTTCCAATTAAATTAAAAACAATAAAATTATTAGATTTATTTGATAATATTCATAATTTAACTAGTCAATATAATAGATTTTATAATTCAAATAGAATAAATCAATTAGCAACAATAAAATCAATAATAATGTATTTTTTAATATTTAATTATATAATTAGTACTAATAAAGATTTACCAGGAAAATATTTTTTAATTTCTCATTTTTATAAAAGTCCTTTTTTTTTCTTTGTAAAATTATCTATTCATGCCACTACTTCTTGGATAATGATTGATGCTGCGATATCTTCTTTTAAATTAATGAATTATATTGAAACTGAATTATTAATTAATCCTAAAACTCAAATAAGTATATTATGCTTATTTAAATTTTGGTTATTATCAATTCCTAAAATTGTACTTTTTTTTTTAATTTATTATGTATTTCATATTTATGCAAAATATTTTGAATCTTTTACTGATTCGAAAAGTATGTTTGATTTTTATAATGATTATGTTCAAAATGGTTATTATTGTTATAAACATCCTTCAAGTATTTTTTCACCAAAATTTTTTTATATTGATTTTTTTGAAAATAAAATTAAAGATATTTACTCTAAATATGAAGTTCCATCTCCTTTTTTTAATAATTGTTTTGGTTTTGTAAATATTTATGAAAATGAATTTTATTTTTTTATAATAATGATAATTTTAATTTATTTTTTAATAAAATATAGAAAAAGAAGATTAGAAAAAATAATATTTATTTCTGGTATATTTTATGTAGTTTTAATCCCTATATTTAATTATATATTAATAACTCATTCTGGTTTATATACATATCCAAAAAATTATAAATTATCTCATATTTTAGGTGAAAATTATTCAATTAAATATCCACATTTAACTATATGTTATTATTTTTTTGGATTTATTATTGGAATTTGTTATTTTTATAATTTCCATAATAAATATTATCAAGATATAAATATTGATAAAGAAAAAATTAAAGAGGTAAATAAAAATTTACCTTTTTATTTTTGCCAAAATATTGTAAATAAATTAAAAAATTTATCAGCCAGAATAAAAATTATTTTATTTTGGATTTTAGTATTCATTATTTTATTATTATGTTTTAATTTCACTTTAATTCAAATTCTTTATGAAAATGAAGAAAAGGAATTATTATTTGAATTTAATAGTTTTTGTCTTTTTATTTTTCATTCAGAAAAATTTTTATATGGAATTGCTTTCTTTTTCTTAAATTTAATTATTATAGTTTATCCTCAAGATTCCTTAATTCAAGAAATTCTATCAATTAAAAATTTTGTTGTTTTTGAAAGAGTTAGTTTTTGTTTTAATTGTGTTAGTCAAACAATGATTAGTGTTATTTTTATTAGTTTTGTTAATCAATATAAAATTGGTTATTTAAATTCTTTTTTTATGACTATTGGTATTTATTTGTTATTATTTCTTTTAAGTTTAATTTTAACTATTGTTATAGAATATCCAATTAGAATTTTTATTAAATGGCTTACTAGAAATAAACTACAAGATATTCAATTAGAAAATAATATAAATCCTTTTTAATTATTCATATTAAATATAGTTTTTAAATAGAAATATAATAATTAATATATAGTTTCAAAAAATTAAAAATATTATTTCAAAAAATAAACAATTAAATAAAATATTTTAAATTTACTTATTTATTTATTAACATTATTTTCAAAAATTATGATATTATGATTGATATTCATTATTATCCATATAATTCTCTTGTTGGTTATTATAATTTGAATTAGTCATTTCATAATTAGCCATATCATTATTATTATAAAAATTAGAGTTACCACTTCTCTGTAAATAATCTTGATTATTCATATTATTATTCATATTATTATAATTATTATTATCATAATTATTATTTGAATTCATATTATTATTTGAATTACTATCATAAAAATTTTCATTATTATGAAAAGTATCAAAGTTATTATTATTATTATTTATATTATTATTATTATTATAATTCATATTATTTCTTTTTCTTTGTCCTCTTTGATAATTTCTATTTACATCATTTTGAGTTTTAAATGCTTTATAATTCATTCTATCATTAAGAACTTGAGGTCTAATTTTTGATTCAACATAAGATAAATTTCTATTATTTTCTCTATTTTTAATTTTAATATCATCAATTGAAGTATAATAAGGTCTTCTTGGATGAAATTTAGTAATATTTCTTTCAATTTCTTTAATATCTGGAATAAAAACTTCTGTTCTTGCAGTAGTAAAATTTTTTCCAGTTTTATTTATTGATTTATTTGAATGATATGATTGATCATAATAAGAATCTTCTTCATATTCTTCTTCTTCATTTTGATAATATTGTTTTTTTTTTGGTTTATAATTTCTTAATTCAAATAAAATACTATCAAAATCATTTCTTGAAAATTTTAATGTATTGAATGAGTTTTTTAAATTTAAAATTCCTATTTCAAATACATCTGGGATTATTTCATTCCATAATTTTGTTGGGTAAATACTTAAAAATTCTCTTGCTGGTCTTCTTTGAAATATTTTATTTATATCTATACTTCTATCCATTTTTTATTATATTTTTTTATTAAATATTATTTTCTTTCATTATACGTTAAAAGAATAAATATAGAAAATATTAAAGTAAATTTTTTTATATTATTATTTATTTATATTAAATTAATATCTTATTTTAAATCTTTATCCATTAAAAATTATATTTTATATATATAATTTAATTAATAAACAAATCATAAAAAAGTTACTTTTTTTTCATTTTAATAATATTTTATTATAATAAATTTAAAATACCCTATTTCAAGAAAGAAGAATAAACATATTCATAAAAAAATAAATAATACCGATGAAATTAAATCAAAACTTAAAAAATAACAATCATTTTGTATTTTTTCCTTAGATATCAGTTTTTTAAGAGGAAAAAGATTTTTATCATATTTATCATTAATATTATTATATTTTTCACAATTTTCATTATTAATTATTTCAATATAATTTTTATCATTATTATCATTCATACTTTTATTTCTAACATGCAAATTTTTTTTTCTTTCTTTTTATTATCTATATTAACATTATTATGTTTTTTTACATTAAATATTTTACTTTTATTTCTAGTCATATCTTTAACAGTTTGAAAATTTAGTCAAGAACTTTTTAGTGCTTAAGTAAAGCATTTTCAAGATAAATTCTTTCTTGAAAATTAGTATCTTCATTTGATTTTCTTTTCTTATTTTTTTCTAAAACATTTAATTCATTTTTTTCTGTATCTAAGTTTTAATTTTATTTTTATTTGAATTTCATTTTCTTGAAAATTCGGATTTTGAAAAAACAATTATTTGAATAATTTTTTATTTCATTATTTTCTATATTTTTTTCTTCTTCTTGATTAACAATATTTTCTTATACACATTTTATTTCATCTAATGAAGTTTTTATATTAAAAATGCCATTTGATAATTTTTTATTCTTAATTCACTTAACTTTTAGATGTCTTCTGTAATATTATTTTTTTGAGTTTGTGATAAGGGAATGTAATTATTCATATTTATATTATTGTCTATTAATTATTTTATTTCTTCAATTTAAATTTTATTTTCTTTTAAACAATTTTCAAATTGAATTTGATATCATATGATTAAAAATACTATTTTGATATTATTATATATTTTCTTATTTTGAATATTTTCATCTGCATTCAACTTAGAATCAGATTTATTTTTTCTTTATTTATTTTTTTTAGATTTTTATTTGATATAGTTTTATAATTGAGAATAATTAATATTGTTTTTCACTTTTATCAACTTTTTCATTATATTTTTTATTTATTGGTAGATCTATTATACTTTTTTTAGAAGTATTTTTTGAAATTTTTTTGAATCTCTTTTTGAAGTTTTTTAGAATTACTTTTAGAAGTAATTTTAGAAATATTTTTTGAACAATTTTTATTTAAACCTTTTGTGTTCTCTTTTGATGGACTTTTGTTTCTTTTTTATTAATAATCAGATTTTTTATGAATTATTATTGATTGATTTTTTTTACATTAAAATTAACATTTTTATTTTCATTTTTTTTTTATTAGTTATAATTGATATTTTTCAGTACCTATAATTATTTTTTAATATCTAATTTTGCATCATTATGAATAAATGTTTTGCTTACTTTTTTTAAATTATCTCTTATTTTATCATCTTTTAATTCATCTTTAAATTATCTTTAATTTGAATTTTTTTATTTGTCTTTTTTCTTCTGAATTTTGTTTTTTTCCATTTTAAATGAAAATTAAAATATATAATAAAAATTAATAAATAAATAAAATAAAAAAATAATTTAATATCATTTAAAAGACAAATTTAAAAAAAAAGTAAAAACATTTCTTAAATAAATTTTTAAAAATATTAATTATTAAATATATAATTTATTAAATATTTAGAAATAAAAACTCTTGTATTTTTTGAATATTCAAATAATGTATATAAATTAATAATTGAATTTAAAGGCTTAATTCCATTTTCTCTTCTATGCCATTCAATTTCAAATTTTGTATTTTCTATATTTTCATCAAATTTAACATTTATTACTTTTAAAGGATAATCTTCATCTAATCTTCCTATAATTTTTTTTGTATTATTTAAATTTTTATTTCCTAAACTTTTCATTTTTTTCTTTTTTTTTTTTGGTACTAATTTTTTTTTTCTTTCTTCTTCTTCAAATTTATTTATTAAATAATCACAATTTATAAAATTTTCTTTTGGTTCTAATGTTGGAATTGACCCATCTTTCCATTCTACTTTATAATATGTTTTACCTTTAATTCTTTTTTTTTTTAAAATTTTTGAAAATTCATAAATTGAATTGTCTTCTTTTATTTTTTCTCCATCTTTTTCCATTATTTATATTAATTTAAAATTTTCTTTTTGTTTATTATTTAAAAAAGATAATTTTTAAAAATTTTTTTTTAAAGTTAAAAAAATAATATAATATATAAGAGCTATCAAATTTATATTTTTTTTTATAATTTATTATATTAAGTATTATTTCTACCAATTTTAATAATTTGGAATTTTTGAGATAAAGAATTATCATTTGTATTTGTATTATTTATATTATTTTTTTCTATTTTTGGTTCAATCATAAATAAAGACTTAACATATTTAATAATAAAATGATGTTCTAAAAATTTTAAAAAGCAACATTTACAAATTGTTCTTACATTATTTTTTTCTTTGATATTTTTTTGAATATTAATATTTTTAGATAATCTAATTTTTAAATTATAAATATTTTGAGCTGAATAGTTGATTTTAAATAAAAATTTTTTCTCCATTACAATATAAAAAATATATTGAAAACATTGTAACTGATTTTCCCATCTAATATATTCATTAGAATCTCCATTTTTATTATTACAAATATCACATTTGTGTTCTATAAATTCACTTATTGTATAAAAATTACCACATTTTTCATAAATTGGTTTACAATCTTTTGATAATTCTATAAAATCATTTCTTGGATTTGGAAATCCTTTTTTTCTTTTTATTATTTTTTTATTTATATTTAATAAATTTATTCTTTTGAAACAAATTTCTTTTTCTTTATTCATCAATTTAATTTTTGGATTTCTTTTCTTTTGAAGTAAATTGTCATATTCTTCTATTTTATTTGAATTTGAATTTGAATTTGATTTTGATTTTGTTTTTGGAATTGTTTTTGATATTGATATTGATTTTGGTTTTATTATTGTTTTTGATATAGTTTTTGTGTTTATATTTTGATTTTGTGTTTGTGTTTTTATCTTATTTATTATTTTTAAAATTCTACCTCTATTTATATTTTTTATTATTTTACTTAAGTTTGTTTCATTTTTTTTTTCAATCATTGTTTCTATTGTAGAAATAATAATATTTTTTATAATATTATCATTTACAACATTATTATTTATATCAATTTTTTCATCAGGTTCATCTAAAAAGTTAAAAAAAGAATTTTCATCCTCAGATATATTATTGATTATTTCTTGTTGTTTTCTTTTTGATTCATTTTTTTTTAAATGTGATATTGATGATTTGATTATATCTGATATTGATTCCTATTGATAAAAATGTATTTTACCTTTATTTTGAATGAATCTTTATTATATTTAGGATTCATTTATATGGTTTTTTAATAAAATAAATTCTTTAATAAAAATTAAATTTTATGGTATTAATCAAATATGGTTAATTATTTAATAACAATCTTAAAATTAATCTTATATTAAATAATATATAAATTATTTTCTATCATATCAATTACACATATATGAATATTATATTATATATATAATTTAAATTAAAATATTATAAAATATATTTCCTTTAAATTTTCTATTAATTTTTATATCTTTCTCTCAAAAATAATAATAAAAATGAATATAAATATATTAAATTATAAATTTATTTATCAATATTTTTAATTTAAAGATTGTTGTTTAAATTGATTGTTTAAAATTATAATTATTTTCTTAAAATATTTATTTATTCCTTGATTGATGTTATTGAAACCCTTTTTGAATTTAATATAATTAATTTATATAATTAATATTTTATCTTTATTTGATTTCAATTGTTACGTCTTATTTTCTTTAATATAATTTTTTTAATCTAATTAAAATAAAAATTTAAATAATTTATTGTATATTTAAATAATATATATTTTAATATTTAAAAAGGTTTGATTATTCATAAATATAAATAAATGGAATGTTTATTTTTTGTATAAAAATTTTTTAATGAGGATATTTCCAATAAAAAACAAAATGTTTAATTTTTTTTTTATATAATATATAATTAATAATTTTATATTTAACTATGGAATTAGAAGAAAGTGGATTTGATGAATCTTTACTTAAAGCTCCAAAGCAAAAGTAAAAATTAATATAATTGAAAATAGATTTTTAATTCCAAAACTTAATGTTAATCAATTTAATTTGGATTCATCAATTAATAAAAAAAATAAATCCACAAAAAAAATTTCTTTTCAAATAAAAAAAAAATATCTTAATGACAATGATAATTTATATTTAAATAATAATGAAAAAGTTAAAATTAATAATATTAAAGATTCATTTAATGCAGAAACTGATACATCAAGTAATAATTATTTTGATATAAATAAATACTATTCATCTCAAGATGAAAATATTGATGAAATTATAAATAACAATCATTCAAATTTCCAAATATTAAATTTATTAAAATGTAATCTTTAAAATTAAAAATTAATGCATTTATTATATCCTTTGTAATAATTATAATTATTTTTTAAATTTTAGAATAATATACATTTATATTCTTTAACTTAATCATAAAAAAAACTATTATGAATAATGAAGTATTATATTTATAAAATATGGGTACAATTTAGCTTTTTATTATTTTTTAATTTAATATATAAATAAAAATATTTGTTTTAAAAAAAATGAATAATTCTTCATATACACCCTCATATCTTCATTCAAGTAAAGTTTCTTTAAGTAATAATAATAGTAAAAAATTTTCAAGAACAAGTAATAATGGCCCAGTAAAATTAATTGAACCTCACTTAAATAATTTCAATTTAATAACAAATCCAAATAGAAGTATCATGAGTAATAATTCAAGATTTCATCAATTTGAAATGAAAGAAGGAGATGATTCTTATATAATAAGTTCAAAAAATTTTGAAGGAATATCAAATAAAGATCAATATAAAAAAGACTTTAGAAAAATATTTAATAGAAATTTAAATTCAAATAATACAAATTTTACAAATGATGATTCAAAAAGTTTTAATTTTCATACGAATTTCGTAGAAGAAAATAGTATAAATATATCAATATATGAAAAAAAAAGAGAAAAACCAAGAACAAAAACAACAAGAGAAATAAATGGTTTAAATTATCAAGATTTAGTTGATATAATTAATAGAAGAAAATTATTAGCAGAAAAAATGAAAATTGAAAAAGAAAAAAAT
>Ga0256407_10006350_pt1 | contig 18316 bp, 11 predicted proteins | sample RumenRJG_04DNA_FD_193489 | JGI IMG/M metagenome (GOLD analysis project Ga0256407, IMG submission 193489) | Bovine rumen microbial communities from Lethbridge, Alberta, Canada - RJG_04 | ecosystem: Host-associated > Mammals > Digestive system > Stomach > Rumen | place: Canada: Alberta...
ATTATAACTAATGTCTTATAATGAGTTGAAAAAAAAAAATAAATAATAAAAAAGAAAAAGAAAGTAAACAATGTCAAAATAATAAAAATATTGATGATTTACTTGATTTTATTAATGATGGTGTGTTGATTTATTTACTTAAATATTAAATAAATGAAATAATTTTGAAATAATATTTAAAAAATCTTTAATTTTCCAAATAAATTTAAAATTAATTTTTATTAATATAAAATTTTGATTTTATAAATTATAAAATAATTTAAATATTTCTATAATTAAACTATATAAAAATTAAATAAGATGTATATAATATAAAATTTTCTAATAAAAATATCCTTATAACCTTTTCAATAGTATATTTAAATTATAAATTAAATTTTAATTTTTAAAAATAATTAAAGGAAATTTCATTAATATTTTCTTAATGTAATTTAATTAAAAGATTTATGGATAATGAAAATCATATGAATCCAAATCTTTTATCATATAAAGAATTAATATATTTCAAAGAAGAAATATATCGTTCATTAAAAGATTTGGAAAAGAAAATAAATGAAAAAACAATTGAATTAATTCAATCATTTACAGAAAAAATAGAAGCAAATCAAAAAAATATTGAAAAATTTAAAAAAGAAACAAATATTTTTTTAACAAAAGAAGAATTTAAATCAGAAAAAAGAGAAATAATAAGAGAATCTTCAAATAAAAATTCAAACGATGAAAAATTAACATCAATTGAAATTCAAATAGAAGCATTAAGAAAAGATTTAACAGATTCATGTTTTAAATATGATAAAATATATATAGATCAATTAACATTACCTGGGATAATCGGAGATGGATGTAAATTTAAAGGAGTAAAAGATTATATTAAACAAAATATTGAAGATTTATCAAATATTAATTATACTAATGAAAAAACTTTAAAAGATATTAGAATGGGAAAAGCTAAAATGGAAAATAGAATTAAAGAATTTAATATACAAATTGAATCTTATAAACAAACTATAAATCAAAATTTAAATATTAAAATTGCTCAATTTGAAGAAAGACTTGATGAAAGATTTGTTCCTATTGAAGGTGATATTAAAAAATTAATGAATGAAATTAATATTCCTGAAAAGAAAAAAAATTATGAAAAAGAAATAAAAGATATTATTAAAAATACTAAAAAAGAAATTAATGATAATATTGATAAAACTAAAAAAGTGACTTTAAATACTATTAAAGATTTAGATTTACTTAAATCTGATTTTAAAAAAATGAAAAAAACAATAGTTGATTTTTCAAAAATATTATCTAAACAATATGAAAATGGATTTAAAAATGATGATTTTTTAAGAAGTAATATGATAAGTTTTGAAAGAAAGAAAAATATAAAAAGACATGCTACAGTTACAATGAGAAATAGATTTATGAGTAGTAGTTTAACAAAAAGAAGATTTTCAAATAATGATTTTAATATTTCAAATAACTTAAATGATATTATTAATGAAGATAATGAAAATTTAATTAGTAAAAAATATTTAAAATATGAATCATCTATAAATTTATCTAAAAGTTTAATTAAGGATAATAATTTTAATAAAATGGAAAGTATAAGAACAGAATTTAAAAATGAAAATTACGATAATAATTTAAATAATAGTAATAATAATATTAATAATATTAATAGTAATAATAACATTAACATTATTAAAGATAATAATAATATTGATGAAAAAATGTATGATGAGAAAAATATTATTAAAAAAAAAAGTTTGAAAAATAATATATATTCTGCTGAAGTAAAAACAACATCTATTAAAAAAATTGAAAATTTTAGTGAATTAGAAAATAATGATAAAAAAAATGCAAATATTAAACCAATTCTTAGATTAAGTTCAATTAAAAAAAAAGTAATTTTTGAAAATAAAGATTCATCTATAAAATTTAATATAGATAATAAAAAAATAACAACAATTTCATCAATAAATAAAGAAGAAGAAATTCAAAAAAATAATATAATAAATAATTACAACTTAAAAGAAAATTTAAATGAAAATCAAAATATTAAAAAATTAATACAGAATCAAATAATCCAAAATTCAATAAGTAAATCAATTAATGCTCCAAATATTAATAATAATCAAAATTTTATAAGTAATTATTCAATAAATGATGATAATAAAACCCAAAATAAAATAATAATTAATAATAATATAAATAATTCAAATTCTTTCAAACCTGAAAATAAAATAATAAAAAAAATTGAAAATTCATCAAATCATGAAATTAAAAATATAAAAAATTTAACATCAGATAATTTTGAAAAAAAAAATGATATAAGTGAAATAAAAGATTCTATTGAAAGTAAATTTAAAAATAAGTTCAATAAAAAAGATTATATAAAAAATAAACAAAAAAATTATTCTCAAGTAATTCCAAATTTTAAAAAAACATATAATTCAACAACACAATCATTTAGAAATAATATAACAACACCAATTAGAATACATAAATCAATTCCAACAGATCCAAATTTAAATTATTATATTAGAAAAATAGAAGATGAACAAATTATTGATATTCCACTTATTCCTTATAATAAAAATTCTTTAGAAATTAATAAAAATAAAACCAATATTGAAAAAAGATTAATAGAATTGGAGTATTTTACAAAAAAAAAATTTGATGAATTAGTTAATGAAATTAAAAATTTTATTCCAATTCATTTTAATTCATATATTAAAGATTATGTTATAATTGACTCTTCTCCTATTAAAAATAGAATTCATTCTAGATTATTATCTGTTGATAATGAATCAAAAAACAATGTATATTCATAATTTGAAAGATATAATATATAATATTTTATAATATAATAAATAATTTAATTAATTTTTTTTTTGATATATATTAAAATTTAAATATATTTATTTAATTAATTCATTAAATGATATTATAAAATACAATTTTAGATATATTATCATTTATAACAAATCTTTATAACTTTATTTATTATTATTAGAATTCTTATAATAATAATTATTTGTTTCACCTAAAGTACAAACTGCTTCTTTATTAATTTCATTTATTATTATATTTAATTCATTTTCTACATCAAAATTATCACTATTCATTGAGAAATCAACATTATTTTCAAAAGAATAACCATCTTTATAACTTATTGATATTTTATCATTATCATTATTTATATTATTTGAATTACATTTTTTAGTATCAGCAGTAGAACTTCCATTATTATTTATATTAAATTTTAAACAATGATTTTTTAACATAGAAATAATTTTTTTTTGTTCTTTAAATTTTTGTTTATATTTCTTATTCATTTCAATATAAAATTTAAGTTTAAAAGTTAATTTATCAATATATTCTTTATCTTCAGTATTAGATTTATTATTTGCTAAAATAATAGTTTTTTCATGATTATTATTACAATCTAATGAACTTTTATCAACAGGTTTATATTTATTTATAATATTTGATAAATCTAATTTAGGTACAATTAAATCACCAGAACTAAAATTTTTTCCAGTTGTAGTTAAATATCTTTTTTGTTTTATTTTAGAAGGACATTGTACTAAAGGAGAATCACAAATATTATTATTTGAATCTATTTCATATTTTGAAGTTGAATCTTTATTAGAATCTTTATTTGAAGATGAAGAAGAAGAATTTGAATCTTGTGTTAAAATATAATCAAAAGTTTCAATATTTTCTAAATTTCTTTTTATTCTTTTTCCTTTTTTTATATCATGAATTATTTCTTTTAACATTGAAATTTTAATACTATATTCATTATTTAATTTATTTGCATCATTTAATAAATGAGAATATTTTGTTATTATCTGTCTAGTTTCATATAATTCATTATTCATTTCAATATTAAATTGATCTGGTGATGTACAAATATAAATTTCTTTATTTGAATTTAAATCATCTTTATAATATTTATTTATTTGATCTTTATATTGTTTTATTTGATTTTCTTGTTCAATATTTTTATTTTCTAAAATAAATATTTTATCATCTAATTCTTTTAATAAATCTTCATAATATCTTATTTTATCATTTAATTCTTGTTGACATTCATATAATTTTTTTTCTAAATTTAAATTTTCATTATATAATTTTATATTTCTATTTGAGATTTGAACATTTTCATTTTCTAAAGATGAAATTATTTGTGATAATTGAATATTTACTTTTGTATTTGATGCAATTGATTTTATTTGTTTATTTAACATTTCTTTATTTATTTTTAATGTAATTCTTAAATCTTCTAATTGAACTTTTAAACTTTTATTTTCTTTCATATACATTATTATTTTTTCTGCATATTCTGATATAATTTTTTGAGAAACTGATGTTTGTAATTTTGATTTTTTATTTTTCATAACAATTATAAAAAAATATTTTTTAAAAATTATTTAATTTTAATTATGTCAAGTTTATGTTTTGATGAAAGAAATAATAATAATTTTAATTCTTTTAATAAAAAAACATTTGAAATAAATTCTTCTAATAATAATAATTTTTCATCTGAAAATTTATGTAATCAATTAACAATAAATGATACATGTAATGGAATAAAAAATAATACTTCAATGAAAATGTATTCAAAAGATTATGTTGAAGAACTTAAAAGATTATTTAATAAAGAAAAAGGTGAATTAGAATATAAAATTAATTTACTTCAAGGGAATATAGATAATATAAAAAGTACTTTTCAGGAACAAATTAACAATTTTCAGAATAGTTATCAAATAAATTTAGAAAAAAATAAATTATGTCTTGAACATAATTTGAATTTAAAAAAAAATGATGAAGATTGTATTGATAAAAAAATAAATCAATTAATTGAAGAAAATAAAAATTTAGAAAAACAAAATAATATATTAAAATCTTCTTTAGAAGAACAAGAAAAATTAAAAAATGAAAATAATAATCGTTATAATTTACAAATAAAAAATTTAATGGATGAAGTAAATAAATTAAAAAATTCAATGGAACAATCAAAATTAAATTTAAATAATACTTCAAATGAATCTTTAAAAAATATAAATAAAGAAATTCAATTAATGAATCAAAAATTTACAATGGAATATGAAGAAAAAAAAAAAGAATTAAAAGAAAAAAAATTAAAACTAGAAAATATATTAAATAATAATTGTAATAAAATTTGTGATTTAAAAAATAAAAATCAAGAATTATGTAATTTAATAGAAAATATAAATTGTAAACTTCGATTTATAGAAAATGAAAATAATAATTTTAAAGAAGATATAAATAAAGGAAAATGTTATATTCAAAATGAATTAGAACAAAGAGAAAAAATAAAAAAATGTTTAGAAAATATTCAAATTGAAAATGATAGTATAAAAAATGATTTTAATTATTTTGAAAAAACAATTGAAGGATTAAAACAAGAATTAAATATGATGAAAGATACTAATTCAAAAAAAGAACAGGATTATAATTATTTATTATCTCAAAGTGAAAAAATAAGAAAAGATTTTAATGTAAAAATGTTTGATAATGAAGCTTTAGAAAAACAATTAAGATATCTACAAAATGAAAATTATGAATTAAAAAAATTAGTAAATGATTCAGAACAAAGATTATTGAAATAAATATACAAATTGAATAAATATTTTATATTTTTTTTTTATTTAAACATATTTATTTATTAAAATTCAAATTTAAAAATAAAATATAAAAAATTAAATAAAAATTAAAATTATAAAAACAAATTACCTAATTTATTTATATATGATTAAGCCAAATATTTATCAAAATATTCCATAAATGACTCACCTAAAGTAATATTTCTATCAATTAAATTAGCCATCATATAATTTTTCTTTTCAAAAAAATAAACAAAATAATAATAAAAATAAGTAAATAAATTCTTAGTCCAAGGATAAATAAATTTATTCTTATAATAATATTCATAAGTATAAGCAAAAACAACTTGAGAATTAATAAAAACTTTATTATATCCTAATTTATATATATCAGTATTAAATAAAGTACATTCACTTTCTCTTTTTTTAATTCCATGTCTAAATTTAACTTTTTTATTTTCTAAAACAGTCCCATTAAAAATAAATAAACCATTCCAACAAGAAAAAACTCTAATAATTCCATTATTAATTAATTGATCTTGAGCAACTTTATTCATAAAAAAAGGATAATAATGTCTTAATTCTTCTCCATTTAAATCAATACTAACCCATGTATCATAAAAACTTTCATAAAAATCCATTCCACAAACACAATCAAAATTTCCTTTATTTGTAGATAATAATTTAATAATATCTTCATATGTAAATATTATATCATTAAAAAATAAAATTTTAGTTTTATTAAAATTTAAATTTGGTATTTCATATATAAAATTAAGAGCAAGATTTCTTAATTCTGTTAAATATTCTATTCTTTCTTTTTTTCCTTTTTTTGTTATTGGAGTTGTTACTATTTTATTTATTATTTTTAAATTGTTTAAATATAATTCAAATTCTTTTAATGTATTTATTGTAGTATCATTACTGTCACCATTTTCAAATATACTTATATATACATTTTTTGTTCCTAGATAATTTATTAGTAATTTCATTTGAGTAATCCAATTTGGTAATATGTATTCATTGTTATATAAATTTGCTGTAATATAAAATTTTTCATCTTTTTGAATAAAATCTTCTTTTTTTATGAAGTATATAAATAAATGTAGATTAAAATAATAAATTGATATTTTTGTAATTATTAAGATTAGGATTATTGAATATAATAATTTTTTATTTTGTTTTAAATATGAAATATTCTTTTCAAATAAATAATTTTGTTTGTTATTAATAATATATGTAATGAAAATTAAAATGAAAATTCCTTTGAAAAAATTTTCAAAAGGAAGATAAAAAAATAATAAATGATAAAAAGGATTATGATCTTGAATAAGTATAAAAGAAAATATAAAAGATAAAGGAAATTTTATCAATAACATTATATTAAATTTTGTATTACCAATAATGATGTCTTTAAGTATTTTTAATCCAGAAAGACAATAAATAATATAAAAATAATAAGAAACATTAGTAATACTAATATATAATCCTAAAATTAAAATTAATAAAAAAGATTCTTCCATTTCTATAATTTTAGATTATTTCATCTAATAATAATAAAAATGAAACATTGAAATGATGAATTATTAAATATAAAAATCAAATATATAATTATAAATAAGAAAAATAATTTTAAAAGATAAAGATTAAATAAAAAATAAAAGATTTTCAATTTAATTTACATTTTCATTAAAAGAATCTTATATTTATATATAAATATTTTATATATTTAAATATTGTTTATAGTAATTAAAAAAAAAATAAAAAAAAAAATAAATTTAAAAATAAAAAATAAAATAATATTTTAATATCAGCAAAAAAATAAATAAAATGAAACAATCATCAACAACAAACAAATATATGAATAAAAGAAAATCATTACTTCCTAATGACTTTTACCAAAAATTATTTGAAGCAGAGAATAAATTTCAATCATATCCTTCAATGCAATCATGTGAAGAATTATTATTAATATATAAACAAGGAACTGAATATTTTGGTAATATAAGTAGTAAAGAACATAATTATTTTATAAATGCAATTCAAAAAATAGTTTCTGCTCAAATGACAACAAAAATTTTATCAAATAAAAATGATAATAAAACTAATAAAAAATATCATCCTAATATTAAAAATCAAGTTGCTATGTTTAATTTAGAACAATATGATTATAAACCAGATATAAAAAATATAATTGATAATTGTGAAAATTCAATGAAAAAATCTTTAGATTATTTAAATAAAAATATTAATTCTCAAAAGACAAATTTTAGAAAAAATATTCGTAAAAAAATATTTAAATCAAGATTTGAAAAAATAAATGAAGATGAAGAAGAAGAAAAAGAAAAAGAAAATGAAAATATAATATTTAATTCAGGTAGTAAAGTAAAGATAAAAAATGAATTTATAATACATGATGATTTTAAAAGAAAAAGACAAAGATATAATTCAATATCAAGATTAAATTATCCAACAAAAAATTTTATGAGTTTATCACAAACTTCTTTTTTTAAAAAACCAAAAAGAAAAATTTCAATAAATTCAGATGATGGAGAAAATAATAATAATAATATTAATAATAATAATAATAATAATAACAATAATAACAATAATATATTAAATAAAACAAGAAATAGAACATATAGTGAAATTTTTGATGATAATATAATTAAAAAAATAACAAAAAAAAATGATTTTCATCATAAACAAGATTTATCTCAAGATTTAATACAATTTTTAAAAAATTATAGTGTTAAATTACATTATTTATTTCAAACTCCTTTAAATGATACTTTAAATATATTAAATGATATTTTTGATAAAAATTATGTAGAAATGAAAAATCAATATTTTGAATATGAAGAAAATGTAAAAGGTTATTTAGCATTATGTGAAGATCCTAATCAAGAACCTTTTAAAACTTTAATTGAAAGTCTTAAAACTGAACTTAATGAATCTTTGTTTTTAATTAATACTGGAGAAGAAAATGAAATTAAAACTTTAACTGAAAAAAATATTAAAAATAATTTAGTTGATATGATTACTATTAGTAATTTAAATGATGATACTATTGCCCAAATTGCAGAAATATTTAAATAATATTTAATGTATTAATTAGTATATTAGTTTATATTTGATGAATTATTTTCAAATTATTTTATTATTTAATTTTATTTATTCAAAATTATTTTTTTTTACTTTTTAAAATAATATAATTTAATAATTTATTTTATTATGAAAAAAATTTGTTAAAATATGGATTCTAATATGAAAAATGATGAAGGAAATAATTTAGATGAAGATAAATTAAAACAATTAAAGAAAGAAACACAGATAAAAATTTATAATAAAGATGCAAATGTATTTAATTCTTTAAATATTAGAAAATCAAGTAATAGAAATTATTCAAAAATAACAAATGAATTATTTAAAATAATAGAAGAAACAAAAAAAGAAAAATCACAATTTTATAATGAATTTAATCTAAATATTTTAGGTGATCATAAAAAAAATCAAAAAAGAAATTTAACTCAATTAAATAATTATAATAATACAACAATAGTAACAGATATTTTTAAAATTCCTCCTGAAAAAAGAACATTTGAAGATTTATTAACAATAAGAAATTATTTATTAAAAACAAAATTATATTCTTATTTTAAAAATGAAGATATTTTAGAAGAAGCAATTCAAAAATTAATAACAATGTGTTCAGTAGAATTTGAATATATTAATTATAATAAAAATGATTTTATATATAAATCTGGCGATATACCGCAAAATTTTTATTTAATATTAAAAGGTAAAATTAATGTTTTAAAGCCAGCTTATAAAAAAGAAATATTCTCTGGATTACAATATTTTACTTATTTAATGGATTTAAAAAAAAAAAATGAATCATTTTTAATGAATTCATCAATAAAAGAAAATCAAAAAGTTTATCCAATTATAGAAAAAGATATTAATTTACTTCCTTATATATATATTCAATATACTTTAAATTTAATTTTACAAGATTTTGAATTTGATTTTAAAGAAGCTCTTCAAATTTCAAATATAACTTTAGAATCTTTAGGTTTAAATAAAGAAATTGAAATAACAAAAGATTATTTAAGTCAAAATAGAAAATTAATTCTATCTCATATGCCAAATATCCCTAATAAAATATATTCAAAATATTTATTTTTATTTGATGATATTTATAAAAAAGAAATTCAATATTTTTATTTTAAAGATTTTTATATTTTAGAATCTGGAGATTTTTTTGGTGATTTTGATTTAGATAGGAATTTAAAAAGAAAAGATACAATTTTAATATTAGAAGATTCAGATTTAGTTTATTTTAATTATAAATTATATGGTAGACATATTTTTAATGAAAAACAAATAATATTAGATAGAGAAATTAATTATTTACATTCAAATTTTTTTTTTTCAAAAATTCAAATTTCAAATTTTGTCAATAAATATTTTGATTATTTTATTATAGAAAAATATAATAAAAATCAAGTTATATTTAAAGAAAATTATCCTTTGGAATATATATATTTCATTAAATCAGGTGAAGTTCAATTATATTCAATAAAAAGTCCAATTCAAATACAAGAATTATTAAATGATTTAAAAAAAAGAATCAATAATAATAAATTATTTGAAGAATATCAATATAGAGAAATAAAATCAAATATTTATGATTTAAAAGATGATTTAAATATAAAAACATTAAATAAAATAATATCTTTAAATAATAATGAAATTTTGGGAATTGAATCTTTTTATTATGGTTATAATTATTTATATACTGCAATTACTTCTCAAAATTCATTAATATATAAAATAGAAAAAATGAATTTAATGTATATTTTAAAAGATGAAAGTTTATGTTATAATCTTTTAGAAAAAAAAGTTTCTGATACAATAAATATTTTTTACAATAGATTATTTTTAATAAATAATACTTTACTTACAATTGCTGATAAAAAAGAAAATTTTAATAAAAAAATAATATTGGAAAATAATTCTCAATCACCAAAAGAAAAAAAAAATAATTATAAAATGAATTTTAAATTTAATCATATTTTTGAACAAATAAAATATGAAAAATTAAAGCAAAAAAAAGAAAAATTACCTTATATTCCAAAAAATAAATCAGTAATTATTAAAGATTTATCAACTCTAAATATTAAAAAATATCAATTTTATCAAAGTAAAACATGTTTACCAAATAATTCAAATAATTCAAGTAAACATATTTTTGAAGATAGTCTTCTTTTTCAAATTAAAAAAGGAATTGATAAATATAATGAAAAAAAAAAACTCAATAAAAATAATATTTTAATATCAAATTTATCAGAAAGAAAAAATATTCATATGAAAATATATGAAAAGAGTCCTAGTATTGATGATATTTTTTCTGTTCAATTTATTCATAATAAAAATTTGGAAACATTTAGAAATTTTTTTTCATCAGAAGAAAAAAGAAATGATTATTCAAAAAAGAAAATAAAAAAAAATGATTTGTCAAAAAGTTTATCATTAAAATTTGATAATAAACAATTAAAAAAATGTTTTGATAATATAAATCAACATAAACAAAATGAAAATGAAAAATTAAAGAATACAATTGATACATATATACCAAAAAGTATAAAAAACCAATTTCTTCATCAAAAATATAAAATAGATTTCACAAAAAAAAAATTAAAATCTTATAAAGAATTAAAACAAAAGCTATCAGAACAAATAAAAATAAAATTTGAATAATAAAAAATTTTATAAATAAAAAAATATACAAAAATAATTTATTTATAAATAATAATAATCTATATATTTAAAAATTATGATTTAATTTAAAAATAAATGGAAGAAGAAGTTTTAATAGATATAAAACCAATATTAGAAAATAATTCAAATATATCATACATATTACCATCATGGGCAAATAAATCAAATAAAATTAATAATCCTTATAATATAGATATATGGAAAGAAGGAATAACAATTAAATCTTTTTCTCTTTCTGTAAAATCTTTTTTTATTATTGGAAGAAATAAAACTTTATGTGATATTACTTTAACTAATCCAACTATATCTAGGACACATTGTGTTTTACAATATAAAAATAATGAAAATTTATTTATTTATGATTTAAATTCTGTTTATGGTACTTTTATAAATGGAGAAAAAATTAATCCTTTAAAATATTATAAATTAAAATCTGGAGATATTTTTAAACTTGGAAATAGTAAAAAAATGTTTATTTTAAATAGAGAAAGTGATGATATTATAAATGAAGAAGAAAATAAATTTAAATTTCATGTTAATGATGAAATTAGGATGTTATTAAATGAAAAGAAAAAAGATGATAATAAAGTTTTTTTCATTAATGAATCAAATTGGGGAATTGATGATTATGATAAAGAAATTCAAGATTATCAAAAAAATGAAGATAATAATAATGAAATTGATAATGATGATTTAACAATTATTAAAAATAGGAAAAATTTAAATGATAATCAAAAAAATTTAATTAATAAAATTGAAAATTTAAAAGACCAAATGGAAAAATTAATAAAACAAAGAAAAAATATTAAATATCAAAAGGAAGAAAATCCTTTAAATAAAAGTGAACAAAATAAATTGGAAAATAAAAATGTATTTTTATTAAAAAAAATAATGGAAATAAAAGATAAAATAATTAAATTAGAAAATACTTTAAAAGAATCAATTAGAATTATTGAAGAAAAAAATTTAAAATTTGATAAGAAAAAATATAATTATTATAATGAAGATGAGGAATTTTTTGATGAAACAGAAATGAATAATAATATAAAAAATGAAATTGACACTTATGATACAGTTAAATTAAGAATTGAAAAATTGTTAATAGAAAAACAAAAATTAATGGATAAAAAAAAAGAAATAGAAAATAATAAAAAATTAAATATTAAAAAAGATTCATTAGATGAATTTTATGATAATTTAAATAATAATGATGAAATATCAATTGTAGAACAAATAAAAAATATAAATCAAAAAATAAATAAAGAAGAATCACTTTTAAAATTTGTTTCTCCAATAAATTTAAAAATTGGAAACAATGAAAAAAGAGATTCTTTTAAAGAAGAAATTATTAATATTAATTCAATAAATAATGAAAGTTTAAATAAACATTCAATTGCAAAATTTATTGATTCATTTCAAAAACAACAAGAAAAAAATTTTCAAAAAGAAAAAGAAGAAAAAAAATTATATCAACAAAAAGAATTAGAAGAACTTCAAAAACCTTTAAATTCAAATATTACTATTGATGAAGATATGAAAATTAAATTAGAACAATATGAAAGAGATTTAAATGGTGATAATAAAATTAAAAAAGATAATAATATAAAAGAAAATGGAGAAAAAAGTCTTTTTAAAGAAATTATTAAAAATATTGGAAATGATAATTTTGATATTAATAAATATTCAAAAACTGGAAATGTAAAGAAAAAAGAGAAAAAAAATATAAATAATGAATTTAATATTCCTAATGAAGAAGAATATTTTAGTGATTTAATTCAAAAAAAAAGAAATAGAAATAGAAATAATAATAATTCTGAAGAAAAAAATTATAATTTGTCTTTAGAAAAATATAATGAAATTCTTTTTGAAAATGATGAAAATTTTGAAGAATTAAACAATAAAACTAAATATAAAGAAGAAAATATTTCTGGAAATCCATTTCAAAAATATTTAAAAAATGACTAATAATAATCATATCTTTATTTCATTTCTAAAAAAAACAAAAAATTATTTATCTTTATAATAAACAAATTATATAAGTATTTTACATAATTAAATATAAAAATCTAATATTTAAATTTTTAATCAAATAATCAAAATAATTTTTAATAAATAAAAATTAATGACAACAACAAATAATGAAGATGAGACAATAACAAATGAAAAAAAATTAATATTATTTCAAAAATCAATAGCACTTGTAGTAAAAAAAAAAGAACAAATAATAACAGAACTTGAATCAAAACTTAAAGAAAAAGAAAATGAAATATTAAAATTAAAAGATGCAAATAAATCAATGGAAAAAAAAAATGATGAAATATTTAAAGAATCAGCAATTGCAAATATTTCAGATATATCAGAAATAAAATTTCAATCTGATAAAGAACAAAGAGTATTAAATGAAATGATTAAAACATTAAAAAAAGATTTAGATAAAAAAAATGAAATAATATTAAAATTAAATGAAGAATTAGAAAATAATAGAAATCAACTTGAATTAGAAAGAAAATTAAATCAAAAATATTTTTCTTTAAAAGCTCCTTTAATGTCTCAAGAAAAAATTGATATTAAATTACATAAAGTTTCATCTGAAAATACTTCTTTAAAAGCAAATCAATTAAATTTAGAAGATACTATTTCTAATTTAAAAGAAGAAAATAAAAAGTTAATAGAAGAAAAAAAAATATTAGAAAAAAATTTAGAAGAAATAAAAGAATCTTCATCAAAAAATTTTTCAATGTTAAAAGAATCATATGATAAATTAATAAAAGATTTTTTAAAAGTTTCAGAAAATTTATATAATTCAAAGAAAAGTTTATCTGAATATAGTAATGAAAATATAAATTATAAAAATGATATAAAAACACTTCAATTAAATATTCAAAATTTAGAAAAAGAAAATATTGATATTAAATCAGAGAATGATGGTATTAAAAAAAGAATTCAAACATATGAATATGAATTTGATTCATTAAAAAAAGAAATTAAAGAATTAGAAAAGACAATATCAGAAAATAAATATTCAAAAAGAGTTTTTTATGTTGAATATACTTATATGGGAGTTTCAATGAATGGAAATATTACAATTGAAAAAGATTTAAAAAATAATTATAATTTTATTATTGAAAATAGAACAACTACAAGGAAATTTTCTTTTTTAGATATTGATATTATTTCTGATAAAAGTGACCCTAGAAAAATTATTATTAAATTTCATAAATTAAATACTACAGAAGAATATTATACTTCAGAAGCAAAAGTTTTATTAGAAAATTTTAAAGAATTTAAAAAAAGAGTTATTGAAGTTTCTGATATTACTTCAGATGCAAAAAGTCAAGCTGAAACTGATAAAAAGGTATATTCAACTGAAAAGAAATTAAATAATTTCTTGAATATAATTTAATAATATAAAATAAATTTATTATTATGTGAATTATTAATTTCAAAATCTTTAATTTTTTTGAAATTAATGTTTAATTTCTTCATTGTATCTTTTTTTAATTATTTTATTTCAATTAAAATATATAAAATACTATTTGTTTCTCAATATGTTCATTCATTTTCTATATAATATCATAAAAATTCCATTTTTTATAAAAAAAGGATATTTTTTTACTTTAAAAAAAAATAATAAGAATCAATTTGAATTTGAAAATAATTATTTTATTAAAATGTTTAAATAATTTGATAGAATTAAATTAATTCCTTATAAAAAGATTTAATTATTATAGTTTTATTATTCATGTTATTATTATTAAAATAATACCTATTAAAGTTGAATAAATTTTATATTTTTATATATTATTTAATAAAATTTATAATATTGAATATATATAATATTACAGACCAATTTTTATTTATCATAACTAAAATGTTGATAATGTACATTTTTCATATTACTTATATTGAATTTATTACGAGATTTTGAATTAATACTTTTCAAATCATCTTCAATTTTACGCATGTATTCTTCTCTTTTATATATATCTGTAATTCTACTTACACAATTAAATAAATACTTTTTTTCTGTTATTAATTCTTCATTTTCATTTCCTTTCTCAAAATTAATTATTGAAAAATTTTTATTATGTTTTGGACAATTTATTCCATTTGTAAAATTATTTGGAGGTTTAGGTTTTTTATTTAAATTTTGTAAATTTTTAATAATTAAATATTCTCTTTTATAATGTAATGGAAGATATCTTTTAAAATCTATTTTTGGTTTAATTACTTTAAATTTATAAATAGATGATAAATCTTTATCTAAATTTATAAATTGATTTTCTAAATCTTTTTTTTTATTATTATCTTTTATTTTATTTTCTTTATTTTCTTCTAAAAGTTCATTAACTTCTTTTTCAACTTTAGTTACTATCTCTTCTGCTTTTGTAATTTCATTTTCTGTTTGAATAATTTTTTTTATTTTAATTTTATTATCCTCAGTTAAACATTTTCTTTCTTTACTTTTTTCTTTTTTAAGAATATTTTTATCATTTTTATTTTTAATTAATTTAATCCTAATTTTATTTTTTCTTCTTATTTCTTCTTCATTTAATTTCTGAGTTAAAGTTTTTTCTTTTAAAAAACTATAATTATTAAAATCATTTTCATCTTTAATAAAATAATTGACATCAATTGAGATAATTTTTTTTTCTTTATCATTGAAATATTTTTTAAAATTTAATTGTTCTTCAAATTCACTATTTTTTTTAATTTCTTGAATATCAGTCATCATTTTTCTTCTTGAATGAGCTTCATAATCTCCTGAATCAAATCTAAAATGTTTATGAAATTGAAATTGTTGATTTAAAAAAGTATTTCCGTTTAAATATTCTAACATTTTCATATTAAAAAATTTATTTTTTGATTCAAATTCATTACAAATTTTAGATTTATGATTTTTTAATAAATTATGAATTTTTAATTTTAATTGTCTTATTTCTTTTAATTTTTTTGCATCTTCAAAATGTCTTTTATTTAATTCATTTATTTCACTTTTATTTCTTTTTAATTTTTCATCTTTTGTTTTTAATTCATTTTTTAAATTTAATATTCTTTTATTTAATAAATTATCTCTATTTTGAAGAGTTAATTTTAATCTTTTATCAAATGAAAATTTAGAATATGAAGTTTTATTAAAATTATTATTATTATTATTTGAAGTTATTTCATAATATATTGTTTGACTAGGAGAAAAAGATTTTGGACTTAAAGAATAAGAATATCTTTTTTCCTTTTTTGTTTGATTTGTTAAATAACTTTTACTATTTGAATTATATGTATTTAAAGAAAAAAGACTTTTACTACTTATAATATTTTCCATTAAATTATTATTAATTTTATTTATTTGAAAAAAATTTAAAAATAACAGAAAAAATTTTTTATACTAATTCCTTCCCAAAAAACTTTTAAAAATTATAAAAAAAATATAATATTTTAACTATTTAATTTATTACTTCCTTGATTAAAATCTCCATATCTATTATTCCCATAATTATTTTTTAAAGTAGCATTATTAGTTTTCATAAAATCATTAGTATTTTCCATATCATTATTATTACTTTCTCCAAAAATAAATTTTTTAATATAAATATCACTTTTAGTATTTCCAAAAATAAACAAATCACCATTAATAGAATAACAAGTATCAATTCTTCCATGATTATAAGAAAAAGTTTTAATATTTCCTAAATTATCATCCCAAATTCTAATTTTAAAATCATACCCAGTAGTTAAAATATAATTATCATTCATTTGACAAATATTATTAATAACAGAATTATGTTTATCATTAATATTAACACATTCTCTTGAATTTAAATTCCATTTTCTAAAAGAATGATCTAAACTCCCACTATATAAAAAATTATTTTTTATTAAACATAATGAAATAACAGTATTATTATGTCCTTTTAAATCAATTACTTTATCATTATCAATATTAATTATTTTAATCATATTATCAAATCCTCCACTTATAATTGAATTAGGAAAATTATTTGAATTAATTGATATCATTGAAGTAACATATCCCTTATGTCCATCTTTAGTTTCTAAACAAATTGCACTTCCTATATCTCTAATTTCAATTTTTTTCTTTTTTGTTTTTTTTTTATGTTTTTGTATATTTATATCATTTTCATTTTCTAATTTTTTATTATAATTTTCTAATACTTCAACAGTTTCTGCTATTTCATTATCATCTTCTTCTTCTTCTTCTTCTTCTTCTTCTTTTATTCCTTTTTTAATATTTTCTTCATTTTCTTTTTCCATTTTTTCTTTTTTTTCTCTTAAATTTTTTTCCATCCAACAAATATAATGAACTTGATTCATTTTAATTCTTTTTTTTATTTTTCCATTATTAATATCAAAAATTAAATAAAATTTATTTAAAGAAGAAGAAATTCCATATTGTTCATTTACTTTTGAAATTTTTGAAAATTCAATAAAATGACCAATTTTTGGTTGAATAATATAAATAATTTTTTGAGTATTTAAATCAATATTTACAATTTTTTCTCCTGAAACTAATACACAATCATTATTTCCTTGAATAATATCACAAATCATAAATTCTAAATTTAATGTTTTTAAACAAGTATATGGATTATTTAATGTCCATAATTTTAATCTTTGATCTGAACTAATTGAACAAATGTGATTTGGATATTTTGGAGTATTGATATGAATTACTTTTATTATTGGACCAAAATGTGCTACATATTTTACTAATTGAGTTGTTGAAAATGAATCTATTTTTGGGAATACTCCTATGTTTTGTGATGAAACATTCATTTTTTTTTTTTTTTTTTTTTTTTTTTTTTTTTTTTTTTTTTTTTTTTTTTTTTTTTTTTTTTTTTTTTTTTTTTTTTTTTTTTTTTTTTTTTTTTAATATTTTTTTG
>Ga0256407_10006353_pt1 | contig 18309 bp, 10 predicted proteins | sample RumenRJG_04DNA_FD_193489 | JGI IMG/M metagenome (GOLD analysis project Ga0256407, IMG submission 193489) | Bovine rumen microbial communities from Lethbridge, Alberta, Canada - RJG_04 | ecosystem: Host-associated > Mammals > Digestive system > Stomach > Rumen | place: Canada: Alberta...
TATTTCTTCTGTATTATTTTCTATTATATTATTTTTATTATTTGAATTTATTTCTTCAATATTATTTGAATTATTATCATTATTTATTATATTTTCATTATTTTTAATTGAATTTATTACAATTTTTTCATTTGATGTATTATTATTATTTACAATATTATTATTACTTTCAATACTATTTATATTAGAATTAATATTTATTTCATCATTAATGCTTTCATTTTTATTTTTTATTTCTATTATATCATTATTTGTTTTGTTTTTAGATAAAATATTCATATTACTTTGTTTTATTAAATCTACTGGAATATATGTTTCATTATCATTATTTTTTTCATCATTATATTGACTTGAATCGTCTTCATCAGAATAATTATTAAAATAATAATTTTCTATATCTTTTTTATCAAATTTTTTAATATTGTTATTTTCATTTAATTTTATATCAATTAAATTATTCAAAGCCATATTTTGAGGAATATTAATTTCAATATTCCTTTTAAATTTGCTATAAATATTATTTTTCTTTATATTTGAAATTCTTTGTTTATCTCTAATACTTTTTGGGGCAATATAAATTTTTTTTTGAATATCTTCTTTATCAGTTAATTCTTTAATTTTATTTAAAATTTTCTCATCATCAATTTCCTTATTATTTATATTATGTAAATTATCAAATGAGAAACAAGAATTAATATTATTTAATTCATCAAATTTTTCTTTTTCAAATAATTTATTATTTAAATCATTATCATCATAATTTAATGTTATATCATTATATTGTTTTAAATTTAATGAATTAGAAGTATAAAATTTTTTAAATAAAAAGCTTTTTTGTTTCTTCTTTTCTTCTATTTTATTATAACATATTTTATAACTAGATTTATATAAATTATTCATATCTTGATTTGTTAATTCTTGATAAAAAATTGATTTTTTTGTAATATTATTAAGTTGATTTAATTTAGGAAATTTCTTTGGTGATTTAATGACTAAAGCTTCATTCCTTGAATTAAGTATAGAAATTATTTTATTTATTCTTACTATTCTTAATCTTAAATTATTAAATCTTTCAGTTTTTTGAATTAAATTTTTATTAATAGAATTAAAAAATTTATCAGTAACATTTTTTAATTTATCAAGAGTAATCAATATATTTTTTATATTACTTTCCTTACTTTCAAAATTATTAATAACAGGGACAAAAAAATTCTCATTCATAATTTTAATTATTTTATCTTTAAAAAATTAATCAAAAAAAAAAAAATAACATTCTTTAAATAAAAATATATAAAAATCCAATTAAAAAATTAAAAAAAATTTAAATCTCTTCATATATTAGTAAATAACAACAATGAGAATGATTAGATCTATAATTTTCATCTGGATTACCAAAAAAAAATTCAAGAGAATATCTTAAATACTCAACTTTTTCATCATTATAAATAATCCATTTATTATTAGGACATCTAACTAAAGTATAATAATGTCCATAAGCAATTTTTGGTCCATCATGAATAACAATATTTCTTAAAGAATAATTATAACTTTTTTCAGGTAATTTTTCCTTTAATAAAAAATCCATATTTATTTCTGAAGGAATATTTACTAAACAACATAATTTTTCTAATTGACCATACATTGTCATTTTAAATCTTTTTAATTGTATTATTAATATTTTTGGTAAAGTTACTAATTTTACTTGTTTTTCTGCTTCTTGTAAACAATTACATTTTTCACAATAAAATTTATCTTTACTTCTTAATTGCTCTTTTCCAATATAATTCTTTAAACAATTTACTAATGATGTATTTTGTTCTACATCAACACTTAAATTATAATATGTTTCTTGCATTTCTGTTATCTAAAAATTTTTTTTAAAAAATGGTTTTATTATATTTTTTTTATTTTTTAACTTACGTTTTCACAAAATAAACATTTTGTTAAACTTACTTGTTTCCCTGAGAATAATTCTGCTATAAAATTATAAAAAGTTTAGATATAATTTATTTATACTGGATTTATTTTTTTGTTTTTTGAATGTTCATTTTTGGAATTTTGTTCTAAATTATCAAGAATCCATGTTAAAAATTCATGGGCATCATGATGTTCATCATTATTAAATTCTTGTTTATTTCTTTTTATAATATTAACAAAAAAATTAATATTTAAAATTTCACTTTTTTTCTTTTTTGATATTATTTCAAATAATTCATATAATCCTTTTAAAGTAGTATTTTTTTCTATATTATTTGGAAGAGATAATATTTGTTCTCTAAATGGTTTAATCCAATATAATGATTGAATTATTGAATTTATATAACAAGTATTATTAGTATTTACAAAGCCTATTAATACATCATTTTGAATTGTGATTTGAGTATTTGATTTTTTATCATTATCTATAGGGTAATTTCCCATTTTTTAATATAAATTTTAATATTTTTTATAATTTGAGATATTTTATTTTTTTTTCAAATTAAATATATAAAAAAATATGTTAATTGATGAACTTTTATTATTTTATCAAATTGATTCAAAAAAAGAAACTTTAAATGAAAAAGAAATATATAATGAAAAAAAAAAGAATGAAGAAATTATATTAAATTTAAATAAAAATAATAATAAATTAACAAGTAATCAAATATTATTAGAAATAAAAAAATTAGAAGAATTAGAAAAGAAAAAAGATAAATTAAATTTAAGAAAAAACCTAAAAAAAATAGATTTAAATCAATTTATTCAAAGAGAAAAAAATTTTGAGCAAAAAAAACAATATAATTTAGAAAAAAATAGATTTAAAAGAAGAGAAGAAGAATTTAAAGAAAATAAAAAAGAAATGAAACCATCAAGAAATAAAAAAATAAGAAATAAGACTCAAAGTTATTCTCCTTTATATTTCAAACCAACTGAAAGATCAAAAGATATAAAAGAAACAAAAATGCTAAAAAAACAAAAAGAAATAAATAAAACTGAACCATTAGTAAATATAACTTATAATAATCAAATAAAAACTTTAAATAAAAACAATTTAACAGAAATTCAAAAAGAAAATCTTGAAAATAAAAAATTAAAAAGAAATAAAAGTGAATGTTCAAGACAAAAAAGAATATCAACTTGGTTAAATGAACAAGAAAAATGGGTTAAAAAAAAACAAAGAAATTTAATAAAATCAAGATCTTATTTTGAAAAAGAAAGAAAAACTTTAGAAAATTTATTTCATCCTCAAATAAGTCAAGGTTCAATAAATATTTTAAATTCAATGGGAAAATATAATAATACTACTAATACTTTTTCAAGAAATAAATTTTTTGAAAAATTAAAAAATTCAAATAAAACACAAAAAAAAAAAAAACAACAAATATATTTAAAAACTTTACCTTCATTTCAACCTGTAATAAGTAATAATTATAAATATAAAAATATTATTCCAAGATATTTTAATTTTGTGAATGATAATGGTAATATTAAAGTATTAAATAAAGAGAAAAAAATAAATAAAAATAAAAGAAAATATATTTCAAAAAGTGAAAAAAAAAGAAGTAATTATCAAAGTAATTTTATTACAATAAAAAACGGTAAAAAAAAAAATTCATCAGTTGAACATTGGTCTAAAATTTTATTAAATATGAAAAAAATGAAACCAAATGAAATTTTATATCATTTAAATATTATGCCATCTTCTGCTTGGAATGAAAATACTATTAATATAGTTCCATTATATGGAAATACGAAAAATATAATTAAAAATTTTATTTAGATTTCCTTTTTTTAGAAAAAATATAAATATTTTAATATCTTATTTCAAAAAAATTTATAAATAAAAATTGATTTATGATAATAATTTATATTTTTTAAGTTTTGAATATAAAAGATTTATTTGTTAATATTATATATTATCTTAAATATAAAAACTATATATAACATTTATAAAAAATAAACCAATCAGTTTTGTCAACTAAAATTAATATTAAAATGTTTTTTTTTATTCTTCCTCAAAATTTTTATAAAATGGATTTTGAGGACGAATAATTTTTTTTTGATTATTTTGAGGAGAATTTTCATTACTTTCTGATTTCGTTGAATTTAAAATTGCTATTATTTCTTCATTTACCTTAATTTCATCTTCAAATAAATCTAATTTTAATGATTTAAAATCTTTTTCAATTTCTTCACATGAAAAAGAATCTAAAAAATTCTTTTTTTCCTTTTCTTTTTCTAGTTTTTTTTGATTAACGTTTAAATTTACTTTTTGAAAACTATTTCTTTTAGATACTTTTGTTTTAAAGTTAAAATTAAAAAATCCTTTTCCTGATTTATTATTATCTGATTTTATTGGTTTTGGTGAGTATATTTTTGCTATTTGACAACAAACTGAAATAGGTTTAGCTTCATTTGAATTCATCAAAGTAATTTTTTATTAAATTTAATAATTTAAGATATATTTTTTTAATTAAGATTTAATATTAAACATATTATAGACTAAATTTAAAATTATATAATATATATATATTAAATTATCAAATATTTTAATAAATTTATTTAAAATAAGATTAGGATTATTTATATTAAATAATTTTTATTAAAAAAAATATTAAAAAATTATAATATAAATTAAGTGTTTGCTTTATTAAATAAATTATTATTTTTTTATTTTTTAAAATAGGAAAATTGAATTGCATTTAATTAATTGAAAATTTTAAAAAATAAATTATTTAAATTATATATATAATTTTTTTTCATTGAATAAATAATAATTATATTATATCTTAAAACAATAATAAAATTAATTTTTTAAATAAATAATAAAATACTGGGATTAAAATATATTAAAAAGAAATTGACAATATTATTTTTATTAATTACGGTTTCATATGAAACGTCACCTTTTCGAACCTTAAAAATTGGAATTGCTTCTATAATTAGTGATTCAAATGAAGATTATGAATCACAAATAAAACAAATTCATTCTCTTATTTCAAATATTATCATTAGTAGAAATCATATAGATACCATTAAATTGAAAAGAAAAAAAAATTAATGTAATTATTTTATTAATAATAATAATCAAAATTATGATTTATTGATTCAATATAAAATAATTCATAGAAATTTATAATAGTTCTTATGAAATATATGGAACTTTAAATAACAATTTTAAACCTATATATGGTGTTATTACAATAAATAAAAGATATTTTAACAATATACAATTTAAAAATAAAATATATCAAATGATAATTCATCTATTAGGTTTTAATAAAAATTCTTTTTATGGAAATTAATCTTTCCAATAATTATTTAAAGTTAAATAAAAATAACAATTTTTATCAATATTTAAACAAATATGATTTATATTATGATAAATATATTGATTTACAAAAAGATGATTTATTTTTAGATTATTATAATATATTTTCAAAAAGTTTTGATATAATGAATAATAAAAAAATTAATTTAAATTCTTCATTATCAGATTTGACAATTGATTTAATTGAACAAACACATTTTTATAATTTTTCAATTTGTGAAATTATATATTATGATAAAAAATGTCCTAGATTTCCTTTTAAAAAGTGTGTTTCAATGGAATCAAAAAAGAATTTTTTATATTATAATTATGATGATAATGGTAATTTTTTTTGTTATGTTAATCATATAAATCATAATCTAAAAGAAATATGTAATAATTATTATGGAAAAATAATTTGTGATGAAGAAAAAAATTTAAACTTTTGTAAAAATCATAAAATTTCAAATATTATAAAAAAGAAAATACGAAATAGAAATGAAAATATTTTAAACAAAATATCCAAATTATTTATTAATTTATTTAATAAAATAAAAAATTAATTTTGATAAAAATTTTATAAAATAATTTGAATTTTTTTAATAAAAAAAGTAAATAATATATAAATTAATAAATATTAATTCTAAATAAAGAAAAAGTATTTAATAAAAAAAATTAAAAAAAAAATGTTAAAAAGAAATTTTATACATGAAACTCATAATAAAAAAAATATTTTAACATATTATAATGAACAGCAAAATAAAACATTATCCTTTATAGACAATTCTCATTTTCAAAAACCTCAAAAAACAACCAAAAAAAAAATAATATTTGATAAAAATCAAAAATCTCAAAATAAGCGCAAATCAAATTCATCATCTCCTTTAAAAATCCCAATAAAACCAATAAAAAAACAAAATATAAAAACTCAAAAAACAAAACAAAAATTATTAGTAGTTGATTTAGATGAAACATTAGTACATACATCATTTGATTATATAGAAAATCCAAATTTAATAATAACAATTGATTTAGAAGATGAAAATAATCAAATTAATAAATGTAATTTATATATTAATATAAGGCCAGGGGCAAAAGAATTTATAGAAGAATTATCTTATTATTATGAAATAATTGTTTTCACTGCTTCAAGTGAAAAATATGCAAATACTATAATGAGTATTATTGATATTAAAAATAAAGTTAGTCATAAAATGTTTAGAGAAGATTGTACTATTTTAGGTGATGTTTATATTAAAGATTTAAATAAAATTGGAAGAGAATTAAAAGATATTGTTATTATTGATAATAATATTTTTTCATTTGCTTATCAACAAGAAAATGGTATTCCTATTAAAAATTGGTATGATGATTATAATGATTTAGAATTATATAAATTAATTCCTATTTTAAAAAATTTAGAAGGTTTTTATGATGTTAGAACTGAAATTCCTAAATTTGTTAATAATAATACTTTTATTTGGATGAAAAGTATTAATTGGTTAAAAGATTATATGCTTAATTCAATTTTTTATGAAGAATTAAAAAAAGTTTTAGAAATGGAAAGAAGTATTTCTATTAATCAAAGTAATAATATTTATAATTATAATAAAGAAAATGAAAAAAAAAATATTGAAATGGAAATTATTCATAATGATAATTTGAAAAAAAGAAATTTTAAAAAAAGTTTAGCACAGTCTAATTTATTAACAAATTCTTGTAATGATTTTATTAAAATTACTAATAATTTTTATTTTGATAATAATAAAAATACTATTAATAATAATAATAATCAAAATATTAAAATCGAAGATGAAACTATTCAAAATTATTGTAATGAAAGATTAATGACTGATGGTAATGATAAAAGTAATCAAAATGAAAAAATTGATATTTTAAAAAGGAGTTCTTCTTTAAAAAAAAATCAATTTACATTATTAAAAAATGCTAATATTAATAAAAGTAAAGGATTAAAAATAAAAAATAATGGAATCAAAAATAAATTAAATATGAATGAAAATACTTTATTTAATTTATTTAAAAAAAGCAAAGTTAAAAAACCAATTAAAAATAATAAAAATATAAATCATACAACAAATTATAAAAATAAGAAGATATATGATATTATTCCGTCAAAAAATAATTCCATTAATAATTCAAAGAATTATTGAATTGAATAATTTTTAATTAACAAATTTTAATAATTCACAAATGAAAAAATTAAAAAAAATAATTAAATGTTTTTTATTAATATTTATTATATATAATAAAATAGGATAAATAAATATACTTTTTTTCTATTAAAGTAATTTATTTTTTTTCAAAAAAAAATATATAAAAAAAATATGAATAAAGGAGTTTCTTTATATTCAAATTTTAATACAGGAGATCTTTTAAAAGGAAAAAATAAATTTTCTCTTGTATTAAAATCAACTAAATCAATTATATCAAATTCAAAATTATTTAATGATTACCTAAAAAACTATATGTCATCAACTCAAAAATTAACTTTTAAAAAACCTGATATAATATATTATCCTTTATTAAAAAAAAATGCAAGTGCATTAATTCCATTAAATAAAACACAATATAATAGTTCACTCGATAAAACTACGTTAAATAAAACAATGAAACACTCTTCATCAGATTGTCATTTTTTTATTAGTAATAATAAAAATGATATTACAAATAAAAATAAAAAATTAGAATTAACTAAAGAAAAAGATTTTCCTTCAATTAATAATTTTTATGAAAATATTGAAAAAAAACCTAAAAAAAATATAAGAAAAAAATTATTAAGAAGTCTAAGTACATTTAATTTTAAAAATAAAGATAAAAGGAATAATATTTTAATTGAAGATTTTTTATATAAATGGATTAATTCTGATTTAAAATATGAAGAAAATGATATTTTTAATAGGGAAGAAGTTTATAAAAAGTTTATAGAAGAAAAAATAAATTATTTAAAAGATAATAAAATAGAAAATATCACAACAAATTTAGAAAGTTCTTTTGAACATTTTAATGGTGATAATATAATATTAAAATTAAATCCTTTAAAAATAATATTCAGACCATTAAATAATAAAGATAATAAATATAAAGAAAATATAATAAATCTTCCTTTATCATTTCAATTTTTATTTTATTATAAAGGAATAGATTTTTTTCAAAAAATTTTATTATCATCAATAAAATTTAATAAAGATTATTCACAAGTTTATCTTAATGATGATGATTTATATGATTTAATAAGAAATAATAATGATAATTCAGATAATGATTCAATAACCAATGAAAAAAATGGAACAAGAAAAATTTCTTTTAAAAATATTGATAATTTCTTTCATCAAAAATTAACAAAGAGATATTCAAAATTTTCAAAATCTAATAAAAGTGATTCTAATTCAGAAATTAAAAAAACAGTTATTTATAATAATGAAGAAAATAATATTCATAATAAAAAAAAGTTTTATAATGAATATAATTTTATTTGGATTACTGATTTTGTTACTTATAATGTTAAAATTACTATTCCCTATATTACATTTGATTGTGAATTTTGCAATAAAATTATTATGAAATATATTGACCAAGATTTATTCTGCTTTATATATATGAATAATTTTTTAAATTGGGATTTTTATATTATTAATTATTTATTTTCATTTAAACTTTTTAGAAAATTTATAGAATATCATCTTTCAAAAAGGATTCAAAAAGATTATTTATTTTTCAATTTTGAAACAATTAAAAATAATGGAAATAGTATTTTTTCTCTTTCAAAAAGTAAAGTATTAGAATATAATAAAAAAGATTTATTTTATTGTTTTTTTTGTACTAAAGAAAATAAAAATTCATTATATACATTTCATTCTTATTCAATTAAAGTTGAATATGATCAATTAAACTCAAAAAAAAATTGGGTTTTTGAATTAAATTTTGAACAAATGAAATTTTTAAATCAAGTTAATCAATATGAATCTTTAGAAAAATTTATTCCTAAAATGTTAATTTACAATTTTCAAAATGGGGATTTGAGAATGGATTTTTCAGTATTTAAAGATTTTTCACCAAAAATTTTAAATTATAAAAAAAAAGAAGCTGATATTGGATTATATAAAAAAGATATAGATTATATTTCAAATAGTTCAACTCCAATTAAAATGAGAAATAAAGGATTAAATATAAAAATTGAAATGCCTTATATAGAAAAAAATCATTTTAATAATAATCTTAAGCATATTAAAAAAGAGGTAAAATATTTCCATTATGATTTTTTACAAAAATTAGATAATATTAATTTAAATGAATGGCCTTTATTTATTATAAATCATAAAAATGAATGGTTAGTTAATCAAAAAGATTATTTATTTAGAATAAATAGTAAAGATATGAAAAATAATTCAAGAAAAAAAAGTGTAATTGAAAATGGAATTATTTTAAAAAAAAATACAAGGAATTTTAGAAAATTAAATTCTACTTTAATTGATTTCAAAAATAAATAAATTGTGATTTAATATATGTAAATATTTTTTTTATGTAGTTAAATAATAATTAATACAATATATTTTAATAATACTATTTAAATTCTTATATTTTTTCTATTATTAACAATTTTTAAATTTTACTCATCATAATTACTATCAAAATAATCAATAATTTTTCTAATAAAATCATTATAATCAAAATTAATAAAAGAATAACCCCTAAATTCAAATATTTTTTCAAAAGAAAAAAAAACCATACATTTATTATCATTAAATGTACTTTCAAATCCATTTCCATTCTTATTTGCATTCATAATTGTAAATTCTAAATTACTTTTTGAAACAGTTTCTTCTTTTTTTATTTCACTATTAATAAATTCAATATTTTCTTCCTCTAATTTTTTATTATTTATTTCTGATTCATTTCTAATAGATTTTGAATTAAATCTACTCATATTTAAATATTCTTCTATATTTGGATTATTTTTATCAAATTCATAATACATTATTAATAAAGAAAAATTTTTACTTCCTATATTTGATAAAAATGTTACATCATCACTTAAAATTGAATGAAAATTTAAATAATCTTTAATTATTATTTTTTGATTTGTTGTAAATAAATTATCTTCTGTAATACATAATGATGTACCATCTTTTGAAGTTGCTATTTTTTCAAATATTTCTTTTTTTGGTAAATATCTCATTAATTGCCAATAATTAAATAATTCTTTTGGTACATTTTCCATAATTGAATTTTTAGATATGAATAAAGTAAATGGATGCATATTATTTATTGATATTTTAAATGCGCCTATTAATATTGGTAAAAAAGTATTTGATTTGCTTGTAATATAATTTAAATATTCTTCTAATATTGAATTTTTTGAATTATCATTTAAAACATTTGAAAATATATCAATTGTATATTTTCTATCATTTGTTTTTAAATTTAATGTTTTCATTGTTTTAAAATATTCATTTTTTGAATTTTTACATATTAAAAATGGGAAATTACAATTATGTGATAATAAACTTTTTATTAAATCATTTAAATTTATATTTCTAGTTTTGATTATTGAACAGAAAGTATTATAATAAAAGTATTTAATATCAACTGTAAATTTATCTTTATAATTTTTATTTTTATCAAAAGTGTTAATATTTAATTTAGTTAAGAAAGATTTTTCATTATCAGTAAATGATGATTCATTAAATTCAAATTCATATAATTGAGGAGATATTTCCTTTTGTTCTTTATTGTTATTTATATTAATTATGTTAGCATTTTCATTATTTGTCTTTTTTGTTGACTTCATTTTTTCAAAAATTGAAGATAAACAAGCAATTGATATATTTAAAAAATATTCAGAAACTTCTAAATTAAATTGTGATATACATCTAAATTTTAAATCATTATAGAAATAATATAATATATTATCTTTTTTAATTATTTCTTCATTACTACTTAACAAAGAATTATTATTTCCCTCATTGTCAATATCATTATCTTTTATTTGAATAACTGGTTTATAAATATCAGAACATCCAAATAAACAATAAAAATATGACATTTTTGTTCTACCTAAAATATAATAATAAAATTCAGAATTTCTTATAATAATCATATTTATTAATAAATCAATTATAAAAAAACCAAGAAAATAATAACAACATATTATGTTAAATATATCTTTAATTGGAAGAAATTTTCCAACAAAAATAATTGAAGTATATCCTAATTGAATAATACCAAAAATTAAATTTAAAATATTTTTCAATATATATTCTCTTTTACTTTTATTTTGAAAATTACCTAACACTACAATATTCATAATTGTGACAATAAAATTGATAATATTTAATAAAGTTAAAATTGAAATTAAAGGAATTTGATTTATTCTAAATATTAACTGTAAATTAATCTCAATATTATCTTTTGTACTACCTTCATCTTTTATATATTTCCCTAATACAAAACCAAATATAATAAAAAATATGATAAATATTTCCCAAAAAATATTTTTCCATTTATTGTTGAATATACTTACAAAATTATAAAAAGGATTTGAAATTTCATAATATAATTCAAAATTAACTGCAATAAAATTTGCATAATATGTTGTGATAAATATAAATAAAATATCTTTAAACTTTTCATTTGATGAATTGCTATTTAAAGATTTCCATTTTGAAACAATATAATAAATGTTGAAAATTATTATTATTATATATCTTTCAGATAAGAGAAATTCACTTTTTAAAATTTTTTTTTTGTACAAAATATTTGTTAATAATAAAATAAATGCTAAAATAAGTGACAAAAATGATAAACTTAAATAAACGCTTTTTTGTATATTATCTGCAATCATAAGATAAAATTTAATAACTTTATATTATTTAAATAATTAATTAAAAAATTTAAATATCATTATATATAATAAATTAAATAAATGTTATAAAAATAATTTAAAAAAAATATTTTATTTATTTTTTATTCATTTAAATTTGAAACAAATTCATCATAATTTGTTAATACTATTTCATTACTCCTATCTTTTTCATTTTCATTATTTAATCTATTATGATTTAATAAATTATCATCAAAACTATATAATTCTAATTTTTTACTAATACTATTATCATCATTTATATTTTTATTTAAATTAACAGACTTATTATTTTCATCTTTTTTAATATTTATTTTATTTTGTCTTGAATTATTTGTATTAACCAAAATATCATTTGGTTCAATTTTATTATTATTTCCTAATTTCGTTTCAATAGTTATTACTTGATTTTTATTTCTATTTAAAATTTCTATTGCAGATTCTAAATCTTTTATTCTATTTTTTAATTCCATATTTTCACAATTTAATTTTAAAGTTTTATTATAATCATTTGATACTTTATCATTAAATATTTTTTTATATTGTTCATATTCTTCATTTAATGCTTTTAATTTCTCGTTTTTAATTATAATTTTATTTTTTAAATCATTTAATAAATTTTTTAAGTCATCATATTCTTTTTGTAAAATTGTATTTAAATCATTATTAATTGGATTTTTTTTAGAATAATTATTAAAATTATATTCCATAATTGCAAGTTTATCTTCAATTAAACATTTATTTAATTCATCATTCCCAATTTGATCTATAAGATTAATTATATCTAACATTATTTTAGTAAAATCTTTATAAGGAAATAATCTAATAAATTTTTGTATTACCATAAATAAATTTTTTCTATTTTTATTATTCATTTCTAATGTTTTTTCATTTTGTGATAATCTAAAAAAAACATCATCATATTTGACTTTTAAATCTCTATTTTCAAGTTTAATTTTATGAAAATCTTTTTCAATTTTTAAATTCCTTTCTTTAATATGAGAATAATCATTAAATAAATTATCTCTTTCTTTAGTTAAAGACATTAATTGAATATTAAAATTATTTTTATTCTTGATTTCATCATCATTAATAGTTTCTAATTTATTTAAAGTTTCAAAATTCATTCCTAAATTTCTTTCATAAATATTAATAATTTCTTTTGAAATTATAGTTAAAAATAAATCAAGAGTATCAAAGAAAATTTGATCATTTAATTGAATATCATAATTTTTAATATTATTAATTGAATTAATTTGACTTACAACTTTTGTGATTCCATTTGAAAATTCTTTTGTAAAAATATTATTATTTAAATCTTTATTTGCTAATTTATCAAAATTATTTGATAAATCACTTAATTTCTTCATTAAATCATAAATTGAAGATTTATTACATGAAATATATTCATCAAAATTACCTAATTTTTCAGAAACAATTTTCTCAAAATCTTTTTTATTTTTTTCTAATTCTTCAATAATTTTATCTTTTTCTTCTAATTCATTTTCCATTTCTTTAATTTGTACATTTATTTTACCATTATATTGCATTGTTTCATGTACTTTATTTTCAGTTTGTTCAACAATTTTTTTTAAATTATCTTCACTTAATTTAATCATACTATTTTCATCAATATATTTTTTACATTGATTTTGAAGAATTTTTAATTCATTTTCATTTGAATTATTTTTTTTTTCTAATAATTCCTTTTCTTTCTTTACTTTTTCATATTCTTTAGATATTGTTTCATATTTTGTAGATAAATCATCAAATTTTGTATTTAAGAAATTATATTTTTGTACTGCTTGAGAATAATTATCATTTAAATTATAATTTTCTTTTTTATTTTCATCATTTGCTAATTTAAATTTAGAAAGTTCATCTTGATAATTTTGTATTATTGTTGATTTATTTGTTAATTCAGTTGAAAATTTATCTCTTAAAGTGGATATTTCTTTATTTAATTTATCATTTTCTAATTGCATTTTTACTTTTTCAATATTTAAGTTTTTTAATAAATTTTTATTTGAATCATTTTCTTTTTCAAGATTTATCTTTTCATATAATACATTTTCTAAATCAATTTTCATCTTTTCTTTTTCAATTTGTAATTTATTAATTTCTGATGATAAAATTGTAAAATTTGAATTTTCATTATCATAATTATGACTATCTATTAAATTATTATTATTATTATTTAATAATTTTTTTAAATTTTGATTCTCAACTAATAATTCATTATACATATTTTTATATTCATCATTAATCTCCCTTTCTCTTTGAGTATTAATTCCACTATTTAATTTATCAATTTGAACTTCTAAAGAATATAATTGTTCTTGATATTTATGATTTTCATTTTGTAATTTTAAATTTTCTTTTTTTAAATCTGCTTTTTCTTTTAATAAAATTTCAAAATCTGAATTTACTTTATCATAATTTAATTTATAATCATTTAATCTTTTATTAATATTTTCAATTTTATTATCATCATTTTTATAAATATCTTTTAATTTAATATCCAGAGTAAAATTTTCAGCTTTTAATGAAGAATTTTCATCTTTAAAAGTATTTAATTCCTTATTTAATTTCATATTTTCTTTAGTTAATTCATTAATTTGTTTTTGAAATTCATTATTTAAATTATTAATTTTATCTTTACTATCATTTACATTTTTTTCATTTTTAAAATTATTATTTTCTTTAATTAAATCTTCAACATCACTTTTAAGAGAATTAATCATTGATTGAGCTAAAACTAATTGTTTTCTATATTCTTCACATTCATTTTTAATTTTTGCTAATTCTAAAACTCCATCAACATTAATATATTTATTTAAAACACCATTTTTTAATAAATCATTTTCAATAGTTTTTCTTAATAAATCATAATAATTTTTTTGTTCTTCAATATCAATAATTTCATCTTTTTGAATTGGAATTTCTAAAATTTCTTCTGTTAATGGAAGAGGATGATTAGGATTTAACTGTTTAATTCTTCTTTCACAAAGATATTTATATTTTTCTAATTCACTTAATCTTTTTGCTTGATCTCTTATTTTATATTCTAATTGACTAATGTATGTTGAATTATCTTTTTGACTATTTACATTTGGAAAATTATCCATTGAATTCATAAATTTTGATTGTGTTCCTTGTAAATTTTGAGTCGAGTCTATTTCATAATTGTAATCTTCTTCATCGTTAAATAGTGAATTGGATGAATTTAATCCCATTACATTATTATTATTTACTTGTGAATTTAATAATGAATTTGAATTTTTCTATTTGTTATTTTTATTCAATTATTATATAAATTTAAATTACTTTGCCTTCTGTTTTTTTCATTTTTAATGAGAAAAATATTTTATTTTATTTATATATAATTTTAGATTATTCATATTGATTAAAATTATTTTTTATAATAAATACAATATATAAATAATATTTTTTTTAATAATAATAATTATTCACTATCTATAATAATAAAAATAAATTTAATAATAACATAACATTTTATACCCTAAAAATTTTTTTTATTATATAGAAGAAACAGAACTTGAATTTTCCATACTAAAATTATTATTATCTGTATCATTATTACTTTTATTATTATTATCTTTATTATCATTATCATTTTTATTATTATCATGAATTTCATTACTATTAGAATGATTACTATTATTTTCAATATTATTATTTTCTTTTTTTTTATTACCATTATTTTCGAAAACAATATCATTAGTTTGATTAAGATTAGAATTTTTAATATTATTATTTGTACTACATCCAGTAATATTCCCTTCACTTTCTTTTTCAAATTCCTTATTACCAACATTATTAAAATTAGAAAATTTCTGTTTTGCTTTTTGTAACTCAATAGTAGAAACAGCTTTTTTATGTGAAATTTCTGTAATTTTTTTAATATTTTTTAATCCACCAACCATAGCTAAACACTTACCTAAATTTAAACAACTTAACATAATATTTTTAGATTCTTTACTAATATTAAACAAATTATCATTAGTAGTAAAGTAATCCTCCAAATTATCTTCTAAATCCCAAATTCCTTGTAATCCTTGTATAATTGAAGGAATATGTTTATCTGCAGTATCATTTAAATTTTTTATAAATTCCTGTTGTACATTTTTAGTTTCTTTCTGTTTATGTAATTTAATATTATATTCAGTTTGAACTAAAAGTCTTTGATATTTATCAACAACACAATCTAAATCAACTCTTTTAAACTTGCATTTAACTCTATTAATAATAATTCTCTTAATATAATTATCAATTTTTTTTTTTGTATTTTCAGAAGTACTTAAATTTTTAATTGAATTATAAGCAACTAATTCATCAGAATCTAAATAAGTAAAAATAGTTAAAGTAACAACAATAAGTGATAAGACAACAACACCAACTAAACAAACAATAACTCCAATAATTCTTCCTATTACAGTTTTTGGTGTTATATCACCATAACCAATAGTTCCCATTGTTATTAATAAATACCAAAAATTATTAATTACATAATTAAATGGATTTTCTTTATCATATTTATAATATTCTAATACTTTTAATAATAATGAAAAATATATTAATGCACATATTCCTATGAAACTTAATGTTAAAAATCCTCTATTATCTAAATTTGCTTTTATTGAAAAAAAATTTGGATTTCCTTTACTATCAAAATATCTTAATATTTTTTTTGAACGAGGTAATGAAAATAAATTCCATGTTTTAATAATTTTTATAATATAATATAATCTAATTGTAGAGAGGAAATATAATATCATATTTAAACTATATATAATAGGATTTCCTAAAATATCAATTTCAAAATGCCATTCTAAAAAAGGATAAGGTTGAAATATAAGAATTAATATTTCTATTATTTGTTTTCTTTTTTCTCTATTCATTGCCTTTGGTCCAATTACAGTTTCTGGTTTTGAATCTAATTCAACTAGAATTTTATTTAATTCATATTTATATTTATATCTAAAATGAAGTAATAATATTGTAAATAAGGAAACTCCAATAAAAAATATTCTTAATAAATTTTGTCTTCTTTTTAATTTAAATCCATTATCAATATATTCGAAATGCTCATTATAAAAAAAACATACTGAAATAAAATTAATAAAACCTATTAAAAAATCTAATGTTTTTATTTTTTTTGAATAACTTTGAAAATTTTGTATTTTTTGAAATAATATTTTTTCATCCATTGTTTTTAATAATCCTATTTTAAAACTTGAAAGTGCTTTCATATTCTTATTTAAGATTTTATTTGTATTTTCAATATATCTTTCATCATCTTCTTCATGTCTAAGTGAACTTGTGTTTAAATTTTTAGTTTGTGAATAATCCATATTTCTCTCGTTTATATGACTCATTATTATTTTTGGAATTTTTCCATCTTCATCTAAAATTTTTTTTTGTGATGATTTAATAATATCTGAAGAGTCTTTTAATGAGTTCATTTTATTTTTATTTTAATAAATACATTGTACATTAAATTCATTTGTTAAAAAATAATTAATAAATAAAAAAATTTTTTTTACTTTAAAATATAATTTTTCTTCATTTTTACATTTTATTTTATTTCTTATTATTTATCCAAATACCAAAAAAAATATATTAAACAATAACAAAAATAGGTTTACCAGGCATTGCACGTTCTCTTGAATTTTTAGGTTTTAATTCATCTTTATATTCCATAATTTCAATTTGAGAAACTTTAGTTAATTTTTTAAATAATTCAATATTATTATTTAAAACTTCTTCTTCATTAATTTGTAAATGATCTTCTAAAGCTTCTTTTCCATAACTTTCAACTTCTTTTGCTTTATATGATGCAAATTCTAACATATTACTTTTTTCCTTTTTATCATTGCATTTTTTAATTATTTCATTTTTGTATCCTGGATTACCTTTTTCATCAAAAGATGTTATTTTACCATTTTCATCATATTGTTGTCCTCTTAATATTTCAAGGACTAATTTTTGATTTGATGAGTATTCTTTTGCAAAAAGGATTCTTATTTTTAAATCTTCTTCTTTTTTTTCCTCTTTTTTTTCCTCTTTTTTTTCCTCTTTTTTACCTTTTTTTCTTTCTTTTCGTTTTTTTTCTTTT
>Ga0256407_10006356_pt1 | contig 18300 bp, 16 predicted proteins | sample RumenRJG_04DNA_FD_193489 | JGI IMG/M metagenome (GOLD analysis project Ga0256407, IMG submission 193489) | Bovine rumen microbial communities from Lethbridge, Alberta, Canada - RJG_04 | ecosystem: Host-associated > Mammals > Digestive system > Stomach > Rumen | place: Canada: Alberta...
GGAGCTATAATTCTGGTAGTAGCAACCATAGCAGCTGTCATGACTCCATTTTCTATTCCAACCGGAATTCCTAGCTTTAGTGCGTTTATAACGTCGGCTGCACAGAATTTCCATTTCTCGCCAGGAACAAGTTTTAGTTCAGACTTTCTCAAAAGATAATAGACAATGGTTACTGAGGTGATACATTCTGCGACAACTGTTCCCAATGCTGCTCCTGGTACTCCGAAACCAAAACCAGGGACATATAGTTCCATAAAAGATAAATCGTATGTTCTGGAAGGAAATATAAAAAAGAAATTCCAGAAGATATCCAAAAGACATGTTGCTGCACTTACCGCACTAGGTATCTTCATATTTCCTGTAGCCTGGACCAGTGAGCTTGAAAGAACTCTCATCAGAAAAAATGGAATGCTGAATACCAGGATCATGAAATAGGAGGCTGAATCACCAGCAATACTTTCGTTTCCTCCCATCCAGAGGGGAACACTGTTGCTTATCATGAGTCCAAAGAATACGACTGCTACAGCAACAATTACATTAACTATAAAGGACTGGTGCATCAGTGAACGGGCTTTATCAAGTTCTCCTGCTCCGAGTCTCTGTCCGACGAGAATAGAGAATCCCACGGTACTTGCCATGGTGATTCCAAAAAGAAGCCAGCTTGCAGAACTTACAAGACCTACTGAAGCAGAAGCCTGCGCACCTAAACTACCTACCATAGCCGCATCGATGTACTGCATGGCAATGAAGGTAATCTGAGAGAGAATGGCAGGAATACTCATATTCCAGACCATACGCATGATCTCAGTACGAGTTACATCATTTTTATTCTTAAGCTGTGTTAATGTTAATGCTCTCGCCATTGTTTTTTTTACTCAATAATCTTTTTATTACCTGACGTCGAAATTGGAAGTCCTTTCGACAAATAATCAAACTCCGAAAATGTGTAATTTTACTCTATATGATTAAAGTTACATGACTCAAATTTTTGATAATGAGGTAGCATGTTTGCTCTTATGATGGCATCCTTGCAGGAGCTCTTCTGTTTTGATCTGATATATTATAAGTGTTATTGAAAGAACAGGCATAACGCAAAGAGATAATTATGAGCAGGTTAAGCAAAGACGACGGACTAAAAAGATTTGTTAATATCTGTTTAACTGTTTTGGTTCTTGTCTTTGTTTTTTATATCTGGATTGCTTACAACCAGAAGATCGAAAATAAAAGTTACTACGAATCAGTTGCTGCAGAGTGGCAGAATACAGAAGGAGACTCTGTATCTGTATTCGGATTTGTCCTTGGAACAGATGCTAAGTCAGCAATTGCTAACAGGGTCATTTCAAACAAAAATATCCCTCTAATCAGTGAGAAAAAGGATTTTATTCCTGTATCCTACTACTTTCTGCAGAATAAAAAACAAAACTGTGTTGTTTATGATCGCAGCACTCACGATCTATATTCTTCTGAGTTGCATTCAAGCGATAATTTAAGAGCTCTTTATAATTCCATGACCAGTGATGACTGTTTCCGTATAAATACCCTAAAAGGGTCAGTTTATCCCACAGATTCAGTCAGTAATATGAAACTTTATGTAAATGAAATTGGTGAGATTATAGAAATCAGAGTGAGCTTTGCTGACAAGGAAGAAAAGGAGTTATTTGTTTCCTCTTTTATCAGTAATTTTCAGCACAATATCCTGCCATCGAAATGGTCTGAATGGTTCAGAAAAACAACTTTAAAAAAATACGATAACTGCATAAAAGCCAATAACGGTATGCTGGTTTATCTGAATTATTCTGATGAGATGCTTGAAACTGAGCTTGCTTTGGAGAAGGGAAGTCTTGATATCAAAAGACAGGCAGACGGAAAGACCTATCAGTTAGTCAAAAGCCGAGGCTGGACTGAATCCTATACCTATACAGAGTATTTAAAGAATCATTCCTATATTCAAGAGAATTCTGCAAATCAAAATCAGGATAAGTATGATAATGCTTTTGAGTAGAAAACATCTTGGGATGAAAGTCTTTTTAAAAGAGATTTTGTCCAAGCTAACTATAGAGATGCTTTTTCGTAAAGAAATTCTCTGATATTGCGAGAACAATACCGTTGCTATGAAATGTGTGTTCCGCTGATTGGTATTGTCCTTGGTAATAAAACTAACATCGAGACACATATAATAATTTGTTGTTAACAAACTGGAGTTTTTATGGAACTGACCTATACCACTAAAAAGCTAATTAGTGTGGAATCCTATGTAGATCTTATAAGCTCGACCTCGCTTAAGGACCGTCGTCCTTTAAATGATTACGAAAGGATCGAACAGATGCTAAAAAATGCCTCGCTTACCGTTACAGCATGGGATGGAAATGAATTGGTTGGTATTGCCCGTTCTGTCACTGATTTTGCATACTGCTGTTATGTAAGTGATCTTGCGGTACGTGGTAAGTATCAGAAAAAAGGTATTGGCAAAAAACTGCTGCAGATAACAAAAGATAATATCCATAACAACGCTAAGATTATTCTTCTGGCAGCTCCACAGGCTGAGGAATACTATCCTCATATCGGATTTGAAAAACATAATGCAGCTTTTGTTTCTTCAGGTGTATTTGTAATCTAAAGGTTATTTAAAACAGAGCAATAAGCACAATTCTATAACTTTGCTTAAAGTCGAATGGTTTTTGAGGATAATAAAGTGAAAAAACTGGTTGTCTATGTTCACGGAAAAGGCGGTAATGCAAAAGAAAGTGAGCACTATAAAGCACTGTTTTGTGATTATGAGGTTGTAGGCTTGGATTATAAGACCTTCTCTCCTTGGGAAACAGGACCTGAAATTCATAATGCTCTTTTATCTCTGAAAAAACACTATGACGAAATTGTACTGATTGCTAACAGTATCGGTGCTTTTTTCTGTATGAATGCAGAGCTTAACGGCATTGTAGATAAAGCTTTTTTTATCTCACCTCTGGTGGATATGGAAAAGATGATTTCTCAGATGATGCTGTGGGCTAATGTTACAGAAAAGGATCTGAAAGAGAAAAAAAATATACATACAGACTTCGGTGAGGATCTGTCCTGGGATTATCTGTGTTATGTGAGAAATCACAGGCCAGAATGGTCAATTCCAACTCATATTCTTCACGGTAAGCAGGACAATCTGATTTCGAAAGAGACCATTGAACTTTTCAAAGAGTCACATAATGCAACTCTGACAGAAATGGAAAATGGCGAACACTGGTTCCATACAGAGGAACAGATTCGATTCCTAGATAACTGGATAAAATCTTACTTAAAATAACTCCAGATACGTGAGTTTGAGGAATTGGCTTATTGCTTAACAGCTCCTACATTTGCCATAAGCCTCATGTATCATAAGGGCTCTCCAAATGCACATGTCATAAGAATCTCAGATAAAATGTTTTGTTCTGAAACGCATAGTTATTTTCATGCAACGTTTGTGTGGGAAACAGGTCTTTTTTACCTGTTTCCACTGATTTATATGCGAAAAAAGCAGAAAATATTGCACAAGTTAAGACGAAAATCACAATATAAATTCCTTAAATTTTGTGAGATTTTTAAAAAAGTGCTATATTACAGTTAGATAAAGATTAATTACGTACAGAGATTTTATGCAGACATATTTAGATGTAACTCTTATAGCCGCTATTAGTACAGCTGTTGTCCTGCTGCTATTTATCCTTATCTCTTTTGTAATTACCTCCCGTCGTTGCGGTGCGCTAGAAAAAGAAAATCTTTTATTAAAAGAATCTGTTGATAATGCTCTGAAATCTCTTGAGGAGCAGTCTGCAAAATATTCTACTTCTATTGAAGCTTTGGAAAGAAAGATTAAGGCTTCAGATATGTCTCTGCAGTATTTAACCTCGTCTCAGCAGGATTTAGTTGATAAGCAGAAAGTTATCAATACCTCATTTGATAATCTGTCTGTAAAGGTTGAACAGCAGAAGAAGGAAATTCAGAATAATTCAGTAGAGAATCAGCCAATTATTCTTGCAAAAAGACTTTTAGCTGAAGGAATGTCAATTGAAGAGGTTATTGCAAAAACCAATCTTCCTCAGTACGAAGTTGAGATGCTGGCTAAGGTTCATAATTTATCTGCTAAGGTAGCTGCTGCTGAAATTGCTGCTAAGGCAAAAGCTGCAGAAAATCAGACTCCATCTCTTGATAAGGTTAAGGCTGCAGCCTCACAGGCTCCAGCAAAGACTGCTCCTGAACAGCCTAAGACCGCTCCTGCTCAGTCATCTCCTGCTGCTCCTCATGTAGCTAGCATGAAAGCTCGTGAAGCTTATGGCATGGGAGCCAAAACCGGCTTAAGAAGACCTAGATAGAATCACCTGCTTCTTTTTGAAAACTCTTTTCGTTGATTATTTATATAAGAAATATTTTCGTATAGAATGACTTCAATTCTGTGCTTTTCTAGAACCTAATTAACAAGATTATTGGCAATCATGAAAGAATCCTTATTAAAAGAAATCACTAATACTGCCAGGGAATTTGAATCCCTATCAGCTGAATATGGTGAAATATACGTTACTGCAGAATCTTTAACCGCAGGTTTTATCGGAGCATCAATTGTTGAAATACCAGGTAGCTCAGGCTGGTTTGACAGAGGTTTTATAACCTATTCAAATGAGTCAAAGATGGAGCTTTTAGAAGTTAAAGAGGATACTCTTAAAAGTGTTGGTGCTGTGAGTGAAGAGACTGCTGTTCAGATGGTTGAGGGGGCTCTTAAGCATTCATCTCTTGCCACTATAGGAGTATCTGTTACTGGTATCGCTGGTCCTGATGGCGGTTCAGAGCAGAAACCTGTTGGTACAGTCTGGATGGGGCTCATGAAAAAAGGGCAAAAAGCCTATGCTCACTGTTTCCACTTTAAAGGAGATAGAGAAGAGATTAGGCTTCAGACTACTCTTATGGCCCTAAAAGGTCTGAAAGCCTTAACCATGAATAAAGATCCTGAGTCTATCCTTAATGCTCAATAACAATGAGTGTATCTGTAGGCGGCAGTATATATTCTGAGGACAGAGGTTCGTTATTCATAAAGTTAACTGAATTCTGTCCTATAAGAATCGTCTGATTTGCCTCTGTCCAGTTGATATAAATTTTTATACGTTCTTTTCTGCTCTTAAGATTAAGTGTAAATGTGGAGTAATCCTCATAAGCGGTGACTTCTTTGACATAATATGTATAGTCTTTGATTCTCCTGAGAAGAGCCTGATCTTCCTTGCTGTAGTCTGTTAATCTGTCACCGACGGTGACAACTCCTCCGCAGATGAGTACGGTCGCAATCTGAAGATGTACGTCATTTGCTTCAATATGCTGTCCATCTAGATCTTTGATGCAGAGGGCATCTGGGTCGTTTATCCACAGATGATTGTTCATCCAGAGTCGGTTAAAGGTTTCTTTTGCCTTCTGAACTGTTCTGTAATGATTCCTCTCTGTATCATCTGAGATCCTCATGATATGGAATAGTCCTAGTGAAGGCCAGATAGGGGCATTGCAGCCTAAAAGAATCGCATCATCTCCGATTGCATCCAGGATTGCCTTGATTCCTCGTCTGTAGTTTTCTATTCTTGAGATATTTCCTCTGAACAGGTATCCCTTTATTGCGCCCCAGTAGCAGGCATCTAACTTAAAGTATCTGATCCTGAGTTTTTTGACAAAGAAATTAAATATATTGTGGATATGATTTACAACTTCCTCATTTGAAAAATCCAGTACATACCATGGAAGATCACGCCATCCTCCATATGTAAGATAACCTGCCGGAATCAGATTTCCGTCCATATCGGTTGCAAGCCAGTCGGAATGATTTTTTACAATATCCGATTCTCCACTGACGATGAACGGAGCTACCCAGATGGAAGGTCTTTTTCCTTTTTCCGCTATTTTTGCTATGCAGTCATCAAGGCCTTTTGAAAAACTATCTGAGTACTCAAGCCAGTCTCCCATGTGACTTTCGTAGCCATCATCAATCTGAATGTGATCAATAAAATCAAGTTCTCCTGATTTATACGCATTTTCAATGATGTCTGAGTCTCTGACATGATCATAGTATGCATACCATGAGCACCAAGTGCATGGGCGTTCCTTGATTTTCAGAGGAGGGTGGTGTTTGGTAATCAGCTTAGCATATTTCTCTAAAAGCTGCTGTTTGTCGGTTCCTTCCATTATGACGAAAGTTTCGGTATTGATGATGTCTCCTGAGTTAAAGAGCTGTCCTTCCAGAGACATACAGACATGCAGTGTTCCATCGTTGAAGATTCTAAAAAAGCCCGTGTATTTATTGCAGCTTGTAAATCCAAGTAGCGTCCACATACTCTCTTTTTTCAGAAGAAGCATATTGTATACAGTTCTATAGTCCTCAACCGGATAGTGAGAGTAAGGCGACAAATCGTCCATGCATCTGCCGATATTTACAGGATTTGCAAAGGTTCCTGTCATCTGTGACAGCATCTGAAAACCTTCGCCGAAAAAAGCTGTGTCTGGATTTAACTTTGTATCAAGGAGGATAAGAACTGAAGTAAAGCGGGAGGTTGTTACAACCTTTCTGAATATATATTCATCGGCCTGATTTTTTACATAGGCAATATCAGACACTTTAAGTGTCGAATCGAGCGCAGCTTCTAACGAATCCTTCAACATCTCTCAATCCTCTCAGATGCACAACACTATCTTGAATTATAGGTGACTGAAATCAAAGGAAATGTGAGATAGCGTGAACTCTACTGTTTAAGTGTCACATAAACAATCTGTGATGGATCGTGAAGTCTTAGAGGAGCTCCTGCCCAGATTCTGGTGCCGTTAGATACTATTACTCTCTGTCTGCCGGTATTGTAAAGTCCACTGACGTAACCTCCGTTTACTTTTGCCACAATCTGTTTTAGACCAGGCATAAGTCCGCCATGGGTATGTCCGCAGAAAGTCAGATCTGATATTTCCTTGAGCTGGTTGGCAATCTTTGGCTGGTGAGACATGAAAATAGTTGGCAGCTTTCTGTCTGTATTGGCGGTTGCCTTTGCAATATCAGCTGCAGGCAGATGAAAACGGCTTGCTGATATATCAATAACTCCGCAAAGATTTAAAAGAGGTACATCATTTTCGTTTCTAATAATGGTACTGTCATTTTCCAAAAACTTTATGCCGCCTTTTTCGAAGTAATCAATCCACTCTTTATATCCAGAGTAGAGCTCATGATTACCGGAAACAGCATAGACTCCGTATTTGGCTTTGAGCTTGAAGAGAATTTTTGTCATGTGATCCAGTTCTTCAATTGAACCATCCACAAAATCTCCTGCAATCAGAATAAGATCTGGCTCATTCTTGTTTACTCTTGCAACGATATCTTCAATCTCTGAAGGTATGGTTGGTGCAGAAATATGGAGGTCTGCAAGTTCAACAATACGTAAATCGTTTGCTTCTGCAGGAAGATCTTTTACTGAAATTTCATAGAATTTATCAACCGGAGGCGCAAAACCATTGAATACTGCACGTCCTCCGATGAGGCAGGCTATGAGCAGAAACAGAGCTGCATATCTTGTTGATTGAGCAGGAATAATTAGTTTTGAAAAATTCAGTCTTGAAAGCTTGTACAGTCCGTTGATGAGCATTCTGAGCAAAGTCAGAAGAAACAGAAAAATGGAGCTGAAATAGATAGTGTCAAAGAAGATGGCTGGATACCTTGTGAGCTTCGGATCCATCATATCGCCACCAGAGAATATATAAATGTACTGTTTAAGACTTCCAAGTCCAAAGATTAAAGCCAGCAGAATCCTGTACTTTAGGCTTACCTTTTTTAGAGGCAGAATAAAGCATAGAATAATTACAAGAGCCTGAATAAAAGGAAAAATCTTAAACGCTAACATATCACTCTCTTAATGTACCGCCGGATACAGACAGCCTAGAATTGACGGTTCCCTTGCACCGGTGGAGTCACCAAGCCTGAGGCATTCTCTGTGCATAAACTTGTATGCAAAGAAGGCAAAGGCGTGAGCTTCTAGGAGCTTTGAATTCACATTAAGCTCTTCTGCTGTCATTACAGAAACATTGTTTTTCTGAAGATTTTTTTCAAGACCTGTCTTTATATAAGGATTATAGGCTCCGCCTCCACATAGAACCAGTCGTGCATCAGAGATTTTATGTCGATACATACACATTCTGATGGCATTTACATTAACCATTACCGTGAATTCGCTCAGAGTCGCTATCAGATCATTGATGAAAGTTTCATCCTGTGTAGCAAAGAGCAGTTCCTCCTTAATAAAATCAAGACCGAAATCCTCTCGTCCGGTTGATTTTGGCGGTTCTAGTTTCAGGTATGGAGACTGCATATATTTTTCAAGCAGTGCAGGTATAACCTTACCCTTTAACGCTAATTTAGCATCTTTGTCATAGGGAATATTTAGCAGGGTTCTGCAGGTACCGTCAATCAAAGTGTTGGCAGGGCCTGTATCAAACGCTTCAAGGATTCTGCCGTCTGTATCAACAACTGTCAGGTTGGATATGCCTCCGAGATTCAGTACCATTGATACCTTTTTATCATCTCTGAACTGCATACTGTGGAATGCCTGTGTTAAAGGAGCTCCGTTTCCTCCATGAGCAATGTCAGCTGAGCGGAAATCGCATACGGTATCAATTCCGGTAAGAGCACAGAGAAGCGCGCCGTTATCAAGCTGCAGGGAAAATCCTTTTGAGGGCCTATGTCTTACAGTCTGCCCGTGGGAGCCAATTGCCTTAACCTCTTCAGGCTTGATTTTTGCCTCATCCAGAAGTGTGTTTACGGCTTTGGCTTCATACTCAGCAATTTTTACTCTGGCTACTCCTGCCTTTTCAATCTCATCGTCTGATGGTGAACATAAAGAGTGCAGAAGTTTGCGGGTATCTTCATCATAATCCACACTGGTACTATTCAAGATTCTGCTTTTGTTTGTGTCGAATTCCACCAGAACAGCGTCAATGCCGTCAATACTTGTGCCTGACATCAAACCTATATAAAGCTCAGTCATTGTTATTTCCTTGTGATTAAGCTTTTTTTAAGCCTATTTGTGCTTTTTTCTGTTTAGATCATGATCAAATTATATTAAAATATTGCGACTTATATTTTTTTTTATGCAAATTTTGCAACGTTTTTAATTAATTAAAAGGTTATACGATGTCTGATATCGAAAATGCATTACGTGAAATTACTCGTGGTGCCGAGGAAATCATTCCTCTAGATGAACTTAAAAAGAAACTGGAGTCAGGTAAACAGTTAGTTATCAAACTGGGTATGGATCCAACTGCTCCTGATATTCATTTAGGACACACCGTTATCCTAAACAAGCTTCGTACCTTCCAGAAACTTGGCCACAAGATTGTTCTTATCATTGGTGACTTTACCGCTGCAATCGGTGATCCATCTGGTAAAAATGCAACTCGTCCAGAACTCCCTCGTGAGCGGATTCTTGAGAATGCAAAGACCTATGCAGAGCAGGCATTCAAAATTCTGGATAAAGATTTAACAGAAATCCGCTATAACAGCGAGTGGTGTGAGAAACTTGGTGCCGCTGGAACCATTAAGCTTGCAGCTAAGCTTACAGTTGCCCGTATGCTGGAGCGTGATGATTTCTCCAAGCGTTTTGCTGCAAAACAGCCTATTTCTATTCATGAGTTCCTGTATCCATTATTTCAGGGCTATGATTCAGTTGCTATTAAGGCAGATGTTGAGCTTGGCGGTACCGATCAGAAATTCAATCTGCTGATGGGACGTGAGCTGCAGAAGGACGCAGGCATGGAACCTCAGTGCGTACTGATGATGCCTCTTCTGGTTGGTCTTGACGGTGTTGTGAAAATGTCAAAGTCAAAGCACAACTACATTGGTGTCACCGAGGCTCCTAAAGAGATGTTTGGCAAGATCATGTCTATTTCTGACGATCTGATGTGGTCATACTATGACTTACTGTCATTCAAGACAGTTGATGAAATTAAGGCCATCAAGGATGACTGCCTGAATAATGGTAAGAATCCACGTGATGCCAAGATTGAACTTGGTCGTGAAATTGTTGCAAGATACCACGGTGAGGAAGCTGCAAATGAGGCTGTTGAAGGCTTCAAATCTCAGTTTGCCAAGGGAGCTCTGCCTGAGGATATTCAGGAAGTAACCGTAAATTCACAGACTATTCCAAATCTGTTAAAGGATGCAGGTCTTTGTGAGTCTACCTCTGAAGCTATGCGTATGCTGAAGCAGAATGCTGTTAAGTGCGAAGGCAAGGTTATTACAGATAAGAATGCTCCTGTAGAGAAGGGTACTGCAATCTGGCAGGTTGGCAAGCGTCGTTTTGCTAAAGTTACTGTTGAATAAAGTTTTTTTTACAGACATTAAGGAATAATTGTATGACACAGGATGAATTGAAGGTAATGGTTGCTAAAGCTGCCTTAGATTATATTCCATCAGGAAGTGTTTTAGGTGTTGGTAGTGGTTCAACCGTTATGAAGTTTATTGAGCAGATCGGAATCAATAAGGTTCCTGTTTCTGCAGCAGTAAGCTCATCAAATAAGACCACAGAGGCATTAAAAGCAATTGGCGTTAATGTTGTTGATCCTAACGAAACACAGCCTTACGAGGTTTATATCGACGGTGCTGATGAGGTTGATCCTAACTTCAATATGATCAAGGGCGGTGGTGCCTGTCTGACAAGAGAGAAGATCCTGACTTCAATGGCTAAGAAGTTTATCTGTATTGTAGATAAGTCAAAGCTGGTTGAGACCTTAGGTAAGTTCCCTCTGCCTGTAGAGATTATTCCTATGGCCCGTGAGCAGGTCGCAAGAACTTTGAGAGCATTAGGGGGTGAGCCTGTTCTTCGTAAGGACTGCATTACCGATAACGGCTGTGAAATCCTTGATGTTCATGGCCTTAATATCACCGATCCTCTGGCCTTAGAGCAGAAGATTAATCAGATCCCTGGTGTTGTAACCGTTGGTCTGTTTGCTTCAAAGGGCGCTGATATTGTGCTTTACGCAACTGAAGAAGGTGTTAAGGTTTTAAAACGCGGTTAACACCTTAAATTTAAACTGTTTTCGAAAAGAGCTTTCACTATAAAACGTGGAAGCTTTTTTTATTTCTGTTGTGTGAAAATAAAAGAATAATTTCAATTAAAAAAAATATAAGGCAAAAAAAGCTATCACTGTAGTGTGATAGCTTTTCTGAATGTCTATTGAAATACTATTTATTGTCTTTAATCAGTTCAATTACATCGAATGTAACATCAAGATATGCACCTGAATCTATAAACGAATACTCATACGATGGAAGGATCTTGATTGAATCACCATACTTCTTTTCATAGTCAACTTTGCATAAAGCTGCATACCTGCCAACATCGTCAGAGAAAGTCTTTGGATTAACTTCTGGATTGTTGAACATACAGGATACTGAGCGAGGCTGCCCCTGATGCAGAGAATCATTAAGTCTTTCATCTATTTTAGTTGAAAGAATATAGGTACAGGCTGCAACACTCATTATGCCTGCAATAAACATACATGAGCTTCGGAAGGTTGGTTTGTTTTTTATAAACATGTTGTAGATGAAGAATATCAGCAGGACTCCTGCTACAACATAGGCGATATTCAATAGCATAAATTAAACTCCGACAAAATTCGTTCGCTATATTTAAATATAGGTCAAATTAACAGAGGGTATTCAGATATTTATAAAAGATCTATTGTTTATGTAAGCAACACCTCAATTTTCTATTCTACGAAAATTGTCAAAAATTCTGATTTATATAAATTTTATACTAGCATTGAAGCTTTGCTTTTTTTGCAGAAATATTCTCTGTTTGTGTCTTTCTGTTTTGAAAAGAACAGCCTCTTTCATGGGGTACCTGCACCTGCAGAGTGATTTTGTGCGTCTAATCAGTTCAATTTGATCTTTTTGGGGGAGATTTTTCAGTATCAGGTTGTTTTAATTAAATAACATCATAAAATCAGACACATATCATCGTCAGTCGGAGCTAGCAATAAAGTAAATCCTCTTAATATCAGATGTGTGCTGTACAAAGAGGATTTTCCTGTTCTTTACCGTTAAGGTATGGAAATTTGTTACAAACTATGGAGTTTATTTATGAAAAAAAATCTATTTAAAGGTGTAGCTATTCTACCAATAGCTTTTGCTTTAGCTGTTACAACAGGCTGTGCTACAACCGAACAGTCTCAGCCTCAGGTTCAGACTGCAACCACAGCTGAATCAGCTGTAGTAAGTACTCCTGTAGCAGAGAAGAAAGTTAAAAAGAATCTGCCAACCGTTGCTATTCTTGCAACCGGTGGAACTATTGCCGGTACAGGCGCAGAGGGTAAATCAACCAACTACAAGCCTGGTCAGCTGAATGTTGAGGCTTTAGCTCAGGCAGCAAAACTTCAGGATGTTGCTAAAGTGCACGGTGAGCAGATCTGCAATATCAACTCTGATGATATCACCTCTGAAATCTGGCTCCAGATTGCCAACCGCATAAATAAACTCGCAAAAGATCCTGCTATTTCAGGTTTTGTAATTACTCACGGTACAGATACTCTTGATGAAACCGCCTACTTCCTGAATCTGGCCTTAAAGACCGATAAACCTGTGGTTGTAACCGGCTCTATGAGACCGGCAACCGCAATTTCTGCAGATGGCCCTCTAAATCTGCATCAGTCTGTTGCTCTGGCTTCAAATCCTGCTGCCAAGGGGAAAGGCGTTATGGCTGTTATCTCTGACAGAATCTATGGTGCCCGTGATGTACGCAAGATCAGCACCTTCAATGTAAATGCTTTCAGCTCCGGTGATTATGGCAGCATGGGCTATGTAATTGACGACAATGTTCTGTTCTACAGTCAGCCTGTGAAGAAGCACACTGTAAATACAGAGTTCAATGTTTCAAATCTGAAGACTCTACCAAAGGTAGCCGTGCTTTATTTCAATGTTGACACCGACGGTTCAGTTATTGACTACTATGCACAGAAGGGGTACAAGGGAATTGTTATTGCAGGTGCAGGCAGCGGCGAGTACAGTGTAAGCTGGAAAGAAGCAATTGCAAGACATCCTGAGATGATTGTAGTCCGCAGTACCCGTGTAGGAACAGGCTATGTTGCAGCAAGTGACGACTATGATATTGCCAATGTTCTGCGCTGTGATGATCTTCAGCCACAGAAGGCTGCAGTTCTTTTGAGACTTGCTCTAACCAAGACTTCAAAGAAGGCTGAAATTCAGAAGATTTTTGACAAATACTAATCCTTTTTCGAGCTGATAAGTTTCTTTTTAGGCCGGCTTATTCTGCCGGCCTTCCTATGTGCGTGTTTATTTATGCGATTTAACTCAACTCTTTGATATTTTTTCTTTTTGTATTTATTCAAAAGAAAGTACGATTAAACTAGTAGCAGTTTCTGTTTAGATGCCTGATTTCAAAGTTGGCACGCTAATTGATTAGATACTCATAGCGTTATGTGTCTGTCAGTTTTTTGACAGGAGGAAACTATGAGTTTAATGATCAATCCATTAGTAGCAAATCCAACAATGTTAAATCAGCTTCAGAGAATGCAGCAGAATATGCGTTCGCTACAGGTTGCATCAACTGGCACAAAAGATACATTACAGCAAAAGATTGAGAATGCACCTGTAATGGTGCCAGGTCAGAACGGATCTGATAAGACAGATTCGGTTCAGACAAAAGATAATATTGGTGCATTTGCCAATATGCTTCATGAAGCTTTTGAAAATGTTAATACCCTCCAGAACGACGCCGCCAATAAACAGACACGTTTTGATCTGGGGGACAGAAAAGTGACCCTGTCTGATGTAATGCTTGCAACTCAGAAGGCAAGTCTGTCCTTTGATGCGACAGTTCAGATCAGAAACAAGATGATTGAAGCGTACAGAACCATATCTCAGATGCAGATTTAGTGCATATTTGGATGATGAGGAACTAATATGTCAGAAAATGGATTCCCGGTAGCTCCTGGTACAGGTAATCAAGAGGGAAGTAATCTGCCTACCACAACAGACGCAAGTGAGGCTTCGTCCTCTGAGCTGGAGTCCACCGATACTGGAACTGCAGTTAATACTAGTCTGCCTGAAAATCACTCCGCCATAAAAAGCTTTTTCAAAGATGGTGAAATGGTTCGCCGTCTGGTAATCCTCGTTTTTCTGGTTATTTTTGTTGCCGGTATTATTTTTGCGGTAATCAGTTTTACCTCTACTTCAACTAAGGCCCCTGATACAGAAAGAAAACTTGGTCAGTATTCCTCTGCGGAAATTGGAAATGTGCTTGATTTCCTGGATACAGAAGGCTTCAAGTATAAGCTGTCAAACAATAACACCATCATTGTTGATGCCAGCGAGTATAGTGAGATTACCGAGCAGATGCTGCGTAAAGGAATTGCACTGCCTCAGGAGTCAACTGATGAGGGTGATCAGATTATTATGACCGACTCTGGCTTTGGTGTATCTCAGAGAATGGAAAATGAGCGCATCAAGCATAGTCGAGAGGTTCAGCTTGCAAGAGCCATTGAACGTATTGACGGTATTTCTCATGCCACCGTTCTTCTGGCAATTCCAAAGGATAATGTTTTTGCCAGAGAGAAGAGCAGACCAAGTGCTGCGGTTGTTGTAACTTTAAAACCAAATACTTATCTGTCACCTGAAAATGTAAACTCAATCAGATTCCTGGTAGCTTCCTCTGTACATAATCTATTATCAAAGGACGTTACTGTAACAGACCACAACGGACGTCAGTTAAGTGCTGAGGTCAAGGGCGATACTCCAGAGAGCAAGATTCAGCGCGAGTTTGAAATGAGAACTATGCGTGAAGCTCAATATCGAGACAAGCTCGATTCAATTCTGATGCCTATGCTTGGTCTTGGCCGTTATTCTGCTGAAGTTGACGTTACTCTGGACACTACCGTTCAGGAAGAAACAGCTCAGCTGTATAATCCTGACTCTCAGGCGGTACGTTCAGAAACCTTAAAGGAACAGTCTGGTAATGAGGATAAGAAGAACCCTTATGGTGTGCCTGGCTCTCTATCCAATCAGCCTCCTGCAAACGCTGCAATTCCTCAGCAGTTAAAGGATGGTACAGGTAGCTCCTCAGATTCAACCTCAAACCGTAAGGAGAGCCGAGAGGCTGTACGTAACTATGAGGTGGATACAACTGTAAGACATACAGTGCGTCCATCAAACATTGTTTCTCGTCTGACTGTATCTGTGGCTGTTGACTACGACCGACTGGTGGATGCTGACGGTATGGTTAAATATGAGCCACGTTCACAGCAGGATCTGGATAAGATAGCAGATCTGGTTCGCGGTGGTCTAGGACTTAATGAAGCTCGCGGTGACTTTGTTAAAGTTGAAACTGTCTGCTTCCCTCATGGCGATGTAAAACCACCTCTACCTTGGTATGAGCAGGAATTCTTCTACAGACTTGTACGTATAGGTGGTTCTGTAATTGTTGTGCTGATTGTGGTTATCTTCGTGATACGTCCTCTGCTCAACAAGCTGCTGCACAAGGACGAGGAGGATATGTCATCAGAGGCAGAGCAGGATGAGCTTGATTCTCAGTCTGCACTTGATGGCTATGACGATTTCAACCTGATTGCCAAGAACAAGGAACTTGCTGATCAGGTATACACCATCAATAACGAAGGCGGTATTGAACTTCCTAACCTTCATAAAGAAGCTGATCTGCTCAAGGCAGTCAGAACACTTGCTTCCAATGAACCTCAGCTGACAGCGGAAGTTGTTAAAGAATGGCTTAACGCTGATTTTAAGGAAAAGAACTAGGGTAGTACTATGTCAGATGATAAAGTTCCTGCTGCGCCAGCCCCAGCTGCGATGCCAGCCATCGGTGGCGGTCAGAATGCTCTATTAGAATTCTCTGATGACGAAAAAACGGCATTGGAGGGTATGTCCGGAATGGACAAGGCTGTTCTTCTGATGCTGTCCTTATCAGAGGAGGATGCTGCTCAGATTTTCAAGAACCTTGAGCCTAAACAGGTTCAGAAGCTTGGTATCAGAATGTCTGAGATGGCAACTTTTTCTCAGGATCAGGTGAATGCTGTTCACAAGGCTTTCCTCAAGGAAGTAACAAAGCATTCAAATCTTGGTCTTGGAAATTCAGACTTTGTTCGCCATGCTCTGGTTTCAGCTCTGGGGTCAGAGAAGGCAAACAATCTTATCGAGCAGATTTCTCTTGGAACCGGTTCCCGTGGTCTGGATTCTCTGAAGTGGATGGATGCAAGACAGGTAGCAACCATTATTCAGAACGAGCATCCTCAGATTCAGACTATTGTGCTTTCCTACCTTGAGCCAGAACAGTCTGCAGAAATTCTATCTCAGTTTAATGAAACTGTAAGACTTGACCTTATCATGCGTATTGCAACCTTAGAAGAGGTTCAGCCAGCAGCTCTGCAGGAGTTGAACGAAATTATGGAAAAACAGTTCGCTGGTGCCGCTGGTTCTCAGACAGCCAAGATTGGTGGTCTGAAGAGTGCTGCCGATATTATGAACTACTTAGACAGCTCAACCGAGACTCAGCTGATGAATGCAATTCAGTCTCAGGACAAGGAAATTGGTGGTCAGATCCAGGATCTTATGTTCGTATTCGAAAACCTCAGTGGTGTGGACGACCGTTCTATTCAGACTCTGCTGCGTGATGTTCCTTCTGATGTTCTTCAGAAGGCTCTTAAGGGAGCAGATGACAGCCTCAAAGAGAAATTCTTCAAGAACATGTCTTCTCGTGCTGCTGCATCTATGAAGGAAGATCTTGCATCTATGGGTCCTACCAAGCTGTCTGATGTTGAAGCTGCTCAGAAGGAAATTCTTACAATTGCAAGAAAACTTAACGATTCAGGTGCCATTATGCTTAACCGTGGTGGTGGCGGTGGTGACTTTGTTTAATACTAAGGCTGTTCTAATATGAGTGATTTTTTTCAGAAGAACTCCTCCTCAGCCGAAGGCGATGTTGCAAATGCCTCTGACATAGCGAATGAAAAACCTAACAGGGTGGATATTCGCTATGACAAGAAGATTGCTACTGTAACATCAGCTTCTAAGGTTTCAAATTACAAGGTTAAAGTCTGGCCGACCCTGTCTGACGATTTCGTGACCGGAACCAATGCTCTGGGTATGAATGTCGAGATGGTGGAACGCAAGCGTGCCTTCATGCGGCTTGAAAAGAAGCGTAATGATTATCTAGAAGAAGTTGCGCTTATTCTTGATGCTCACAAGATTTTAGAAGAGGAAGAGGCTGCTGATCGTGCGGCCCACGGTATTACCAGCATCACTCTTGAAGAAGTAGAAAAAATCAGAAATGATGCTTATGAGGAAGGAAAGAGTCAGGGCCATGATGAAGGTTATCAGATTGGCTTTGATGAGGGAAAGACAGAAGGAATTAAACAGGGCCATGAGGAAGGTCTTGCTATCGGTAAGGAAGAGGGATATGCCTCCGGTCTTGAACAGGGCAAAGCTGATGGCTTTGAAAAGGGCCATGATGAAGGTCTTGAATCAGGTCAGAAGGTTGTTCTAGAACAGGTTGAGCGTTTCAGATTTTTAGCTGATTCCCTTGCAAATCCTCTGCGTGAGGTTGACAAGGAGGTTACCGATGAAATTGCCTACATCATTTCAAGATTAGCCAAGGTAATTATTAAAAAAGAAATCGATACAAATGCTGAATTCCTGAAAAAAAGCATTGAGCAGGCTATCTCTATTCTGCCTTCAGCTACCAAAGGTGTTTCGATTTATCTGAATCCTGAGGATTACGCGGTTATAAATGCGGCAATAGGCAATGATTATATTAAGGAACAGGGCTGGGATTTAAAAGAATCAGACAAACTTTCTCCCGGAGATATCAGAGTTGTTAATGATAATTCAGAAATAAACTGGAGAATCAACGACAGAATTGATTCTTTGCTCGAGGAGTTCCTTGCAAAGGTTTATCCAAGTGTCGATTCAGCTCTTCGTGAATCAATAGATGGTTGCCCTGAATACAATGAGCTGCCTAAGAAAGCTCTGGCCCCAAGAAATCTTAATGATATTAGTGAGGTCTTAAAGAACAAGGCTCAGACAACTGCTTCTGCAGAGGTTACTCCTGCGGAACCTCAGGAAGCTTTAGATCAGGATAATCTTGCTCAGACCATGCAACAGCAGGCTCCACTGACAGATGATCCTGCTCCTTATGTTGATGATTTTGGTCATCCTGTTTATCAGTCTCCTGATGGACAGCTTTATTACTTTGATGAAAACAATAACCGAGTCTATGTTGATGAAAATGGTGTTCCTAT
>Ga0256407_10006357_pt1 | contig 18297 bp, 18 predicted proteins | sample RumenRJG_04DNA_FD_193489 | JGI IMG/M metagenome (GOLD analysis project Ga0256407, IMG submission 193489) | Bovine rumen microbial communities from Lethbridge, Alberta, Canada - RJG_04 | ecosystem: Host-associated > Mammals > Digestive system > Stomach > Rumen | place: Canada: Alberta...
GGCTGTGAAAATTTGCCATATCCCATTTCGGCAGGAATGTATATCTCCCATTTGTCGCCGATGTGCATCTGCTGCATGGCGATAATCCAGCCCTCAATCAAGTCACAGAGTCGGCAAGCCAATGGCACACCGCCACGGCTGCTGTCGAACTGCTTGCCGTCGATGGTCATGCCCGTGTAGTGTGCCGTGATGATACTCCGAACTGTTGGTGTGGCACTCGATTGGTTGCCTTCACTCAGCACTTTATAGTAGATTCCCTTGGGCAGAGCCTTGACCCCATCCTCCTTCGATTTGGCTTCCAGCCAGTCCTTATTTGCCTGTTTATACTCCCGTTTATTCATAAATCATCATAAAATCAGGCACAAAATTACGAATTTATCTCCGATATTTATCAGAATTGACTATTTTTGCAACAAAGTTTAATAATACAGGCAGTTAAATCGGACTTTAGCGTTCAGATGTATATTAACTAACAACATAAAAAAAGTAATATGAATTACGGTGTATTGGGAACAGGCAACGTGGCTCAGACCATAGCCAGCAAGCTTATTGAACTGGGGCATCATGTAATGATGGGCTCTCGCACGGCACAAAACGAAAAAGCCGTCCGTACTGATATTCGAAGAAATTATGATTTGTAGCCAAGTCTCTTATAGGGCGAGGTGTTTTAAATCAAGAGTTTGCAGGGATTGGGAATAATTTTCCTGTTTCGAGGGAGGGGAAGTGTGGAGTTTTGCATAACTTTGCAGCCGAATTCATAGGCTAGTTTAGTTTTCAGTGATGGCACAAGAAGTAAATAACGGCTATAGACATATCTTGCCGATTCAGATTCGATTCAACGACGTGGATAAGTTTGGCCACGTCAACAATACCGTTTATTTTCAGTTCTACGATACGGCCAAGACCGAGTACTTTGCCACCGTTTGCGAGGATGTGGATTGGGAGCGCGTAGCCATTGTGGTAGCGAAGATCGAGGCCGACTTCGTGTCACAGATCAAGGCAGGCGACCATATCGCAGCGCGTACGCGTACGACGAAGATTGGCAATAAGAGTTTCCATCTCGAACAGGACATTATCGATGTTGATACCCTGGAGGTGAAGTGCCGTTGCGCTTCAGTGATGGTGCTCTACGACTTGGAGCATCATCAGACCATGCCCTTCCCAGATGCCTGGCGTCAGGCTATCCGTCAGTACGACGGACTGGAGTGAATTTGTGTAGTTAGACGCCTGTCTCTCATTGCAAGAGATTTTGGAGCATCTGCATAAATTCTAAAAACGTCAGGTATGCGGCAGGGTCGGCTTCGGCGATATTGGGATCGTAGCCTGCTGTGGCAAGACTTATCACCGTGGGACGCTGGTGGTTTGCCCAGATCCAGCGACTCCATCCCGTGGCCTTATCGAACTTGGTCTGCTCGTATGTCTGCTCAAAAGTACTGTTCCATTTACCTGAAGTAGGATCACCATACGCCACTGAGTCGTATGTGCCGTCAGGCTTGTATACCATGTTTGCCGCCACTTTCCACTCGTTATCGACTTGTAACCAATCGAAAAATTCATACTGTCCCTCCCAACCGAGCAAGACGGAGGCGGTGATGCCCTCTGCGCCCATGTAGGCACTGGTCTGATGAGACACTTGGCAGAGCTCTTCGTAGCACTTCTTCATATCGTTATAGGCAGCTTCGAAGCGCTCGGGGTCGGCTATCGTTACGGTTAGGGCATAGATCAACAGATCGTAGAAAGGATAGCTGTTCTGTATTTTCAGAACGTTGGCCGTCGCATTGTCTATCTTCTTGCACAGTTCCTCATCGCCACTCTTGTAGGCCTCGACAAGCAAGTCGGTAAATGCCCGAATCTTCTCACCATAGGCGTCGAGTCCGCTGGTACGGGTAACGGTCATATCGAAGTAGCTCTCCTTTTGGTATTTTCCGATCATCTCATCCCAGCGGTTAACACAGTGTTTATTGTAGCCGGCCAGTGCACTCTCGATGTTGCCATCACATTTGGCCAACAAGTTGATCAGTGCATCGTAGCTGCCGCCTATACCAGGAACGAGAAACGATGAGGCGACTACGTAATCGACGACGTCTTTCAGTTCAAACATATACTCGATGCTGTTCATCAGACAGGCATCGAAATAGAGAGCCTTCACGGGTATGCCGGCCGCCTCGATGGCAGCGGTCAGCGACGGCAGGGTAAGACCTTTTCCGCTTCCACTGTCCACCACCAGGTTACGGGTTTTGGCAACCGGTGAGTATGGCAGGTCATTGTTGGGCATATAGCCTGCGCCGTGGTCGCTTAACAGCAGCAGATAGTTCTTGGCCGGACAAGCCTTGGCCGCCCACTTGATGAAGTTGGTGAGCGAGTCGGGATGGGCTATCTCACCTTCGAAGGGGCCATAGCGGAACTGATCACCCAACTGGTCATACGGCTGCATCTTCGGGTCAACGACGAAACGATAGGTCTGGCCTGCCTTGTCCTTATATAAGTCATAAAATGTTTCTATCACCTTCTTATCTTCCTCTGACTCGACCATCATGCGCAGTTTTTTCACTCCACCCTCGAAAGCTTTCGGGCTGCTGAACTTATATTGCGCAGCAATCCTGACTTTGTTGTATGAGGCTGCTTCGGCGGCATACAACTGTTGCAGGTTCTGAACGATGCAATAATCCAGCGACGGTTCACTACCATGGCCATAGAAGAGGATCGTGTAGTCGGCCAGTTCCTGCGGTGCAGGTGGTTCTGGATCGACGGGGACAGGGTTATCCGTTGAGCCGATAGCGTCGTTGGTACACGACGTCAGCATCATCATGGCGCAGCAGAAAGTGAGGGTGGCGGCAAGCACCCATTGGGTCATTCTTGTTTTCATAATCGTTTTTATTTATTATGATTTATAATATTGATAGTTTCGGATTATTCTAACTTCCCGCCGCCACCTGTCTCTGGGTTGCTGTCGACCGATTGCTGGTTCATGTTGAGCCAGTTGCCCCAGCCTGTCAGCTTATGGAAGTCGCACTGTTCGTAGCCCTCGTTGTAGTTGTATTCTATAAGCGTGTTCCAACTCTTAAAGTCGTTTACGTAGATATCATGGTTCAGCAGGCATACGCTCAGTGTGTAGTGGTCCAGATGATCTTTGCTGTTGCTGACATCACGATAGTGTACCATAGCCTCTTTGAAAGCCTGATCCATAGCGGCTGAGATGGCTTTCAGTTCGGTATCTCCGCTCTCCTTGGCCAGCAGTTGGGCATAGTTGGCAATGTCGAAGAAAGAATGAACGTATTCTATCACCATATCCTCAAAACGTACGACAGGCGAATAGCGATATACGCCTCTGGTGGCACGGTCGATAGCGTCCTTCTGTGTGGGATAGAGCGCCATGATGCGGTCGCACAGCTGCTTAGAAGCATCGATAATGGCATCGAACTTATCCATGCGAATTATCTTGAAGTCGCCATTGTTGGGGCTATTTTCATCGCTTTCCTCTATATAGCAGTTTTGCCATGTGGGCGTACAGCGTTCGAACATCAGGCCTGCAGCTTCTTCGGCATTGCCTGTTTCCACCAGTCCGCGCACAAACTCTGTCAGTATCTGGCCATCGCTACAGAGCACGTGGGCCGAAGCAACGATGTAGTCGGCAAAATCCCTTGCTTGCGTCAGCGACTCTATATTGCCCATAAAGCAGTTGTGGAAGTACAGCGCGTTCAGGCGGTCAATGCCTGCAGCCTTCACGGCATCATACATCTCGTACATATCCATCCATTCGCCTTTGAGCCACTCATCTGACATCACGCCACGGGTTTGGGCTTGGAAAATCTCTTCAACCTGGTACTTGCCTGGCACGTCTTCCATGGGGCTAAAGCCATCGCCATGCCCCCAGATGGCCAGCGAATACTTCTCTGCCGGACATTGCAGGCTGCTGCACTCCAGGAACAGGCGCATCGTGTTAGGATTGCATATCTGCAGCAGCTTGGCTAAATCGCCCAGACCATGAGCCTGAAAACCTTCCTCCTTTATCTTGTTGAGGTCGGTCTGGTCATTCAGTTCAAACCACACGATATCGCCAGGTTCAGCATACTTACCTGAAAATGGTTTCCCGTATTCTGATTGATCCTTACCATATTTATAGAAACATATCACGCGCACGTTGTTGTGGTCGGTCAGGAATTCCTTTGCTCTCTCCCAGAAGCCATATTCAATGTAAGTATCCATGGTGCCACCTGCATTGCCATAGACGAAGATGGTGTGTTTGGCGGGTTGAGGCACGTCGAACACGTCCTTCGTCTTGCTCCACTCGTCAAACTTCGCAGCCATGTCGGTAGTGGTCTTCTTGAAGTTCAGGCTGAGGTTGTCACCGTTGCTGATGCGCAGTTCGCCGCCCGCAATCTGCCAGTTGGCCGCCATCGCCTCTCGGTCACTTGGCGTCATGGTCAGCGCTCCGTCGGCAGAGGCCGTATAAGTAAAATCTATCTTCTCGATGCCGATGGCTTTGTCACCTAAGGTGTAGTAGATGCGCGTGCTGCCCGTTCCGTCGGCCTTGAACTCGGTGTTCTGCCATGTCTTGTCGTAGTTCCACTTGGCATAGGTCAACCCCGACACATCAGAACACCAGTTACCCACAATCGTTCCTTCGTCATCTGGCATCGGATTAACCGGATTGTCACCACTGTCGTTTACACATGCGGTGAACACCGCCATTGTCATTACACAGCATAGGACGGCTGCAAGCCAGCTATTCATTTTTCTCATATCCTAATACGTTAAGTTAGTATTAATATTTGGGCACAAAGATACGATTAATATTTGAAACCAGCAAGAATGAAAATGTTAAATTTGAAAATAAAAACGTGTTTATTTTATGTGCTCCGTACTGCGATGATTAAGGATGGTAAAGTGGAAAACTTTGCTGCAATCATCGTACAACGAAGTCATCCTGATTTGAAGAGTATTCTTGAAACATTTGATGAGACGATAGCTTATTTCAAGAGTAAGCCTTAATGGTTAGGTGTATATTGGTGAAATGGACGAAATGGATGATTGCCGTTTCGTCCATTATTGTATCTTTGCCCTCAAAAAGAGTGCTTAACAAACAAATAGTGACGATTTATGAAAGAAAACCCTACGCGAAGATGCTGAATTTAAGAAAAAAGCACTACTTTTGCAAAAATAAAATTTGCAATGAAGTTTTCTCCTTACGTCATAGACCTGCTGAAGCGTAAATCAAAAAAGGATTTCCGGCTCTCAGGCGATTGTGAATATCTGGCACTCGATATCGAATCCGTGACGGGTGAACATATTGGTGTGAATACGCTGAAACGGTTGCTGGGCTTTATCAACGATGAGCGAGAACCACGCCCCTCAACACTTGATATCATTGCCCGCTATCTGGACTTTGAGAACTGGGATCTGCTGAAATGCTTCGACGATAAGAGCAACTCATCCTTTAGTGCTGCTGATGATGAAATCAGAGTGAGAGATCTTGCGACTGGCCAACATATTCAGATCTGCTATCTGCCAGATCGCCTGATAGAACTGGAGTATTGCGGCGATGAGCAGTTCTTGGTAAAGAAGAGTCAGAACAGCAAGCTTCAGATAGACGATAAACTGACGATCTCCCATATCGTAAAAGGCTATCCGCTTCTGGTCAGTCATGTGTGGCGAGATGGAGCAGACTTAGGCTCCTTTACAGCAGGCAAGGCACAAGGTATCAGTTTCAAAATCGTTTAGTCAATGGAATCATCGGAGTTCTCGGATATTCAGCAGACTTTTCCTGACGCAGAGTTGCTGCCCGTTGGTGGTTCCACATGTTGCTGCTATCGAGTGAAGCTATATGGTAAGCTCCACTTCATGAAGCGGCTGAAGCCTGAACTTCGTACAGATCCCCGATACGTATCAGCCTTGCAAAAGGAATTTGAGACTGGCTATTCCCTCGATCATCCCCATTTGGTACGCTATGTGTCAAAGGGCGACGATTATCTGATGACGGAATATGTGGACGGACTCACCTTAGGAACCTTTATAGAGGAAAACCCAGCCTATTTCAAGTCTGTCCAAAACGCCAACCGTTTCCTTACTCAACTGTTAGAGGTCGTAGGTTATCTACACCAGCACCAGATAGTGCATCTTGACCTGAAGCCCAGTAACATCCTGATTACCCGCATCGGACATGATGTAAAACTGGCTGATTTAGGCTACTGTTATACAGATACCTATACTGACACGATGGGGAGGACTGATAAATATGCCGCTCCAGAGCAGATGCATGGAGAGCAGGTTGATGCTCGAACAGACATCTATGCCATTGGCAAACTCATGGAATCGCTCCCATGCCATCATATATATAATTATAATAAGGTGATAGCCCGCTGCACGGCTCCGAGTCCTTCAGACCGTTATCAGACAATTGAAGAATTGCAGAATGCTTTGAAGCCATCGTCTCATTTCAATTTGATTGTTATGGGCGTATTGCTTATATCGATGCTTCTTTTGGGAGGCTACTTGATGACTCAGAATCACGAGGACAGACCGCTTGATTCTAAACAGGATCATGACTCTGTCCCCGTGATTCTGCCAGCTCACACTTCAGAACAGATTGATACAGCCCATCCCAAGAAGACCAATAAAAATGTACCACCAACTAACTCCTCAATAACAGAAGAGCAGTTGACAAATCAAAAGACCACTTTTCGTGAACTCACAGATATTGAGAAGGAGGAGATTCGCAACATCACATTATCAATTGTGCAACCTGTCTATCAACAGGAGATAGAGCCCATTATTGATCGTGTTATCCGAGGTGATTATGACAGTAAACAATCTTATATTACAGATTCTTTGGATAGGGCATTTGTTTTAGCCAATGAGAAGGTATTTGCAGGATTAAGACAGAAAAGTCTGAAAAGTAAATATCCAGATGCCATTGAGGAAGATGTAAATAATGAGTCTTTATATGCCATTGGCGATGCTATGTATTATTACCAGCAGAAAGTTTTTCAATATTTTCATCCAGGCTTTAAACTTCCCCAAAATCCCTTTGCGAAATAGAATCTTAATAAGTAATTGTCAAATGACGAGAAAATTGGAAGACTTATCAGTCTGCAGGTTGTTCTTTAATCTCTCAATTATCAAGTTTTTAGGCTTAAATAGTAAAAATACTTCAAAAATAATCAGTTTTCATGTCAATTTGAAGAATGGACGCTGATAATTGCTTCTGAGGAAAGTTTCAATTTTTGTGCAAAGTGTCACTATTTAACTTAACTAACAGATAGTAAGCATGTTAGACATAGTGATGCTTTTTCTTAAAGTGTCACTGCTATTCTGTGATAGCAAAACAACTTGTTTTGCTGTATAAAGTGGCACTTCTTCAGTGTTTATAGGTACTTTCCTTCATACCAAAACAACTTGTTTTGCTTTTTTAGCAGATATCTCTTTATGCCAAAGCCTGCAACTTTTATTGCGCTCCATATGTCTATTAATCCGATAAAATGGTATCTGATTTGTCTCTATATGTTGATAAATTTCAAAATAGTGATACTTAGTGTAACTTTTTTGCAAAGTGTCACTGTGTATAAACTATTGAGATTCAGACGATTACGTCAAATAGTGATACTTTGAGTATTTCCATTAAAAAAAATTGCATACAATAGCAGACGGTCAGTTCACGATAGTCTGATGTAGGAGCTCCTGCCCAACCTCAATTAGTGTTTATGGGTGATGCATCGCCGAAGTCAGAAGTGGACAAAATGGATGATTGCCGTTTCGTCCTTTTTTTGTATCTTTGCTCTCAAAATAAAGTGTCGAACAAACATATAATGACGATTTATGAAGAAAATAACGATACGAAGCGACTAAATTCGAGAGGAAAAGGGGTATTATACATAAATATGTTAATCTATTGTTAAAGCTGGAAAAATATTTTGTAATTTCAAACCGTTTTATTACCTTATTCTCGTTTCAACGTAACCACTATATTAATTAGACGACATTCCTAAATACACAACTATGACATTGAAATCATTTGAAGAACTGGAGTTTTTGCTTAACGATGAAGAACGCAAGGCATTTAGAAAATGGAAGCGGAATAAAGCTGTGCTGGCCCAGCGCCCGAACTACATGACGACGCAGCAGAGGATAATGCCCTACCTGCCTAAGTGGATGAAAAAGAAAGTGATTGATGCCAGAGAACTATTTGATTGCTGCAACACCTGCTTTGGCGATGCACTGCTTTGGAACCATGCATTGACGCTTAGATTGGGCAAGACCCATGAAGTGACGTTTGCCATACTGGATGATTTGTATTGCTGGGACCTAATGAAGGAGACAATGCAGAAAGTGGTTGAGACCTACAGCGACTTGTGCCGACTTTACAAGGCCTATGGACACCCGATGACGCTTGTTAGCATGATGCACGATGATTTTGGAATGGAATTGCCCCCAACCTTTTACGACGGCACGCTTAATGAAATTGAGATAACCGTGGGTACACGCGACAAGGACCATTTAACTGTCTCTGATACAGAGATAAGGAAGTGGCTGAGCAAGAACGGCATGAGTATGATGGACATGTTAAAGGAATATATTAACCATGCTGATAAGCAGGATGTGCCCCGCCTTAATGCATGGTACGAACAATACCGCACTAACTTGAAGAGCCGCACCGACAAGATATGCGAACTGCTAGGCAAGACTGGCAATAAGTATTATGTGGCGCCTGTGTGGAACTGCATAGACATTTATATGGGTGAGTGCCGCTATTATGGGCGTGAGTTATGTGTGAAGTTTGGCCTGGAAGAAAGCCTGCACCATGTGGAAGACCTGAATAGGGTGCGCCCCATGATTGACAACATAATAAAAAAGACTGCCGGAGAGGATTTTGCCTTTGGCGTTAAGAAGAGAAATGCCGAAGTGCAAACTTGCGACCGCGTGGCAGCAGAAAACAGTTATGCCAAAGCGGTAACCCCCTGAAGAGGGGTTTTCCATCTCAGCCAACATTTGCTAAAGGAACAGCTTCTTGACCGCTCTCCCAGTACATATCTGGAGGTCATGACATCATTATTGTAAGTGGACGAAATGGATGATTGCCGTTTCGTCCTTTTTTTATATCTTTGCTCTCAAAATAAAGTGTCTGACAAACATATAATGACGATTTATGAAGAAAATAACGATACGAGGCGACTGAAATCGAGAAAAAAGATGTAATTTTGCAAAAAAGACAGCTCACAATGTATGTCGTTTGCTAAATTTTTCTTATCTTTGCACTCGTGGCGGAAGGACCGTCGCAGTCGTAACATAGGAAGCGTTTAGCTTTCTCCAGACCGATGAACTTGCACAATCATCTGAACAAAATGGAGATAGTTCGGCGTACTTCCCTTGGTTATGATGTTATAGGTATATCCTGTCATCATACAAGGGTGTGAGTTGTTCTAATCTGTTTGTTCAGGCAGTGCAAGGCCTATCGGTAGGGTTAGCGATAGGCTCACACTTCTTTTTGTTGGGGCTAATCTATGAAACCTAAAATAATAAAATGATTGATGATTCTTTGAAACTTGAAACTTGGGATGAAACTGACTGGCAATATATTCAAGGATTAAGTCAGTCTGTTGAGTCTGTAAAAAGACAATATATCCGTGATTTGCGAGATGAAAAAAAGAAATACCATATAGAACGTATTTTTTCATATGAGTTGTATCATAAATGGAGTCAAAACCTTTCTAAAGTAGCCAATAATCCAAGTAAGCTATTTTTGAATGCTGAATTAACCAAGCACTATAATCATAAGGAGACGTTTCCAGACTTCGTTTTACATGGAGATTATACGAATCAAAACAAGCAATTTATCATATGTGAGGTTAAATCTTCAAGGAATTATGTAAACGACAATGCTCTGAAAAAAGATATAAAGACCTTGATGAATGGAATGTCAAAGTTGGGATACCATTGTGGTGTGTTTATTTATTTGGGCAGTGAAAGATCAACAATTGAACAGAGAATAGAGCGAATTAAAGCTAAAACTAAGGACGTCCATTTTAAAATTCTTTTAATCAAAGTTATAGATTATAATAAAGTAGATTATACGATTCTTTAATATCAGAAATAATGAGTAATGCTGTATATAAACATTTAAAGCCTGTAAATGAAGGTCAGATAAAGAGATGTATTTATTTATTATCTTGTTTTAAGTCTATGAAGGAGATTTATATATCCCCTCAAACAATATGTAATTATAAGAAAGAAAATAAAGAAGTGGATGGAGATGAAGCTCAAATCTATGAACGTAACTATATTATTACTTTAACTATTGAGTTGGTAAGGATGTCTTGCTGCCAGAATTCTCATAACCTTGATGGAATAATCAATGGAGAGGTTTTGAAAAGGCTGTCACTTTCAGATTCTTCTGTACAAAAAAAATATGTGAATATTAGAAAAGCATTGAATAGTAATTACAAAGGAAACAAAAAAGAAATATATGTCTTGCCGGATTTTTTGATTCATGAGTCACATTCTTTTGAAGAAGGGAAATTGGATGAAAAGCATCAACATCTTGCAATGGAAGCTAAAACAAAAACAATCAAGAGAAAAGAACTATTTTTCTTAGATCTACTAAAGTTAAATTATTATCTTGATACTTTGAATTTTGCCAATGTTGTTTACCTTCTTGTTGGTACATCAATTAAAACAATAGATGATTATCTCGAAAGTTATTTAAAAGAGGTAGAGTATAAGAGCTCTAAAGCAAGTAAACAACTTTATTTCTTTATACAAGAAAAGTTGGATGCAGAACCACTAATATATAAACTAAAATAAGTAATGTTTTGTACTAAGTGTGGATCTCAGACAAAGGATGGTTATAAGTTTTGTCCAAAATTAGAATATTAAGGTATGAGTATATTTGATAAGAAATCAGGCAATAGCAGAAAGAGTCATACGATTCTTTCCACTCTCAAAAATAATGAGAGTGGGCGCTTTTTGGTGTGGAAACTTCCTGAGGAGGACTTTAATGATAAGTCTGTTTTGATAGTAAACCCAGGAGAAGAAGCGATTTTTGTACACAATGGCGTCATTGTTCAGACATTTGTTAATGGAAGGTATGAGTTGAGTTCAGAGAACTATCCTTTCATATCAGAACTGAGGAATATGATGACGGGTGGAGTTAGTACATTCACCTGTAAGGTGTATTTTGTGGCTCTTAATCAGAGTCATGAAATCCTTTGGGGAACAGATTCTCCAATTAAAGTGCGCGATGCTGTACAAAAGATAGTAACGAATGTGTTGGCTAGAGGTAGCTATCGTGTTTCTATCGAGAGCGCAGAGGATGGGGCCTTACTAATGAAAAAACTGATTGGGTTTGGAAATACTTTCTTTAGCGCTGAGAATCTTGAAGTTTATTTTGGAAGGCTTTTCCAACAGTATATTAAGTCTCACCTTACCAAAGTTCTCTCTGAAAGTGATGAAGAATTACTAATAGCTGCTTCTCATATGGAGACTTATGCAGAAGAAATAACCCCAAAGATAAAGGAAACTTTAGCAGAATTTGGATTAGTACTTAACGCATTTGCTATTTCTGGAATGGATGTTCCCGATATTAGACAGGATCCCAATAGAAAAATAATTGAAGAAGGTTATGCCAAGCAACGCGAATTTGAGATTATGGGGCAAAACTATGCGAAGATAAAAGGTGTTGATATCCTGACAAATGTAAGTCGAAATCCAAGTTCTGGAGGTTTGGCAGGAGCGGGAGCAGGAATTGTAGCTGGTGTTGAAGTCGCAAAATCTATTTCTAAATTGACTGATTCTGTTTTTGGTGATAGCTCATCAAAAACTCCAAAGCTGGAAGATGATGTAGAACGTCTTGCAAAATTGAAACAGATGTTAGATAAGCAATTAATCTCTCAGGATGATTACGATAAAGTAAAGAATGAAATACTCAAGAAAATGATAGGTTGATATGATACGAACAGGTTTAATGAAAATATTAATGTGGACCATCATCCCCATTGCTTTCACGCTCATATTCTTTGTCACAGCTGATCTGGATAATGGTGGGGTATGGATAAATTTGGCATTTGTTTGGATTTCGTATTTAACTGCATCTGCATTTTGTTTGTCTAAATTAGGTAAGCAGTTGTCTGTTCTAAATTGGACAATGTATTACTGTGCTGTTGTATATTTTACAGTAGAACTTGTTGCAGCTATTCTATTCTTGTATGTATATCCAGAATACCATAAGTTGTCATTTACTATTCAGTTACTTTTGCTAGTAGTATTTCTTGTTGTATTTGGATTTTCATATATATCCAATCAAAAGACAGAAGTGCAAATGCAAGAGTTCTTTGAAAACGACTCTAGAGTTAAACAATGGAGAGCCAAGGTCGCATTAATGCTGTTGAATAACCCTTCCAAAGAACTGAAAGAACTCTCTGCCCTGCTTAATGTTACCCCTATAATGAGTACTCAAGAAGTATGTCCTCTTGATGACGAAATAGCAATATTGCTAGAATCTGATATAAAGGATGTGAATTTGATCATCAATAAAGTTAAGGAAAGAAATATTATTCTCAAATATCGTATAGTATAATAAATATGGTTAGTATAAAACATTTTAAATGTCCAAGTTGTGGAGCTGCACTGGAGTTGAATATCCCCAATCAGGTAATGACTGTATGTCCTTATTGTCATCAACAAGTTTTCTATACAGAAGATCTTGATGAAAGTCCCTCTCTTTTTATGGAAAATTTTAATTGTGATGATGATATTAATAAATATGGGATTCCATTTAAAGACAGCGATGATGAATTCAGGGAGAAGATTATTCATAAAATTGTTGATGATAATGGAACTCCTTTGGATATATTTGCCAAAGCAAAAATCTTAAATGCTAAAAAAATGTATGTTCCAATGTATCGTTATACAGGTAATTTTCAAGGAACTTGGACATTAGAGATTATGTATTATAAGAAAGCACAAAGAATGGACCCTTGGGGGCGTCTTGAAGATGGTGTTGAAGAAACCCCCCAGTATGTTAGTGGAAACAGTTCTGGCCGCTTCGTTTCTATATCAAGTGCTGTTAATTTGGATTACTTTAATAATCGTATTAATTTTGATTTGGACATTGATCGTATAATGGATTCACTTGGTTCTGAAGTAGTTCCATTAGAAGATGGCATTGAAGTATATTCATGTGATTACACACCTGATTCTGCTTGGAGAATAGATGGGGAGAGACGAGCTGGTTCTAATGCTGCGTTTCATACAGGAAAGGAACAAAAAGGATTTGTTAAAGGCTATTCTTGGGATTATAGTGATATTAAAACTTCAATTATTTATTTTCCCTGTCGTATGATTGAGTTTGATTATGAAGGAAAAAGATATAAATGCATAGAAGTTTTGAATAAAATAGATTTCGATTATCCTATTAGTGAAGAATGTTCTAGTGATACGGAGGAAAAAAAACAATATTCTGATTATCATTCTGATGATGATAATGGATGTTTAATTATTATAGCATTATTTGCTGCTTATATTCTTTTAGGTGTTTTTTTGAGTAGTATATTTGAATGGTTTGGAGTTGAAAAAAAAGTTGCTTCAGAAAGAGCCCAAATTGTAATATGGCTATTGTTCTTTTTAATTTTTCTTTTATATAGAATAGGGGATACCAATATTGACACTTCTTCAAAAAAGTATCTTGAGAGAAAAAATTATGTGGATTTAGAAGACTGTGTTGTCATTATCTTTCTTTCAATTGGGGTGACGTATGCCGGTTCTTGTATAAATGATTATATTGGTATTACCAAAAATGATGAATATCTCTGTTTTGCATATTTTGTCCTTTCGTGCTATGTGTTTAATAAGATCAGAAAGTCTGAAATTAGAAAATACGACATGAAGGTTGAAATGCATAATAAGAAACTAGATGAAGAAAAAGAAAGGCATAGGATTGAAATTAATAATCTATTAGCATCATATCGTCGGAAAAAGTTGGATGATAGTGCTTTTTTTAATTGGATTTGGAATGCTGATACGTTTGAAGGTAATATACAGACACACAAAGAATCAACTGGGGGCAATGTTGTTTTTGGTAAAGATCAGAAGTGTGAGGTGATATTATGTCGACATTGTGGTAAGGAATTGAGGTCAGGCTACAAGTTTTGTAGCTATTGTGGAATGAAACAATAACTATTCTTTATGAAGAAATGTTATAAGTGTGACACTATTCTCGAAGATGACGAATTGTTTTGTCATGAGTGTGGTGCGAAGCAAGAAATAGAGGATGTAGAGGTTAAGCCGGAGGAACAATCTGTAGAAGAAAAGTTATGCGTTCATTGTGGAAAAGCCATAGAGCCAGATAGTTTGTTTTGTCCATATTGTGGAAAACCTCAAGAGGAAGAGGAAACAAAGAGCGGGGAACCTCAACCCAAGGCCGAGGAGACTGAGCCAGAACAGAAAAAGCCTCAAACTGAGGGGCCTAATGTGAAAGAAGAATTCAAGGCAGAGGAATCTCCAAAAGAGGAACCTAAGGCAGAGGGAGAGCCTGTGTATAATAAGGAAGAGAAAAAGAAATCAAAATCTTGGATTTGGATTCTGTTGGTATTGCTGATTGTTGGTATAGGTGGAAGTGGGTGGTATTTCTTTAGCAAGCGATCATCGTCCACAGAGATAATGTCTGATTCGGAAAATGAAAATGTTAAGGCTGATTTGGAAAAGAAGATAGAAGATGCGACGGCATTTGTTAAGGAGTTTTATTCCCATTTTCAGGATGAAACTTATCTTTATAATCATTTGACAAGGTCTGCGTTGAACAGATTAAGAAGGGATTATCCCTATAATTGCGAAGAAGGGGACTGTCTTGCTACATGGGTATTCCTGGCATTGCCTCATGGCGTTGATATGGAGTTGGAGGAAGGACCGGTGATTCCTCGACATTTATTGTGCTTTGACGTAGCATTCAAATATTCATACATGCTTGATGGACAAAAACAATACGAGGACAGGTCTATTCGCTTGTATGTTATCAAAGAAGATGGAATTTATAAGATACACTCCTATGAATATAATGGTGATACAAAAGCTCCTCGTCATGATGAGGATAAAGTTATCAACGAAATACCTGAAGGTAAATATAACCTCTCGCTTGCTGATATGCACATGTTTATTGAGGTTCGTGACTCGATGGTTAAAGGATATTATTATTTCCAGGCAGGTTCATCGTCAGGTGGAGGGGCGCAATTTTCTGGTAAAGCTGATAATGGTCTGAAACTCCATTTAAATCAGTGGGATGCAGGTGGAAAAGATCTTGGATATATTGATGGAACCTTTGACGGAAAGACTTTTAAGGGTGAATATGATACTGAAAATGGTTATAGAAGAAATTTTGAAATATACGTAGGTGGAGAATGATATAAATGTCGCTTTTTACAGCGACGATGGATTTATATTGCTGAGATGTCCCAATGTGAGTCGCTATCGAATCAAGGAGGGCTGTGAGCGTGTGGATGAGAGGGCTTTTGTGGGCTGTGACCGTCTTCAGAGCCTCTATGTGCCCTATACTTTTTCTGATGAGGCTTTTGAGGCGTTGATGAATTCGGATGCAACAGGGAATGAGATAGGCTATATTTTCCACTGGGATAGACCATACGTTGAGGAGGTTTTTGATGTGAATGAGTATTGGTATGATGAGGCTGATACCAGTATAGATGAATGTGGCGTAATGTATGCCAATGGAGGCAGACGATTGATTACGGCAACGAAGCCTGAAATGATTGGTAAAGAGTATGGAGTACCTGACGGCGTGCTGACTATCTGTGATGGGGCGTTTATGAGATGCGATGACTATCTGGTGCTGTCTGTGCCAAGGAGCATCAAGGTGATTGGTGACTATATCTTTGGGGAGAATGGCGGAAGAATCGAAATGCGTGACTGAGATGGATAAGGATACCTTTAGATTTAAGATCTCAATAGGTTGGGCATCAATGATAGACCTGTGGATAGAAATACCAATAGAACTGTATCAAAGAATATGCAATAGCGTTGGTACCAGCCAAATGGAGAGGTTTGAATTTGGATTTAAGTTCGCAGACATCGTCAAGGAGAAGTATCCTGAATTGGATGCCCTGATCCATCAGGAGATTGAGAAATGGAAAAGTGAGCACTATGCCATTAATATAACTGACGAGGGCTTGCATCGTTATGGATTAGTATCATCTTGGTTTGAGGAGTCATGACTGATTATAAGAAAATAGGTAAAGGTATTGTTGAGGCTGATAAGGTCAGAGTGTATCATCATTTCTGGGGAAGATTACTCCCCGCCAAAATCAAACTGGACTGGAATGATGATGATGCGATGCCCTTCGTGTGCTATTTAGATGAGAAGGTCAGATTGTTGTTTGGTTCCTCAGATGAAAGGCATCCTGATCTCTTCTCAAAAATGGAACGCATGCGGTTTAATTATCCAGAGATTCTCTTGCAAGGAAGAGTTTGGAAAAGACGCAAGTTGATGGTTATCGACAAGTTCTCTTATAGTAATCGCTTGTCTCTATATTTTGCTTTTGATGAATTTATGGAAATTGGCAATCATTATGTAGAAGGCATTCGGGATTACCAATTGTTGTTCAAGGAAACTGAAGATAGCAATGGGGTTTACATTGATACAATCGATCAAGTATATGAGAAGTGTTTGCAGGAGGCCCATCGTGTGCCAACTCATGTCCATAAAAAGCTTAAGCCTCTGCAGCCAAAGGGTCTTCAGTAATTCAAATAAGCTAAAGATGGTACTTTTGAAGTACGACAAAAACATGAGGGCCTTTTGGACCCTCATGTTGTATTGGCGTATGTGTTTTCGCTTTTCGTCGGATTATAGACCTTTCAGCAGTTCGCGGACGGCGGTTTCCAATTGGAGGTCGGTGCCTGTGACGACGGTCTCTGGACGGTTCAGGATCAGGACGTCGGGTTCCAGCTGGGTGTTCTCCAGATAAGAGCCATCGGGCAACTGATAGCCGATGACGGGTACGCCGAAGATCAGCGAACTATCTTGCAGTCGTTCCCAGTTTACAGAACTCATGGTGCCAGGAACGGGCGCACCTACCAGCTTTCCAATCTTCTGATGGCTATACACCCAAGGTGTGCCGTGGGCATTGCTGTAGTTGCCTTCGGCCTGCAACATGATGCTGGGGTGATTGTAGCGACGGCTGGGCATATCGCAAACCTCACGGCCACGAACCACCTGTGTGAAGTACTTATGACCAGAGAACAGGATCTCGATATCTTCGTGCAGACGACCGCCTCCGTTATGACGGGTGTCGATGACGATGCCTTCCTTTAGGTTGTATTTGCCTAAGATGTCGGAATAGACATCGCGGAAACTGGCATCGTTCATACCTTCGATATGCACATAGCCCAGACGACCGTTCGACAGGCGTTCCACCTCGGCAGCACGGCTCTTGGTCCAACGCTTGTATAAGAGATCCGACTGTTCCGACCTGCTGATAGGCAGCACGACCTCGTCCCACGTGCCAGCACTGCCCTTGAGGCTTACGAGCGTCTTCTTACCCTTGCAGAGATTCAGGAGTTGTGCCAGATCAGTATCCTTGCTGACGGGTTGTCCGTTGATGGCGGTGATGACATCGCCTACCTTCACCTTGCTGTTGGCCTTGCTGAAAGGACCGTTCTCGAGAATATCGGTAATCTTGATGCCCTCAGTAGCCTCAGTGAGGTCGTAGAGCAATCCGAGTTGTGCCGTTGCGTCGCCCTTAGCCTCAGGACGGAATCTACCACCCGTATGGCTCACGTTCAACTCACCCAGCAGTTCGCTCAGGAGTTCGGCAAAGTCGTAGTTGTTGGCGATATGGGGTAGGAAGCGGGCGTAGTTCTGCACCATCAGATCCCAGTCGCAACCGTTATAATCCGTACGGAAAATCTTCTTGTTGATCTGCTTGGCTACGTGGCGCAGCATGTATTCACGCTCAGCAGCGAGGTCGAGTTTCATCTGGGCATTGTAGGTGATGGGAGTGGTCTTGTCGCCCTTCTCGATCTTCATCATGCTGTTGCCCAGTGAGTAGAGGTTGCCGTCCTTGTCCATCTGCAACGAACCGCTTCCGCCCTTGCTCAGCAGTTTGGTCTCGTGCTTGCGCAGATCCATCTTCCAGAGGTCGGGCTTTCCTTCGAAGGCAGCGAAGTAGTACAGACTCTCACCGTCTTTGCTCACGATAGCATCACCCAGACGACTGCTGTTGGGCGTCAGACGGACGATGCGGTTCTCCAAGCCCTCGAATTCTATTTTGACGGCCTTGACGGTATCAGCATCAGCCTTCT
>Ga0256407_10006358_pt1 | contig 18295 bp, 15 predicted proteins | sample RumenRJG_04DNA_FD_193489 | JGI IMG/M metagenome (GOLD analysis project Ga0256407, IMG submission 193489) | Bovine rumen microbial communities from Lethbridge, Alberta, Canada - RJG_04 | ecosystem: Host-associated > Mammals > Digestive system > Stomach > Rumen | place: Canada: Alberta...
TTGATTACAGAACTCTATAATCAACCGAACCGTCAAGTTCTGGACACTCCGCATCAAAGAGGGGTCATCACTTTCTGACAACACTTCCTGTGCGGTTTGCAACACACCCTTAGATGCTGTGTATGCTTCCAGACAACCTTGTTTCCCGCAACCACACTGCCGCCCGCCAGAGGCATAAGTCGTATGACCTATCTCACCAGCAAACCCATTAGTGCCCTGATGGATATTACCATGACTGAAAATACAACTCCCCATGCCACTTCCTAAATTGACCAAGACAAAGTCTTTCATACCATGAGCAGCCCCAAATGCATGTTCCGCCATCGCTATGGCATTCGCATTATTATCGACAGCAACTGCCAAGCCCAACCGGTCACGTAACATGGCTGCCAATGGCACAATACCTTTCCAGGGGAGATTAGGAGAGTTCTCCATACATCCTGTATTAAAATTTCCACTTGGAGCACTTATTCCTACTGAGCGTATCCCATCAGGATTCCCACTTTTTTCCATCAGAAGGGCTATACTGTCAGCCAGTTTCGTCACATACTCGCTGATATTGGGATAATCAGCCGTGGCAAACTCTTCACGCGCCAAAATCTCGCCACGTATATTGACTAAAGCAGATATCGTCCTGTCAACACGAATATCAACGCCTATTACCTGGGTTTTATAGTTATTCTCAATCATATGTGTTAGTAATAATGGGCAAATATAGGAAGAAATCCCCACCCAACCAAATATTGTCTGCATTTTTAGCAAATATTTAACGTATGCCAGATAGAGAATGAAAAAAAACGCTAAAAAGGGAATTGTATCAGAATATTTTAGTACCTTTGCAACCATTAATAATATAAAAAAACAATATGAACGTTTTAGAACTCAGTGAACAAGAGATTGGCAGACGCGAGAGTCTGCAAGAATTGCGCCAAATGGGAATCAATCCTTACCCTGCCGCAGAATATCCGACCAACGCTTTCTCTACCGACATACGCGACAATTTCCGTGACGACGAAGAGCCCCGTCAGGTTTGCATTGCCGGTCGTATGATGAGCCGTCGTGTGATGGGTAAGGCTAGTTTTGCGGAGATTCAGGATAGCAAAGGACGAATCCAAGTATATATCTCTCGTGACGACCTGTGTCCCGGAGAGGATAAAGATTTATACAATAAAGTATTTAAGCGGTTATTGGACATTGGTGACTTCATCGGTGTCAAAGGCTTTGTGTTCCGCACACAGACAGGAGAGATTTCTGTCCATGCACAAGAGCTGACCCTGCTGTCGAAGTCTTTAAAGCCATTACCTATTGTCAAATACAAGGATGGTGTCGCTTATGACAAGTTTGAGGACCCAGAGCTCCGTTACCGCCAGCGTTATGTTGACCTGGTGGTCAACGATGGTGTGAAAGACACCTTCCTCCAGCGTGCCACCGTTATCCGTACGTTAAGGAAAGTACTGGATGAGGCAGGCTACACAGAAGTGGAGACACCGACACTCCAGATGATTGCCGGTGGTGCCAGTGCGCGTCCTTTCATCACTCATTTCAACGCTTTGGACCAGGATATGTATATGCGTATCGCCACCGAACTTTACCTGAAGCGGCTCATCGTCGGTGGTTTTGAGGGTGTTTATGAGATCGGCAAGAACTTCCGCAATGAGGGAATGGACCGCAACCACAATCCTGAGTTCACTTGTATGGAGCTCTATGTTCAGTATAAGGACTATAACTGGATGATGTCATTTACGGAGAAGCTGCTGGAGACGATTTGTATCGCTGTCAATGGAAAACCAGAGCGTGAGATTGACGGTAATATCGTCAGTTTCAAGGCTCCCTATCGCCGTCTGCCTATCCTTGACGCTATCAAAGAGAAAACCGGTTTTGACTGTGACGGTAAGACAGAAGAAGAGATTCGTGCTTTCTGCAAAGAGAAAGGCATGGAGGTTGACGAGACCATGGGTAAAGGAAAACTGATTGACGAGCTCTTCGGTGAGTTCTGTGAGGGGACCTTCATCCAACCAACCTTCATCACCGACTATCCCGTGGAGATGTCACCTCTGACTAAGATGCATCGCAGCAAGCCCGGACTGACTGAGCGTTTCGAGTTAATGGTCAATGGCAAGGAACTTGCCAATGCCTATTCAGAGTTAAATGATCCTATCGATCAGGAGGAACGCTTCATTGAGCAGATGAAACTGGCAGACAAGGGTGATGACGAGGCGATGATTATCGACCAGGATTTCCTGCGTGCCCTGCAATACGGCATGCCACCTACCAGTGGTATTGGCATCGGCATTGACCGTCTGGTGATGCTGATGACGGGCAAGACCTTCATTCAAGAGGTATTGTTCTTCCCCCAGATGAAACCAGAGAAGAAGATTCCTCAGAGCACTGTGGCTGAATGGGCAGAAATAGGAGTCAGCGAGGACTGGGTTCCCGTACTCCGTAAAGCTGGTTTCAACCTCATCTCCAACATCAAGGAAGAAAAGGCACAAGGACTGCAACAGAAAATTGGCGATATCGTTAAGAAATACAAACTGGAAATGCAAAAGCCCAGTGTTGATGAAGTGCAGGGCTGGATTGACAAAGCTAATAAATAATGTACGACTGCGGGAAGATAGCCATCATTGGCGGCGGCAGCTGGGCTACCGCAATTGCCAAGATCGTGGTGGGACACACACACCACATTGGATGGTATATGCGTCGTGACGACCGTATAGATGATTTCAGGCGCATGGGGCATAACCCCGCATATTTGATGAGTGTCCATTTCAACACAGACGAGATCTTTTTCTCTTCGGACCTCAACAAGATAGTACAGATGTACGACACGCTGGTGTTTGTCACGCCATCTCCCTATCTGAAGAGTCACCTGAAGAAACTGAAGACCCGTATCCGCGACAAGTTTGTCATTACTGCCATCAAAGGTATCGTTCCCGATGAGAACCTGGTATGCTCAGAGTATTTCCATCAGGTATATGACGTACCTTACGAGAATCTTGCGTGTATCGGAGGTCCCTCACATGCTGAGGAGGTCGCATTGGAGAGACTGAGTTACCTGACTATAGGATGTGCCGACCGTGAGAAAGCCCAAGCCTTTGCCGAGATAATGACCAGTGAGTATATCAAGACCAAGACCTCTACCGATGTGATAGGTATTGAATACTCCTCCGTATTGAAGAATGTCTATGCTATTGCTGCGGGTATCTGTAATGGACTGAAGTTCGGTGACAACTTCCAAGCAGTGCTGATGGCGAATGCCGTACAGGAGATGGCACGTTTCCTGCAAGTGGTTCACCCCATTGAGCGGAATATTGTTGACAGCGTTTATCTGGGAGACCTCCTTGTGACGGGCTACTCTAATTTCTCCCGCAACCGCACGTTCGGTACGATGATCGGAAAAGGCTACTCTGTCAAGTCGGCACAGATAGAGATGGAGATGATAGCGGAGGGCTACTTCGGTACCAAGTGCATGAAGGAGATTAATCGCCACTGTCATGTAAACATGCCTATTCTGGATGCTGTTTATAATATCCTTTATGAGCGCATCTCCCCACAAATTGAAATCAAGCTATTAACAGATTCATTTAGATAACAATAAAACTATGAGTATTAAACTTGACATCACGAAGGCTGCTTGTTTCTTGGAAGCAGGTGCCGTTAAAGCTTTCGAGCCGAAAGTAAAAGCCGCACAGCAGGCATTAGAGGAGGGCACATGCCCTGGTAATGATTTCTTAGGATGGCTGCATCTTCCCAGCAGTATTACTCCTGCTTTCTTAGATGAGGTACAGGCTGTTGCCAATACTCTCAGAGAGAAATGCGAGGTAGTTGTTGTGGCAGGTATCGGCGGCTCTTACCTAGGTGCCCGTGCCGTTATCGAGGCTTTAGGAAACTCTTTCGCATGGCTTATTCAGGACAAGAAGAATCCTACCATTCTCTTTGCTGGCAACAATATTGGTGAAGACTATCTCTCAGAGATGACCGAATACCTGAAAGGAAAGAAATTTGGTGTCATCAATATCTCTAAGTCTGGCACAACCACCGAGACCGCTCTGACTTTCCGTCTGTTGAAGAAACAGTGTGAGGCACAGATGGGCAAGGACGCCGCAAAAGACGTTATCGTTGCCGTCACCGACGCTAAGCGTGGTGCTGCCCGCACATGCGCCGACAAGGAAGGCTATAAGAGCTTCATCATTCCCGATAATGTGGGGGGACGCTTCTCCGTACTTACTCCTGTAGGTCTGCTGCCTATCGCATGCACCGGTTTCGACATCAAACAACTCGTACAGGGTGCTGCTGACATGGAGAAGGCTTGTGGCAAGGATGTTCCTTTCGAGGAGAACCTCGCTGCGCAGTATGCCGCTGTCCGCAACGGTCTGTATGGTGCTGGCAAGAAGATTGAGATCATGGTGAACTACCAGCCTAAACTCCACTTTATCTCTGAGTGGTGGAAACAACTCTACGGAGAGTCTGAGGGTAAGGACAAGAAGGGTATCTTCCCTGCATCATGCGATTTCACAACCGACCTGCATTCTATGGGTCAGTGGATTCAGGATGGTGAGCGTACCATCTTCGAGACGGTCATCAGCATTGAGGAGCCTAACCGCAGTCTGCTCTTCCCCAGCGATGAGGAGAACCTGGATGGTTTGAACTTCCTTGCCGGCAAGCGTGTTGATGAGGTCAACAAGATGGCAGAGCTCGGCACTCGCCTCGCTCACGTGGATGGTGGTGTGCCTAACATCCGCATCAGTGTTCCCAAACTGAACGAATACTATATCGGACAACTCATCTACTTCTTCGAGATTGCCTGTGGCATCAGTGGTAACGTATTGGGAGTAAACCCATTCAACCAGCCCGGCGTAGAGGCATATAAGAAGAATATGTTTGCCCTGCTTGACAAACCCGGCTACGAGGCTGACTCCAAGGCTATCAAGGAGCGTCTTGCCAAAGAGAGTTGAAAAATTGAAGAAAGCAATTCAATTATATTTAAAGAAGCACGGCTTTGGACAGTTCTGCCCTAAAGCCGTGCTTTTCGACATGGACGGTGTCATCTACGACTCGATGCCCAACCATGCCCATTCCTGGCATCAGTCAATGGCGGCGGCAGGTATCGATATGGAGGAGAGTGAGGCGTACCTGTATGAGGGGATGCGTGGAGTTGAGACCATCAAGCTCAAAGCAAGGCAACAATGGCACAGGGAAATCAGTGATGAGGAGGCACAAAAGTTATACGAGCTGAAAGCTAAAATGTTCAGTCAATGCCCCCCTGCCCTGAAGATGGAAGGTACCGAAGAGCTCATGCGCCAGATTAAAGCTGACGGTTTAAAGATTTGTGTGGTAACCGGAAGTGCACAGCATACCTTATTGGATAAGTTAGCAGGAGACTTCCCCGGACTGATTGACCCAGACCTCATGGTGACCAGTTATGATGTCAGTCACGGGAAACCCGCCCCAGACCCTTATCTGGCAGGAATGAAGAAAGCACATGTCTATCCCTGGGAGTCCATCGTCGTAGAGAATGCCCCATTAGGAGTCCAGGCAGCTGTTGCCGCCAGATGTTTCACGATTGCTGTCAATACCGGTCCTTTACCCGATGAAGAACTAATCAGTAAAGGAGCCGACCTTCTAATGCCGGATATGAGGACACTTAGTCATCAATGGAGAGACGTACCACCAAGGGAATATACTCATCTGTCTGGGGATGACAGACGCTGGCAGCAAACTCCAGCCAGTCGCCATCTGCCTTATCAAACACCAGCCCTTCCAAGATACCCGTCTTCCTATAGTCCTCATCCAAGTAACGGTCAAAATCCTTCTTGGTAAACCTATGATTATAGAACTGAGAACCATCCTGACGGGACACAACCAACGTGATACAGTTATCCACAAACTGCTGACCTGCCTCATCCTTCACCATTGGCAGGGAGTCACTTGGCTGGCGGTTAATATCCAGATGATAGGTACGACCTATCCAACTAACATCGCGGCTGTCAGAATAAGACTGTAGGCGAACAGGCCCCTGCGGCTTTGGAATTTCCACCCGTTCTGTAATAATATCATTACTCTTTTTCTTTTCGCCACATGCCATCAATGTCAAGGCAAGACAGCCAACTATGATGAGATAAATATTGCTGGTTTTCATCTGTTCTCTATTTTTATGATGCAAAGATACGATTAAGTGAGAAGAAAACCAAAAAAATTTTGAGTTTTCTCGAACGTGAGTATCTTCGACCGAAGGTCAAAGGTACGATTAAGTGAGAAGAAAACCAAAAGAATTTTGAGTTTTCTCGAACGTGAGTATCTTCGACCGAAGGTCAAAGATACGATTAAGTGAGAAGAAAACCAAGGAATTTCCGGAGTTTTTTATCACGACACAGTTCTCCTATCCACAAGACTAAAGAGGTTGCTCCCATTATCATCACCCAATCTTTCCAACATAAAGGAGTCACATTGAACATCCGTCCTCCTAATGAGACGATCAGGATTTGTCCAAAGAACACCAGGAGCGCAATGAATAAGAAGCCCTTGCAACCCCGTAGTATCAATGCACTTCCCCCCGTAGCATAGGCACGGGCATTGAACAGATTCCAGAACTGAAGCATCACAAAGATGGTGAAGAACATACTTTGCTCATAGAGTGACCACCCATGACGCTCGTAAGTATAAAGCAGGAAGAGGAGAAGGACGAAGAAGGAGCACCCCACCCCGATAATCTGCCATGCCATCGCACGGTTGATAATAAAAGCACGGCGGTCGCGCGGTTTTTCCCTCATCACCGCAGGAGAAGGAGGTAAGGAAGATAATGCCATCGCCGCAAAGGTATCCATAATCAGATTGACCCATAACATCTGCGTTACCGTCAATGGGACCTCCGTCCCCATAAAGGCACCTGCCAATACTATCAGACAAGCCGCGACATTTACCGTTAACTGGAAAAGGATGAAACGCTGGATGTTCCGGTAGAGGGAGCGTCCCCACATCACAGCCCGTCCTATGCTGCTGAAAGAATTATCAATAATAGTAATATCAGAAGCTTCCTTGGCAACCGATGTACCATCGCCCATGGAGAGTCCCACATGAGCCGCCTTCAGGGCAGGAGCATCATTGGTACCGTCACCAGTGACGGCAACGACCTGTCCCAACTGCTGTAAAGCGACAACAAGCCGTTTCTTGTCCATTGGACGGGCACGGGCTATCACTTTCAAGTCCATCACCCTTTCCAACACCTCCTCATCCGTTAAGGCAGAGAACTCTGGACCCGTGATTAATTGTTTGTCAGTATCCTCTTCCGTCCACAGTCCCACCTGTCTGGCTATCTCGCAGGCTGTAGCTGCAGTATCTCCTGTCACGATTTTCACAGCAATACCGGCATTCATACACTCACGGACAGCAGGAGGCACATCCTGACGGACCGGGTCGGAGATAGCCACAACACCCAGGAATACCATCTGGTCAGTTATCAGCTGCTGGTTCTCTATCACTTTTTCGCCCTCATCCAATCGCTTGTATGCAAAACCCAGCGTACGCATTCCCTGTTTCTGGAAAGCAAGGAGTCTTTTCTGTATGCCTGCACGGTTCTCCTCCGACATGACACACTTTCCGTACACAATCTCCGGAGCTCCCTTGACATAAAGGATCCTCTCCTGACCTTTCCTGATGACTACCGCCATCAACTTACGCTCTGTAGAGAAGGGCAGCTCTTCCTCATATACCACTTCATCTTTCAATGCCTGGTAGTCAATGTCCTGGTCATGTAACCACAAGAGTAAAGCTCCCTCTGTCGGATTCCCCAAGACGACAGGATGTCCGCCATCCCTTACTTGCAAGGATGCCGTCGTGTTAACAGCAATACCTTGACAGACAATATCCTTATTGTCTTGGCTATCCATATCAAAACATGCCTCATAGACATGCATCTGGTTCTGTGTCAGTGTACCTGTCTTATCCGTACAAATGACGGTAGCAGCTCCCATGGTCTCACAAGCATGCATCTTCCGCACCAGGTTATTGGTCTTCAGCATTCGACGCATGCTATAGGCAAGACTTAGTGTCACAGCCATGGGCAATCCTTCCGGGACAGCGACGACGATCAGTGTCACAGCAATCATGATGGTCTGAAGGACATAAGAGATGAAAGGAACCCACGCGAAGTCATTATGCACAAAGAACATCAGGACCCTTCCTACAATGACAAGGAAAGCAACCCCATAGCTCATTCTTGCTATCAGCGTCCCTAACCTGTCCAGTTGCTCATTCAGCGGAGTCTTGACAGTATCGTCAATCCGGGCTGCCTCATATACCTTTCCATTCTCCGTCCTGTCACCCACGGCATGCACTTCAAAGACACCATGTCCTTCCATGACCTTGGTACCGCGAAGTACCTGATTGGTGGGGAAGGTAGCCTCCTGGTCGAACTCCTGTTCCTCTACACTTTTATGACAAACAGGTTCTCCTGTCAGCGTCGACTCATCGACATTCATGGATACTGCCTCCAAAAGCATACCGTCCGCAGGAATCTCATCACCAGTATTGATTAAGACGACATCCCCTACTACTATGTCACATTTGGCGACCTGCTGTCTCTGACCATTGCGGATAACCATGACAGGCTCCTCGTCATTCACCTGGTTGAGAATGGCAAACTCCCGGTCTGCCTTTACTTCAAACAGAAAAGCCATTCCCGTGGCTAACAGAATGGCTACAAAGATACCAACTGGCTCAAAAAAGACAGTACTCCCCTCACCCAGTATATAATATTCGTAAAAAGAGATACCTACCGACAACAATCCCGCTACCAATAATATGATGATGAGAGGATCCTTAAACTTAGTCAGGAAGCGTTTCCATAAAGGAATCTTTTCAGGCTCAGAAAGTATGTTGGCACCGTATCTCTCACGACTCTCCAGTACTTCCGAGTCTGTCAGTCCTGTATAATGCTGTTGTTTCATGACTGCAAAGATAACTAAAAAAATAAGCATAACTATAGCATTTTGGGATTTTTTTAACTAACTTTGTAGCCGACTGATGAAAGAAATGAAAAAATACACTCTGATACTTTCCCTTCTGCTTTGCCTCACCGCATGCCATCATGAGAAGCAAGCAGAGACACCGCCTCCCCCCGTGGATACCTTGTCTGTTCTTGTAACACAAATCCAGCAATGCTCCCGTATCTATACGACGGCATACCAGATTCACAAGGTAGTGACTCATGATGACGTCATCCGGCTAAAGGGGAGTTTCCTTGCTCAGAGTTTCAATATCAAGATGCCTTTGGGCGACCGCAAGATTGCCATCCCTATAGATGCGACGCTGAAAGCGTATATAGATATGAGTCAGTTCTCCCAAAGCAATGTGGAGAAAGAAAACGGGAAAATCATCATCACACTGCCAGACCCGCAGGTAGTGATGACCAGTTCCAGAATAGACCAGAAGAACATCAAGGAATATGTCGGACTGGTACGTTCCCATTTTACCGACGCTGAGATGTCAAACTATGAGCAGCAAGGTCGTGCCGCTATCATTGAGAGTATTCCGCAATTAGGTATCATCCCCACTGCCCAGGAGAATGCCGCTCGTGTCTTAGTTCCCTTAATCACCCAGATGGGCTATCGGGAAGAGGACATCATTATCCAGTTCCGTAAGGAGTATGGGGTACGCGACATCCAGTCACTGATTAATATGGATATTGAAAATGCAAAGAAGTAATAAGATTATACTGACGTTATATGCTGTCGGCATCATCCTGACAGTGGTGGTGCTTGCCTGGATATTCAACAGTGTGAAGACGAGCAGTCTTGAGATAGGAGCCGACCAGCAGATTGATATCACCCCAGAGCAGATCCAGAGTATCAAGGAGATCGGGGAATGGGAATTCCTTTCTATCAGTGATGAGGAGATGGTTGACACGACTCGTCACGGACTATTCAGTGACGACCACTTAGTCAGGATCTATTATGGTACGTTACGGTTAGGCATCAACCTCAAACAAGTGAGGACGGGATGGATCGTTCCCAGTGGTGACTCTCTGTCTATTACCCTTCCAAAAGTGGGGCTGCTCGACCGGGATTTCATTGACGAGGCTCGTACCAAAAGTTTCTATGAGAACGGCAACTGGGCTCCGAAAGACCGTGAGGCATTACTTCAAAGAGCCTATCAACGGATGCTGCGACGGTGTCTGACTCCCCAGAATATCGAAAATGCCAAGCAAAACGGCAATGCACAGGTCAGACAAGTGCTGCAGGGCATGGGCTTCAAACACGTCAACATACAATACGAAGACTAGGCAAATGGAAATTCTTAATCAATTCTTTAGCGATTTAAGCGGGCTGCTATGGGGCTGGCCGATGATTATCCTTCTGCTGGGCACCCATATCTACCTGACAATTGTCCTTCGGTTCCCCCAGCGATATATCTTTAAGGCAGTACGGCTGTCTGTGAAGCGAGACAAGGAGGCGACAGGTGACGTGTCTCAGTTTGCCTCTCTTGCCACAGCCCTGGCGGCTACCATAGGGACAGGCAACATTATCGGTGTGGCGACAGCCATCGCATTAGGAGGACCCGGTGCCGTCTTATGGTGCTGGCTGACGGGAGTCTTTGGTATCTCCACCAAATATGCTGAGGGACTCCTTGCTATTAAATACAGGAAGAAGAAACCTGATGGCAAGATCATCGGAGGACCGATGTTCGCCCTGGAATATGGGTTAGGATGGAAATGGCTCGCCGTCTTATTCGCCCTATTCACCGCCATCGCCTCTTTCGGCATTGGAAACACCGTACAGGCGAATGCCATTGCCACCTTGACCAAAGAGACCTATCATCTCTCTCCTTATATCACTGGAGCCTTTGTCTGTGCACTGACCGGCTCTGTTGTCTTGGGAGGTGTTAAGAGTATTGCCCGTGTTTGTTCGATGCTGGTTCCTTTCATGGCACTGTGCTATGTGGCAGGCTGTATATATATAATAGGTGTCAACGCCGACTATGTCCTACCTGCCATCAAACTCATCTGTGTCTCAGCCTTCACTCCTCAGGCTGCCGGTGGCGGTTTCATCGGTACTACCGTGATGATGGCGGCACGCTTTGGTATTGCCCGTGGCTTATTCAGCAACGAGTCGGGACTGGGTTCCGCACCCATCGTTGCCGCTGCCGCCCAGACCCGTAATCCTGTTCGTCAGGCATTGGTATCCAGCAGTGGTACTTTCTGGGATACTGTCGTGATCTGTGCCATGACAGGTATCGTGATTGTCAGCAGTGTCCTTGCCTATCCAGACATCACCTTTGACAACGGTGCCGTCCTGACCAAGGTTGCTTTCTCGAAGATTCCGGTAGTCGGTACCCCTATTCTGACACTCGGGCTGTTGACATTCGCCTTCTCCACCATATTGGGATGGTGCTATTATGGAGAGAAAGCCGTGGAATATCTGAAAGGAAGGAAGTGGGTCCTCTGCTACCGTATCCTGTATATTGCCGCTGTCTTCTTAGGAAGCATCATGAACCTGAGCATTGTATGGAATATCGCCGACTGCATGAATGCCCTCATGGCGATACCTAACCTTATATCGCTGATAGCCCTTAGTGGCATCATCGTTCATGAGACACGAAAATACCTTTGGCGTGAAAGACTTGACAGGAGTGATGAGGACGAATTCCTAATGGAGCGGGAGAATTAGGACAAAGCGGGTTCCCCGGCGAGCATAGCGCTCATCCATCCGGAGTGTTCCACCCATTTTCTGGGCTACACGCTGACAGATACTCAGGTCAAGCTCTGCCTCATCATTCATATCCTCAGGATCCTCAAACCATGTAAACAACTTGCTTACACGATTCTGCGGAACACCATTACCCGTATCTTCCACAAAGATGGTCAGACAGTCTGTATTCTCACTGGTATTACAACCCACGATCACTTCACCGACTTCCGTGAAACGGCAAGCGTTCAGTATCAGTTTGTTGAGGACCAGCTCCACCAGATGGCGGTCATTCTTCACAAAGAACTCATCACTCAGTTCCCTTTTGAAGTTCAGTTTCACTGCCTGACGGTGATAGATACCGTACATATTAGCTTCCAGACAACGACGGCAGAGAGCATTCGGACTAAACGACTCGATATGGAACTGATGCCCCTCATGTCCACATTCCGTAAACATGAGTATCTCATCCATCAAGGTATCTATCAGGTCAGCGTTATAATTCAGCTGCTCACGGATGTCACGCTTCTCGTTCTTGGAGAGGTAAAGGTCTTCTTTTCCGATGACATCCGCCAATCCTGTCATCGCCTTCAAAGGAGTACGTATCTCATGATGAATATTATTCAGGAAGGCCTTCTTCATCTTTTCAGACTTAGAAGTCTCACACAGTCTTTCTCTCAGCGTCTTGATGCACCACAAGCTGTAAGCCAGTGCTATCAATAGAATAATCCCTAATATGATAAATATCAACATATTTTAATCCCTCCTTGTTCTTTTCTTCGCTGCAAATATATAGATTATTCCACAACAATCCAAATTTTTCCATCAATTTCCTTTAAAAAAACTAAAATATCTTAACAACGGTCAAGTGTCCATCATCCACTTTAAAATGAATCTCCTTGCCTGCGAAAGGCATTCCATATTCCCGCTGGGCATCAGCATGATAATGGGGACGGGGGTCTAAGGAGAGTATCTCCTCAATGACCTGCCACTGCTCCTCATCGTAGCAAGGACGGAGATTCTCGGGGATCATCACCTGCAGCCGCTGCCACTGATGACTATCCGTAAAACCGCCACGTGCCTCCGGATGACTGTCAACATAAGGGAGATAGGGCTTGATATCGTAAATCGGAGTACCATCCATCAGGTCTGCTCCCAACACCTCTATACTGGGAATCTCCGGATGAACGGCGAGAATACGGACAGACGACAGTCCAAGGTTATTGGGACGGAAGGGAGAGCGTGTTGCCCATACCCCCATCCGTTCGTTACCTCCCAGCAAGGGAGGACGCACGGTGGCATGTTTCTCCGCTTCCACATTCTCTGAGAACCCCCATATCAGCCACAGATAATCGTAATCCTCCAAGCCTTTCAATGCTTCCGACTGTGCATAAGCCTTGGTGAAAATGACAGTACCCGTCACTTCCTTGACGATACCACTCTGCCGCGGAATGCCGAACTTCGACGTAAAGGGCGATTGGAAATGGGCTATCGGCTCTATATTCATGGTGCGAAGATACAAATAATTCTGTTAAAAGCCAAGTGACACAATATAAAATAACACAGCGGACAGAATTTCACATCCCATCCGCTGCCGATTTGAATTAGTAGTTGTTGTTTTCAGTGTTTTATATCTTTACTCTACGGGTTCGAGTTTAATGACCATGAGAAGACTCTCAGCACTTCCCTTCGTTATAACATATTCTGTACCGGCAGTAATAGCAATGGGGGCCAACTCGTAGTATGCGCCATCAGCGTTTGTCGTACCTGAAACAGTAGTTTTTTCACCGTTAATCTTCACATCAGTTGCCGCCTTTGCGGTTGCCAAAACTAACGTCATGTTGTAATTCTTCGCAGGAGTAAAAGTGACAGATCCCTTGCTGTTGAGTTTCACCCCCTTCTTATAATATGTTCCAGCATAAGTGATTTTACCATCACCATAGTCGCCACCAACCGTGAACATGGAATTGGAAGGTGAGCCATTAAAAGTGCCGACTATGGTTCCCTCAGGTGCGGGAGTTTCGCCACCCTGTTCTTCACCACCAGGATTATCACCACCAGGATTATCGCCACCACCTTGTTCACTGCTTGTCTCGCCGAAGAAACCGACAAGAGATGTCTTATAACTCTGCAGAGCTTTCTTCAGGGATTCTATAACAGCATAGTTCTTATCCTCAGTGGCATTGTCAAAGGTCCACTGGAAGTCACCATGTCCCATACGTCCGGCACCTAACCAACCTGTCACGATACCTGGTACATCTTCTGCCTGATCGGGAGTATACTCATAGAAGAGAGAAGCATCCGTATCGAAGTTGTCATAGCCACGGGCTCCTTGCTTTGCCTTCACATCGGCAGGTACTTTCTCGTCACGTGTGGAAGCCTCGTAAGCATCGAACTCGGTCTTGTTCTGCTGATAGCTGACATATTTTCCGCCAACTATCTTATTACCGAACGACTTGATCATACCGCCATCCTCACTGGAGAAAGTTCCCTTACCGCCATCCATGTCTGAACCCTGCATAGAGATGAGCATAGGATACTTACAGTTGCGGAAGTAGTTATTCTCAACGAAGGCATTACTCTGGTATGCGGCACCCACACCATACTTGGAGTTACCGTCAAAATAGTTGTTGAATACATGGACGGACATCGTGCGGATACGTGGATGACGAGAGTCAGAATGATCGAACCAGTTGTGATGATAGGTAATCCAGTTAGGCCCCGTCTCACTCGTCATACCACAGAGAGATGCCTTACCACTATCCCACAGGTGGTTGTATGCCACGGTGATATTTTTAGAGTCACCCTTCATGTCAATGGTACCATCACCCTTTGCCTGGTCTGAGTCACTGCCCGGCTGACCATAGAACAAGTCAAGGTGATGAACCCAGATGTTCGCATTGTCGGTGTCAATACTGACAGCATCGTCCATGCACAACATATTGGCGAAATTACGCAACTCAATACTTGCGGCACTTCGGATGAGAAAACCGAATCCATAGGTGGTGGCATCGTCGCCCACACCTTCAATGGTGATATTCATCTCCTGATAAGCCTTGGCACCCTTGATCTGAATACCCTCCGCAGAACTCAGGAACTTGTCGCAGTCATCAGCAGTGATGCAACCGATGATACGTATGTCGAGTGGCCGTTTCTCATAACTGCCATTGGCATCACCCTTCTGATAGCCGTAAATCAACTGTTGCAAACCGGTGTAGGTTGCTGTCTTGCCGTTACTGCTGGTGGCAATTTCCAAAGATTTTGTCTTAGCATTAGCCTTGGTGATATACACCACCTGGGCACCCTCTTTGAGCGAGCCGTCATTATTATATGCACCGATACCAGAGGTGCGACCCTTATGGGCAAAACCAGAACGGTCATAGTTGGCAACGCTGAGACCTGTCACCTCGTTGGCATTGGCTGTCATCTCCGCACCTTGTGCATCGACAGGCACCACCTTGATGGCATAGTCGCTACCTTTCACCAAGCCCAACACATCAGCACGACCATAGGTTCCATAGTTGCGGACCAGTTCTTTATCAATTTTCTTATAGTCGGAATAGTTTCCACCTTTTATATATACATTATAGGTCTGGGCATCTGTGAACGGAGCAAACTTCACGTAGGCAGACTCCAACCAGCCTTTCGCCTCGGTGATCTTCACCTTGCCGTCCACGTTGACAACAGTACCCGACTGACCATTATCTGCCTTATTGAATACAATCCCTGTCACCTGATTGTCATAGGTGTCGTCTCCAGCCTGTTGTCTGACAATCACCTTGTTATCATCAGCAAACCCTATCTCACTGACTGCACTGGTGTTGTAATACCTCTTCACACCATCACTCAGGGTCAGCACCACCTGGTTGACGGAAGAGTTGGCTGAGGTGGAATAGTCTGAGGATGTATCATTGACAGACCCGGAGTCCCACGACTGTGCCTCCACATTCATGCTTAGTCCCATCATCAGGACAAGTAGTGTAAAAACAGATGTTAGTCTTTTCATAGCTTGTTCTCCTCCTTGCCTTTACTTGATAATCACTTTCTTGTTACCGACGATGTAGAGACCTTTCTTCAGTCCCTCAACACCTTTACCCATATACTGACCTTGCAGACTGTAAACAGCGTCATCCTTCAGAGCCTCGACCTGGCGGAGAGTGCTGATATCTGTGGCGTTAGAGAAATCAATCTCAACAGTCTCCATATCTTTTGCCGAAGAGGTCGTACCATTCTTGTAGTACAGGATCACATTATCACCCTCGAAGGTAATCTTAACGAGCTGCGTCACATCAATCTTCTCAGGCTCTGTCCCCTCTGCCCTCACCGCCATTGACAGCAGAAACACTCCACACAAAAGTAAAAGTTTCTTCATTTCTTTTCGCTCTTAGTTATTTTACTGAGTGCAAAATTACTAATAATCAGGTATATTCCATCATGTCTTATACCATTATTCACCGTAAACGTTTGCAAACATCATTCTATTACGAGAACTTTTGAAGGAATATTTTATTCCCTTTTATCTTTTGTTTCGTTTTTTTGCGCTATCTTTGCACACATAATTCATAATAAAAATAATGAAGGTAGGAAACTGTTGAAGTAAAACAATCATGTACGATCAAATTCGGGAAGATACCCTCTATATAATATTATACAGCATGGTGACAGCTATGGCATTGATGTCCAGTTGTTATATGCTGCTCCGTCGTGCCAATGCCTTTGCCCCCGACATAACGTCGCCAGTACGCTTACGTCGCTGGACAGCAGTTTTCTTTGCCTCCGCTGCATTGAGCCACTTTTGGTATATGCCGATATTCTTTCATACCTCAATGGAGGATATTATGATGACCGACCTTACAGGCGGATTGCTTGACAGCATGACGATTTTTCCTTCGGCAATCATCGTCATGCTCAACATGCTGCAAGACCGCAGGCGACCGCTGTGGCCTATCGCTTTGATGATAGCACCGTTTGTCGCTGGAGGGGTATTCAGCGTTGCCACCCTTAGTTATGCTCTTATCCCGATGTTATATGTCTATATGCTGCTGTTGGGAGTATGCCTAGTCATATATATGGTACGCGCGACAAAACAATACGGACATTGGCTGCGCAACAATTATGCCGATCTAGAGCATAAGGATGTCTGGCAGAGTTTTGTAGTACTGGCCTTCATACTGCTATTGTTCGTTTTCTATGCGTTTATAAGCCAAGGTCCGCTTTCCCAATACGCCTTGCAGGTGTTTGACATCGTGCTTATCGGCTATTTCCTGTGGCGGGGAGGAACGCTAAGCGACCTGAGCATCCCTGTTAATGATACGGCAGAAGAAATGCTCACTACTGAGAAAGTGGAAGACAATGACCTTTCATTATCCACCTGTAATCGCCCGGCTTTACCACCTGGCATGTCGAACATCGGACTATTGCTTCAGCAACGTTGCATAGATACGCAACTCTATTTACAGCATGACATGGCCCTTACTCAACTTGCTAAGTCCATCGGTACCAACCGTTTTTATCTCAGCCAGTATTTTTCCAGTCAGGGCACCACCTACAATAACTATATCAACGATTTACGCATCAATCATTTCATCAATCTCTATCGCAAGACTGCAGATGCTCAGCATCCATACACCCTCCAGCAGTTGGCTTCGGAAAGTGGTTTCCGCAGTTATACCACATTCAGCGATGCTTTTAAACGCAAGATAGGGCTACCGGTAAGATCATGGATAGAGGCGGCTCGCCTGGAGGGCAAGGCTCAACAGGAAGAGCTTGGCAGACCCTAAAGTTACGAAATCTGCAAAATAAGTTACGAAATCTGCAAGAAACTGACCCGCAAGCCAATGATGTCATCATGGTTTGCGGGATTTTTGTTACTTTTGTGAACTTAAAACGACAAAGAAGTTTATAAAACGTAATTGACTAAATGATTATACTCAGAAAACTATCGAAGAGTCACCCGGACATCCCGCTGGTGTGGAAACTTTTCTCTGAATCGTTCCACGAGCATGAGCGTATCATCTTGTCCGAACTATTGGACTGTCCACAGGCAACTTTATATGGCATTTACCCTGATGAAGAGTCCCATCAGTTTGCAGGATTCTTCATCGTCCTCGACTGCGAACGAATCGTGTATCTGTACTATTTAGCCGTCTGTCCTGAAATGCGCTCTACTGGCATAGGTGGAAAGGCGCTACACACCTTAATAGACATGTATAATGGCAGACAGATAACGCTGTCCTACGAAAGCATCCTCCAGCCCAGTGACAACGCTGATCAACGTAAGCGCAGGCAGGCGTTCTATTTACGAAACGGTTTCCATGAAAGCCCTTGGTATTTTTGCTTTGATGGTACCGAATATGTATTGGCTAGTACAGAAGAACCTATCGATATTGCTGGCGCCAAAGAGATGTTTTATCAATTTGCCAACTTTGATTCCGATTTTTACACTCATAACATAACAGAAGACAAATAATCAAATAAAGAAGCAAAACAATGAAAGAGACAGCAGACAAAGTTTATAGGAACGCAAAAGTTTATTCCGTTGCACTGGATGGAACAGAAACGCATGCGGAGGCACTTGTTATCAAAGACGGCAAATTCGCATACGTTGGAGATGA
>Ga0256407_10006359_pt1 | contig 18294 bp, 14 predicted proteins | sample RumenRJG_04DNA_FD_193489 | JGI IMG/M metagenome (GOLD analysis project Ga0256407, IMG submission 193489) | Bovine rumen microbial communities from Lethbridge, Alberta, Canada - RJG_04 | ecosystem: Host-associated > Mammals > Digestive system > Stomach > Rumen | place: Canada: Alberta...
TACTCTTCGTCTTCCTCGGGGGTGTGGATAGGCTGGAACGAGTCCTTGCCGTAGTGATCCCAGTGACCAGAGGTGACATAGAGGTTCTTAGAGCCGATATGCGGGGTGATGACCTCCTGGTAGCCGTAGCGCTTCTGCACCTTCCGCAGGTGGTCCTGCAGGCGCAGACGCATGTCGGTGCCCTTTGGCAGCCAGATGGGCAGACCCTTGCCCACCTTGTCGGAGAACATGAAGAGTTCCATCTCCTTGCCAATCTTACGGTGGTCGCGCTTCTTAGCCTCCTCCAACATCACGAGATACTCATCGAGCATCTTCTTCTTGGGGAACGAGATACCATAGAGACGCTGCATCTGCTCGCGGGTGGCATCGCCACGCCAGAAGGCACCAGCGACAGAGGTGAGCTTGATGGCCTTGATCTCGCCAGTATCGACGAGGTGAGGACCACGGCAGAGGTCGGTGAAATTACCCTGGGTATAGGTGGTGATAGTGCCATCCTCGAGGTCCTGCTCGATGTGCTCGCACTTATAGGTCTGACCGTCGGCAGCAAACTCTTTCAGAGCGTCGGCCTTAGCCACTTCCTTGCGAACGACAGGCTCCTTCTTTGAGGCCAGTTCACGCATCTTGTTCTCGATGGTGGGGAAATCGCTCTCCTTGATGCTCTCGCCATTGGGCAGCAGCACATCATAGAAGAAACCGCTCTCGACAGCAGGACCGAAGCCGAACTGGATGCCAGGATACAACTCTTGGAGTGCTTCAGCCAGCAGGTGGGCAGAGGTGTGCCAGAAAGTGTGCTTACCCTGCTCGTCCTCAAACTTATAGAGTTCGATTTTAGCGTCCTCAAGGATAGGACGGTTCAACTCCACCGTTTCGCCATTCACACCGCAAGCCACAACGCTGCGTGCCAGAGCGGGCGAAATGCTCTCGGCAATCTGAAGTCCGGTTACGCCCTGCTCATACGAGCGAACAGATCCGTCCGGAAAAGTAATCTTTATTTCCATATCTACAATATATGTGTATTTTAAAAACGCATGCAAAATTACATACTTTTTCCCATTCAACCAAGACAATACTGAAAAAAGTTGAACTAAGAAACATTCAGGTCAAGTTCTACAGGACAATGGTCAGAGCCAAAGATGTCAGTATGAATCTTTGCGTCGGCAATGTGCTCCTGCAGTCGGTTGCTCACCACGAAGTAGTCGATGCGCCATCCGGCATTTTTCTGACGTGCCTGGAAACGGTACGACCACCAGGAATAGGTGACCTGTTCAGGGTACTTCCAGCGGAAGGAGTCGGTAAAGCCCTTGGCCAGCAATTCAGAGAACTTAGCACGCTCCTCATCGGTGAAACCAGCATTACGTCGGTTGGTCTTCGGGTTTTTGATATCTATCTCCTCGTGAGCCACATTCAGGTCGCCACACAGGATGACGGGCTTACGCTCGTCGAGCCGCTGGAGATAGGCCTGGAAGTCGTCCTCCCACTTCATGCGATAGTCGAGTCGTTTGAGTTCGTCCTGCGAATTGGGCGTATAGCAGGTCACAAGAAAGAAATTATCCATCTCAAGTGTGATGACGCGGCCTTCGTGGTCATGTTCATCTATTCCGATACCCTTGGTCACGCTGATGGGTTTGTGGCGTGTGAAAATAGCCGTTCCGCTATATCCCTTCTTGTCGGCAGAATTCCAGTAAGTCTCATAGCCTTCGAAGGCGATATCAAGTTGTCCCTCCTGCATCTTCGTCTCCTGCAGGCAGAAGAAGTCTGCATCCAACAGGCGGAAGGCATCGCTGAAGCCCTTCCCTTCACAGGCCCGCAGGCCATTCACATTCCAACTGATCAATTTCATTATCTGATGTCTGTTTTTGTTAGTATCCTCTTGTAGGCTTTTCTCATCTTGCGCACAGCCTTGTCGCGAATCTGACGGACACGCTCGCGTTTCAATCCCATATCGACTGCAATCTCGGCCATCGTCAGGTTGTCCTGTCCCAATCCGAAATAGGCATTCACCACACGGCTCTCACGTTCGTTGAGCGAGTCAAGGGCCTTCTCCACGGCTGTCAACATGTTGGCTTGATAGACACGCTCGTCGGCCATCGGCGAGTCGGCATTGACGAGCACGGAGAGCAGGCTCACATTGGTCTTCGTGCCTAAGGGGGCATCGACCGAGCGTGTCTGTCCGTCGCCACGGCTCTCCACCCGCTGTTCGGCACTCTCTATCTTCAGCGACCGCTCTATTTGCTGACGGATGAAGACCACAGCATAGTTCACGAAGCGCAGGCCGCGCGAGGCATCATACTTGCCTGCTGCCTTCAACAGTCCCAGATTGCCTTCGCTGACCAGGTCCTCCATCGACAGTCCCCTTCCCTGATACTGGCGGGCAATGGCCACGACGAAACGCAGGTTGGCTTCAACCAACTTGTTCAGCGCCCTTCCGTCGCCACGCCTGATGCGTTCGGACAACTGGTGCTCCTCATCCTCAGATAACAACGTCTCCCGCCCTATCTCATCCAGGTATTTGTTCAGTATGCTGTCTTCCATTATGTCTGTCTTGCTTTTAGGTAACTGATGGCAAAGGTACGAAGAAAAACTGATACGACAAAGAAAAAGGGGAAGTTTCTCACTTACTACCGATGTACAGGAAGAGCATGCCTAAAAGGACAAGGGCCAGGTCGAGGGCCTTCGCGCGAAGATTCTTCTCACGGAAGAACATGGCGCCGAAGAGGAACGAGACGATGACCGAGCCGCGACGCACCATCGAGACGATGCTGATCATGGCCGAAGGCAGGCTGAGTGAGTAGAAATACATGAAGTCGGCAGTAGAGAGGAAGATGCTCACGCCGATGATGGCCCAATCCCAATGGAAAGGGGTCGTCTGATTATGTTTTGGCCACCACAATAGCAGTAGCATCACCAGCATCATGAAGCATTGGTAGATGTTGTACCACGACTGCACCATCATGCGGTCGAGCCCTACCCCACCCTCATCAATCGGTGCCATCAGGTATTTGTCGTAGAGACCGCTGAGTGCGCCCAAGGCGGCAGCACCTACAATCATGTATATCCAGTGGTCGTGCTTGAAATCGATGCCCTCTTTCTTGCCGCTGCGGCTGAGCAACAGGAAAGAGACAACAGCCAGCAGCACACCTATCCATTGCCACACATTGAGCCGTTCGCCAAAGAAGAGCAAGGCCCCAACGAGTACCATGACCGGACGGGTGGCGTTGATGGGTCCGACGATGGTCAGCGGCAGGTGCTTCATGCCGAAATAGCCCAACACCCATGACGAGAGCACGATGGCGGCCTTGAGCACAATGTACTTGTGTACCTCCCAACCGCCACTGGCCACATGGAAGATGCTACCGTCGAGCACATCGGTATAGCCACTCAGTGCGATGAACGGCAGGAAGATGAACGACGAGAACAGCGTATTGAGGAAGAGAATTGGAATGACGGCGTTGTCCTTGAGGGCTTTTTTCTTCAAAGAGTCATACACGCCCAGAAAAGCAGCGGACAGGAATGCTAGTATTAACCACATTGTCAATCATATTTAATTTAAGTTTCGCAATTTTCATTTACTATTTGATAATTTACAATTTACTATTTATTTACTATGGGGTGATGGGATTATTTTATCTACGCTGCGGCAGCCTGTAAATAGTAAAATTGCCAAATCGTAAATAAATCGTAAATAGTAAATAGTTAAATCGTAAATACATAGAACTTCAGAAAGTTGTGTATTTTATTGTTTCCAGGAACAAGGCGTTACCAGGCATCGACTCGCCAGCCTCAGTACGACGCTTACCCTCTACCACCTTGCGGAAGTCGTCGAGTGTCATACGGCCTCGTCCCACTTCTATCAATGTTCCCACAACAGCACGCACCATATTGCGTAGGAATCTGTTGGCAGTAATCTCGAAATACCAAGTGGAGGGCGATGTCTGATGCCATTCGGCAGCGGTCACATGGCAGAGCGTGGTCTTCACGTCGGCATGGCTCTTGCAGAAGGCTCCGAAGTCCTGATAGTCCAACAGCATCCGGGCTGCCTCGTTCATCTTCACGAAGTCGAGGGGATAGTGCAGTTCGCAGGAGTAATAGCGCTCGAAGGGCGACTTCTCCGTATGGATATAATAGTGGTAGGTGCGCGAGGTGGCTGAGAAGCGGGCATGCAGGTCATCGGCTACCCGTTCCACTCGCTGCACGGCAATGTCCTGTGGCAGCAGTTTGTTCAGTTTGTAGGCCAACTGAGGCCCGTCTATCTCTTGGCCAGTATCGAAATGGGCCACCATCATGCGGGCATGAACACCAGCATCAGTACGTCCGGCACCTGTCACCTGAACCTCCTCACGCAACAGCAGCGACAAGCCCCTCTGCAGTTCTCCCTGCACGGAGATGCCGTTAGGCTGTATCTGCCAGCCATGGAAGCGTGTCCCATCGTAACTTAAAGTGATGAAATATCTCATTTGGCCTGCAAAGTTACAAAAAAAATCGTAATCCGTAATTCGTAATTCACAATTATTTTCTATCTTTGCACCATGATATTCTATTTCTCTGGTACAGGCAACACCCGATGGGCCGCCGAAAGGCTGTCCGAGGTGACAGGTGAGCGACTCTTCTTCATCCCTGAGGAACTGAAGAAGGGCGCAAATGACTATGAACTGCAGGAAGGTGAGCGTTTGGGCTTCTGTTTCCCCGTACACGGCTGGCAACCGCCAAGAATCGTGCGCTGTTTCATCCGCCAATCCACATTCCATCTATCACCATCAACCTTTGTGTATGCCCTTGTAACCTGTGGTGACAGCATTGGTCGGACGATGGAGATACTGAACAAGGAACTGGCACCAAAGGGCCTGCAAGCGCAGAGTCTCTTTTCGCTGGTCATGCCCGAGTCGTATGTCTGTCTGCCATTCATGTACACCGACACGCCGGAACGGGAGAAGGAGAAAATCACCAAGGCAACAGACAATCTGGAGCATTATGCCACGATGATTGTGGAACGGCAGAAGGGCGAGGTGCATACCGTTAGAGGCGTGACACCATGGACGTTTTCACATGTCATTGGGGCCTACTTCAACGCGAGGATGATCAGCGACAAGAAATTCACCGTCGATAATGACCTGTGCATCCATTGCGGCCGATGTCAGAAAGCGTGTCCAACGGGTGATATTCTTATGAACAACGGTCTGCCCACATGGCAGCATGATGGTTCGTGTACCAACTGCCTGGCTTGCTACCACCATTGTCCGCAGCACGCCATCAACTACGGCAAGATTACTTTACAGCGCGGCCAGTACTACTTTGGACACGAATGACGCGGATGCCTGTGAACGAAGGATGCTTGGACAGATAGGCCGAGAGCGTCAGCGGGTCTTCTATCACCTTCTTCTTCATCGACGAGGCATGCAGCATGTGCAAGCCATCATTGTGCCAAACGGCCACACCCACATGGGCAATGTCAAGACCTTCTTTCGTACAGGTAATGGCGAGGATGTCGCCGTCGTGTACCAAATTTCGCAAGGCAGCGGTGTTCTTGATTTCACGTTTGGGAATATAGCGGTGCTGCTGACCGGTCAGGTGATGTTCCTGCTCAGCAATCACAGGAACGAACTCAGGATGATTCTTCATGGCTTTGTATTGATCAGAATGTTTCGACATGTAACTGACCGATACCTTCTGTACCGCCGTGAACGGAGCAGCATTGGAAACCACCTCGCTGGCCAACCCCATATCCACTTTGTCGTTGATCCAATCAGTAAAATAATGCAGACGGGAAGTATAGCCGTCAAGATGCCCTTGACGATAACGCAATTGTGTCAGCCAATACCGAAAGTCGGCAAAAGATTGCTGACCGGCATGAACACAAAGGGTCAGAGCAGCAGCATTCTCTACCAAAGTCGTACAATCCAGTTCGCGCAAATTGACAACCAGTTGTTCCGTGTCGTTCACCTCAAGTGTATGGCCCACATAAGGTTTGCCCTTCAACAAGCGGGCAAAATAGAGCGGAGAGGCATCGGCGGGGGCCTGCTGTAGCAGTCGGCACACAGTCGTGCTGTCAGAGGGCTGGCTGACAGCATCGCCGAGTGCGAGGAACGCCAGCAGGAATATGAGGCATAGTCTTTTCATTTTTTCTTCTTGTATTTGCTTTTCAATCCGAAGTAGCACCCTGCGTAGATGTTCATCGAGCCAAAGGTGTTGTTGGACGAGAATCGCGATTTGTGGTAATTATAGGTATGTATGATGACGTTGCCGCCAGCAAACCATTTGCCTGTGTTATAGACAAGTCCGAAACGGCCTATACCATCGATGTTAATGTTCTTGAAACTGAAGCCCTTGCGCTCATCGCCCACCACATCGCCCACACTTCGCTTATAGGCTACTGCAGCCTGAAGACAGGCACCGAAGAGCCAATTCTTGGCAAACACCCAGTTGTAGCCATAGCCGGCGGAGAGATTGAGGTCGTAGAAATTGACGTTGCGGAACATCAGCCCGCTGTCTAATTGTACCTTCTGTTTGCCCAACCGTTCGTCGATAAGAGTCTGTAGCGCCTCATGGTCCAGTTCGATGGAATTGCGCAAATAGCCTATGCCAGCCATCCATGACCCACAACTAATCTTTTGCTGCGTACTTTGTGCAAAAGCGGCTGGATATGAGAATCTTCCGTGGTTGAATATATAGTAAAGGTTGATACCTGTAATACCCGCATGAAGACCGTCAAACGGCACATCGTCGAGAGCCGATGCGTCCACATTCGCCCCCAGGTTGGCATCCACGAGATTGTAGTCGCTACCCGTTCGGCGATAGAAGATGTCGATACCTATCTGCGAACTGTAGATACTCACGTCGAACTCCTGTTTCAACCCCTTCAGGCTGATGTTGCCCAATTCGAAGGTGTAGCCAGCAAAGAACCATTTCCATCCGAAATAAGGTCCGAAGCGCATCTTACGGTCAGGCGCGAAGGCAATCTTATGTCCTTCAAAACCACTCAGTGAATAGCGGTCGTAAGTGTGAGTACCCTGAAACATCACCGTAAACACATAGTGCTGCGGCTCAATATAGTCTTCGTTCAGACGGTCGAATCCACGAACGACTTCCCGCAGTTTACTGATTTCGCTGGATGGTTGTTGATGTAGCGTATCGGGTGGCACAATACTGTCGGCCTGTTCCTGAGCACGCACATGAAGTGTACACAAGAGGAAGCACAATGCCACATACCATCTGCTCATAGCCTAATACTTTCCAAGGATTCTGTCCAGCACCCAGTTGACTGGCGTTGCCGACACACTGGTACATTCACACACGGCTACACCTTGCAGATGCTCACACACATTGCGAATAAGCGGATACTGCACGTATTTGGGATTGGGCACATTGAAATGCTGGGTACCTTCGCTGGTATGGAGTGCGATGGGCTCATAATTAAAGACGGAGAAACTGAGCGACCCCAGTTGGCCAATCAACAGGATACGGTCTTCCCTTGCCGACTCATGGCCAACAAAGCACCACGACCCCGAGCCAGGCAGCCCGTTCTCAAACTGGAAGACAGCACTCACAGAGTCTTCTGCAGAATAGAGTTTGCCACGATTGGCACAGATGCCTCGAGCCTCGACAATAACTCCGAACATATCTTGCAGCAAGTCCAACTGATGAGGGGCCAAATCATAAAAATAGCCTCCACCGGCTATCTCCGGTTGCAAGCGCCAGGGCAGGTTCTCAGGATGAGCATAGTCCAGTTCGCGAGGGGGCCATGAGAAACGTATCTGCACATTGATGACCTTGCCGATAATGCCCTGGTTGACAATCTCCTTTACACGTTGGAAATAAGGTAGGTAGCGACGGTAGTAGGCCACGAAACAGGGCACGCCTGTCTGTTCGGATATGCGGTTGATGCGGGCACAGTCCTCATAGTTTGAAGCCAGCGGCTTCTCCACATACACCGGTTTGCCAGCCTTCATCGCCATGATGGCAAAGGTGACATGACTCGATGGCGGCGTGGCCACATAGACGGCATTCACGTCGGGGTCGTCGATGAGTTCCTGGGCATCGGTGTACCATTTGGGAATGCCGTAACGCTCAGCATAGCGGCGCGCCTTCTGCTCAGTACGGCTCATCACGGCGACAACAGAGGAATTCTCCACCTCAGCAAATGCTGGTCCGCTCTTCAGTTCGCACACCTCACCACATCCCACGAAGCCCCATTTGAGTATCTTCATCTCTCGTTCGGTTAAATTTTGTGCAAAGGTACAAATTAATTCATAATTCATAATTCATAATTCATAATTATTTTCTATCTTTGCACAAATTTTTGAAGAACAACATGGAAAAGACAGAAGAACTGCTGCTACAGAAGACTCGCAGCATACCGGCCGTCATCAGAGACGGTTATCGACTTTATACAGGGAACTTCAAGCGCCTCTTCCGCGCTTCGTGGATTGTGGCTCTGATTTATGCGCTATGCTTTGCCATGATGATGAGTACGTTGATTAACGATATGCTGGGCATCATCGTACTGACCACATCATACGGTTTGCAGACCATGACCGACACGGAATTCACCACCGAGTTTGTCAAGACCGGAGTGTCCGTGCTGCTGTTCACCGTGGCCATGCTGGCTCTGGCCTCCTATGCCTTTGGTGCCTGCGCCGAACATCGGCAGTCGGGACAGATCAACCGTACGGCACATTGGTGGGGCACTTTCCACTTAAAACCTTTCCTGCGATTGCTGATAGTCAGCCTTTGGCTGACGCTGATCATGCTGGTTGTTGAAGCAGCATTTGCTGCTATCATCTATGGTGTAGTCCATGCAGGCATCGTGGATAGTCTGTGGAAATCGTTGGCCACCATCGCCCTGCTGATCATACTGGTTTGCGTGGCAGGCGCGTTCCTCCTGCCCCTAGCCTATCCTGCTGTCAGGTATGTGGTCAGCGGCACCCCCTCATGGAAGATGCCGTTCAAGGGCTATGGCGTAGGACTTCGTCATTGGAGTCTTCTCTTCGTCACCATGCTGGTCTCTTCCATTGTCACAGGCCTGCTCACGTTCATCTGTGAACTGCCTGCCTTCGTCATTGGAACAGCCAATGCCAAAGCCTATGCTGGCTCGGCTATGGGCGACCCTCTGGGGTTGCCAGAGAATATGGCGTTGATGGCCTTCTTGGCTTTCTTCATTGCCGGTTTTGTACAAGCATACGTACATCTATATTCTATCTTCCCGCTTTATTATGCCTACGGCAGCATAGAACAGCAGGAACAGGAACTCTTATAACTATTTGCACACAATGAAAAGAATCCTCTTTATCGATCGCGACGGCACACTCGTTGAAGAACCCCACGACGAACAAGTTGACTCACTGGATAAGATCCGCTTTAAGCCTGGCGTATTCCGCTGGCTGGGCTTCTTGCGCGAAAAAACCGACTTCCGCTTCGTGATGGTCAGCAATCAGGACGGCCTGGGCACTGACGCTTTCCCCGAGGACACCTTCTGGCCAGCCCATAACTTCATACTCGGGGCACTCAAGGGCGAAGGCATCGAGTTCGACGACATACTCATCGACCCTCATTTCCCTGAAGACAACGCGCCGACCCGTAAGCCACAGACAGGACTGGTGAAGAAATACATGGACGATCCCGAGTACGACATCGCCAACAGTTATGTTATCGGCGACCGTGAGACAGATGCGCTATTTGCACAAAACATCGGTTGCAAGGCACTCATACTGAGCGGTACGACAGGATGGAAACAGGTGGCAGAACAGATATTCGATGGCGAGCGTACTGCCGAGGTGACACGCACCACCAAGGAAACTGACATCCATGTTCGCCTGACGCTTGACGGCAATGGTCAGGCCGATATAAAGACAGGACTGGGATTCTTCGACCACATGCTCGAACAGATAGCCCGCCACGGACAGATGGACCTGACCATATACTGCAAGGGTGACCTCCACGTGGACGAGCATCACACCATCGAAGACACGGCCCTCGCCCTGGGCGACTGTCTGCGTCGTGCACTTGGCACGAAACGCGGCATCGAGCGCTATGGCTTCTCATTGCCTATGGACGACTGTCACGCACATGTCTGTCTGGATTTCGGTGGTCGTCCCTGGCTGGTGTGGCAGACAGAGTTCCATCGTGAATACGTAGGCGACGTGCCTACAGAGATGTTCCACCACTTCTTCAAGAGCCTGAGCGATGCTGCCCAAATGAACCTCTACATCCAGGCAGAAGGTGAGAACGAGCACCATAAGGCCGAAGCCATCTTCAAGGCATTGGCACGTGCTCTGCGTGCCGCAGTCCGTCGCGACATCGACCATTATCAACTGCCTTCTACAAAGGGAATGCTCTGATGGCTTATTCTTCCATCAGTTTACGATAACGCGTGCGCTTGGGCTCTTCCAGACCCAGGCGCATGGCTTTATTGGCCTCGTAGTCTGAGTAGTTACCCTCGAAATAGAACACTTTGCCGTCGCCCTCGTATGCCAGTATGTGCGTACAGATGCGATCCAGGAACCAGCGGTCGTGGCTGATGATGACAGCACAACCTGCAAAAGCCTCCAGACCTTCTTCCAAAGCACGCAACGTGTTGACGTCAATATCGTTGGTCGGCTCGTCAAGCAACAGCACGTTACCCTCTTGTTTCAAAGCGATGGCCAGATGCAGACGATTACGTTCACCGCCAGAGAGCACGCCACATTTCTTCTCCTGATCGGCACCGCTGAAGTTGAAACGTGAGAGATAGGCACGCACATTGACATCGCGTCCACCCATGCGGATGGTCTCGTTACCTTGACTGACAACCTGATAGACCGATTTGTCTGGGTCAATATCTTTGTGCTGCTGATCCACATAACTCAACTTGACGGTCTCACCCACTTCGAAGGAACCCTCGTCAGGAGTCTCCATACCCATGATAAGCCTGAAGAGTGTCGTCTTGCCTGCGCCGTTAGGACCAATGACGCCAACGATGCCGTTGGGAGGCAACGAGAAGTTGAGGTCTTTGAACAGGGGCTTTTCTGGATATGACTTTGCTACTTGCTTGGCCTCGATGACCTTGTTGCCAAGACGAGGTCCGTTGGGGATATAGATTTCCAGTTTCTCCTCCTTCTGCTTCTGCTCCTCGTTGAGCATGCGGTCATAGGAGTTCAGACGGGCCTTACCCTTAGCCTGACGGGCCTTGGGAGCCATACGCACCCACTCAAGTTCGCGCTCCAGAGTCTTACGGCGTTTGCTGGCGGTCTTTTCCTCAAGTGCCAGTCGCTGGCTCTTCTGCTCCAGCCACGACGAGTAGTTGCCTTTCCAGGGGATGCCCTCGCCACGGTCGAGTTCAAGAATCCACTCTGCCACATCATCCAGGAAATAGCGGTCGTGGGTGACGGCAATCACAGTTCCCTCATACTGCTGGAGGTGCTGTTCGAGCCAGTCGATTGACTCAGCGTCGAGGTGGTTGGTAGGCTCGTCGAGCAGGAGTACATCAGGCTTCTGAAGTAACAGACGGCAGAGGGCTACGCGACGGCGTTCACCACCACTCAGGTTCTTGACGCTCCAGTCGCCTGGAGGACAGTTGAGGGCTGCCATCGCACGATCCAACTTCGAGTCCATGTTCCAGGCATCAGTAGCATCGATGATGTCCTGCAATTCAGCCTGACGGGCCATCAATTTGTCCATCTTGTCAGGATCTTCATAATATTCGGGCAAACCGAATTTCACGTTGATCTCGTCATATTCGGCCAGCGCATCATACACATGCTGCACGCCCTCCATCACGTTCTCCTTGACGGTCTTCTCCTCATTGAGAGGTGGTTCCTGTGGCAGGTAGCCCACCGTGTAGCCTGGGCTCCACACCACCTGACCCTGATACTGCTGGTCAAGGCCTGCGATGATTTTCATCAGCGTCGACTTACCTGCACCGTTCAGACCGATGATGCCTATCTTGGCGCCATAGAAGAAACTGAGATAGATGTTCTTGAGTACTTGCTTCTGGTTCTGCTGGATGGTCTTGCTAACGCCAACCATCGAGAAAATAATTTTCTTATCGTCTACTGTTGCCATAAGATTGTCAAAAAGCCTCCGTTCATTTTGTCATAAAAAAGAGCGGAATACGGGACTCGAACCCGCGACCCTCGGCTTGGGAAGCCAATGCTCTACCAACTGAGCTAATTCCGCAGATGATGTCTTAAAAGAAAAGGGGACCTGACATCGCCCCCTACTCTACCATCTTCTCACCTGAGCCGACACCCGGACTCGAACCGGGGACCTACGCATTACGAATGCGTTGCTCTACCAACTGAGCCATGTCGGCAACCCCTTTTTGCTAACCTTTTTGCCTGTTAGCCGTTTTGCGGGTGCAAAGGTAGCATTTTTTTTCGTTACTGGCAAATTTTGAACCTACTTTTTTACGCCTACACTCATTTTTTAGTTAAAGTGACCTGTAGCGGCTCGCGTATGTTGCGAAGCGTCCAGTCGATTCGCTCCTGCCACTCGGCCTTGGTGCGTACATCAAACTTGGACCAGGCAGAGCCGAAATAATAGGTAAATGGCTCGCCAGCATAGTTGTCCAGCACACCTACGGCATGACGGACTCCCGACTGTTCCACAGTTTTGGTTTCTATCAAGCCGTTGGGAAAGAGGAGTCCTGTGAACAGCAGGCAATTGTTGACAGGTACATTGTCCGTAGGGTCGATATAGTGCAGATAATCCTTGCCCAGCACCAGGTCGTTCTTTGCTTCGGAATGCAGAACGATGCCTGGAGCAAGTTCCACGGGCATAGTGATACCGTCGTACCAAACGGTCATCTGACAGAAATTACTCCCCTTGTCAAGGGTGATGATGCGGTGCTCTGTGACTGAATCGCCGTTGACCACCGTGGTGCCATAATCCAGTTGGACGGACATGCGCAGGGGGCCAAGATCCAGCATCTGATAGTTTTGGAAACAATAAGGATAGACCAGGGCATCGTCCACCATCAAGGCGGGTGTGCCGCAACCCAGCGTAGCCCCAACTTGATAGAGGTCTGAGCCTCGTCCGTGGTCGTGATGATAGGAGTTGAGCCTGTAGAGCGAATCGCCACGCTGCCTGTTCTCACGGCGCAACTTCTCCACAGCCGGCATCATCACCACGTCCTCAATCCAGTAGCGCTGGTCGAGCACCAGTTCGGGAGTGTTCTTCGTCCATACATCGATGCCGTAACTCTTCTCGCCCGTCTTCTGCAAGGCAGGACCATAGACACGATAGGCACCACGGTCGTTCTCCCAGGCGAAGTCATCCTTGCGCTCAGGGAAGATGCGTCCGTAACAGACCGTCTTGTATGCCTTTGGCGTACCGCGGCGAATGGTGAATGTCTGAGTGCCTTGTGGACGCACGCCGGCCTCAATCAGCACTTTTCCGTCGTGGGTTAGTTGATATGGCACCTCCAGCCCAGCCACATCGCAAACGATGAACTGCCGTCCGCCTGTGATGCCGAGCCTTTCGAAAACACTATCTGCAGGCAGCGCTATGACCTGCTCGCGGTATTCGTCGGAGGTGTTCGTTATGTTTACTTTCATTGAATGACCGCTATCGGAACGGGATTCATAGCGCAGATGTTCGCAGGCAGCCAGCAGAAAGGCCCCAACCCCGAAGTTGGCCTGGGAATGGGCATCGACCGTCTTGGTTGGATCGGGCTTCTCACCGATAGGTTGCACATAGCCCACGCTCCCGTCCGTCTGAAGGGCCACGGTGGTGAGGTATGTCCAGGCTTTTTCTATCACAGGCTCATAAGTGCTGCGGTCTAGCAGACCATTGTTCACACCCCACAGCATGCCATAGGTGAAGAAGGCTGTGCCAGAGGTCTCTGGTCCTGGTGCGTCCTCCTCACAGAGCATCGACCGGCTCCAGTAGCCGCCTGGACGCTGCACGCGTGCCACGCCTTCGGCCAACTGACGGAAACGCTGTTCGAAGAAGGGGCGGTTCTTGTAGTCCTTAGGCATGTCGGCGAGCACTTTGGCCAGTCCTGCGAGCACCCATCCGTCGCCACGCGCCCAGAAACTCTTGCCGCCATTGCAGGCTGTCTTCACCTTAGGCCAGATGTACTTGGCATCACGATAATACAGTTGTTCCACGGAGTCGTACATCAAGGCATCTGACCATTGGAAATTGTCGCTCAGTTTGTCGAGATACTTCACATTACCTGTGGTCTTATAGAGTTTGGTGAACACAGGCATGACCATATAGAGGGCATCGGCCCACCACCAGAAGTCGTTCTCGGGCTGGCGCACCTCATAGTCCATCACCTCGAGTGCACGGGCAATCTTGTAGTCGTCGGGCTGCATCTCGTAGATGTCGAGATAGGTCTGGAAGCATATCTGCCAGTCGCCGAAGAGCACATAGTCATGCCCCTCGCCATAGTTCTTGTACTTCCACTTCGAGGCATCTTTTTCTTGTGCTCCCTGCCACAGGTTATGGCGGGCCCACGCGTCGCTGTAAGCCAGCCAGCGAGCCTGCCCAAGCAGTTTATAGGCTTCCATGTTACCCGTATGGTAGGCCGCCTCGTCCCAGAACGAACGCACCTTGGGTGAATGGTGCTGCTGCCAGTAGTCGTTCACCTTAGTGATTGTCTCAATAGTGGTGAGTGGCTTGGCCTTCACCTTTTTCCGCTTGGCATCGGCCGAACATACCAGCACAAGCGTAATCAACAGTAGGGTTAGTCTTTTCATGTTTATTTCTGAAGATGCTCATTGAAGAAGTTGACACATTGGCGGAACAAGTGGTTACGCGTGTTGCCACCTGCGATGCTGTGGTTTTTCTCAGGATAGACCAACTGGCGGAAGTCCTTGTCGGCATCGACGAGTGCCTTCACATACTCCGCCGTATTCTCGAAGTGTACATTATCGTCGGCCAATCCATGGACAAGCAACAGCGAGCCGTTGAGTTTCGAGACGCGGGCAATGGGATTCACCTCGTCATAGCCGCTGCTGTTCTCCTTGGGTGTGCGCATGAAACGCTCCGTATAGATGGTGTCATAATAGCGCCAGCAGGTGGGAGGCGCGATAGCGATGCCGCAACGGAAGACGGGACGTCCCTCCGACATCGACATCAGCGTGTTCCATCCACCATACGACCAGCCCCAGATGGCAATGCGGTCTTTGTCCACATACGCATTCTGTCCCAGCCAGATGGCAGCCTCTACCTGGTCGTGGGCCTCCAGTTCGCCCAGTCGCAGGTAGGTGCACTTCTCAAACTCGGCGCCACGTCCGCCCGTGCCGCGGTTATCCACACACGCACAGATATAGCCCTGCTGGGTGAGATACTGCTCGAGTATGGCACCCTGTCTGTTCATGCCTATGTCCCATGCATTCTTCACCTGCTGCGAGCCAGGGCCTCCATATTGGTACATGATGACGGGATATTTCTTCTGCGGGTCGAAATTCTTGGGCTTCACCATATAGCCGTGCAGGATGTTACCCTCTGTCGTCAGGACGGTGATCGTCTCCTTCTTGCCCATATCGTAGGCATTGTATTTCTCCAGAAGCGCCTTGTTGTCAAGGAGTGTCACAAGGGGCTTGCCCTGATTGTTGCAGAGTGTAAATTCAGGAGGCGTGTTCATGTCGCTCCACGACCAGATGAAGTTCTTGAAGTCCTTTGAGAAGACGGCCGACGACCAGCCTAACTTCTTCGTCAGGCATTTTGTCTCGCCGTTCTTATGGTTCACCCATACCATCTGGTCGGTGGGGGCACCGTTGAAGGCGGCGAAATAGATGTCGCCCGTAGGCTCGTCGTAGCCATACACCTCAGAGACCACCAGGGGGTGCTGGTTTGCAGGCATATCGACGCTACGCAGTAACTGTCCGTTGAACCCATAGAGGTAGATGTTGTTGTAGCCGCTGCGCTCGCTGGTGAGCAGGATGTTCTGGCTGGTCACCTTCACATTGGCAAAGACATTCTCGTTGATGTATTTGTCCACCTTGTCCTCAATGATCTGCTGACAGACGGTCGACATCGGGTTGGCGGTGAAGATGCGCAGACAGTCCTGATGGCGGTTCAGGGTGAAGACCAGAACCTTCGTGGGGTCGCTTGTGGCATGGATGCGAGGGATATAGCCGTCGGCATCGAGGGGCACCTCCACCTTGCGGGTCTGATGGCTCTTGATGTCGTAACTCATCACCTGCACCTGGGCGTTCTGTTCACCTGCTCGTGGATACTTATAGGTGTAGCCGCCCATAGGCAGTGTGTGTTGTGGCACGAGGGTCTCGTCGTAGCGCACCCATACAATCTGTTTCGAGTCGGCCGTAAAGACCATTGCCGAGTTGAACGAGAACTCCTCCTCGTTCACCCAGTCGGGTATGCCGTTGATCACCTGATTGCGAACGCCGTCCTTCGTCACCTGGCTCTCAGCATTATTGTAGAGCAACTTCACCAGGTAGATGTTGTTGTCACGAACGAAGGCCACCTGATTGCCGTCAGGGCTCCACACAGGAGTCTGCTGAGGACCGCCATCGCTCAGCGGTTCCATCTTGTTGTTGGCAATGCTATATATATAATAGGTGGAGGTGAACGAGTGGCGATAGACCGCCTTGGTGTTCGTCTGTATCAGCATCCGCTGTCCGTCAGGGCTCATGATATAGCCATCCACCCGATTCACTTTGGGGCCGCGTGCCGTCTTGCTGTCGAAGAGCACTCCGGTCTGCTTGCCGGTTTTAAACGAGTATTTCACTATCTGGCTGCCATCGGCACTAATCTGAGCATACGACTCGCCATCGGCCAGTGCCTTCACAGCCGAGATAGTCTCTGCACGGAAAGCACTACCAGTTGCTTCTTTCAAACTAAGTTGCTGGCCTGCCAGCACGGGAGCAGCCGCAAAAAGGGCCACAATCAATTGCGTTATCTTTTTCATACGTGTGCAAAGATACACAAAAACGAGTGAAATGCAAAAGAAAAAAGCATTTTTCTTTTCATATCGAGTGCATTGTATCTTCGGCGAAGCCAAAATTACGAAAAGTCGAGAGCAATTCCCCTACCGCTCTGCATGATAGTCGGCGAAGACGGGCAGGGCGAGCAACTCCTCGATGTTGGTGTCACGATGTGACTTCATGTAGTCTTCTACCAATTGCACCTCCTCACGCTGGAAGACGGGCGTTTCTGTCACCTGATTGACAACCCACTGGATGCGCCCCACGTAGTTGCGACGGGCGTTGTGCAGGGCCAGCGAGTCGGTTGTCTCACTCTGATCTTCAGACATGGGATAGCGGCTGAGGAGATAGAACCCCAGGCAGTCGGGCACAATATACTGACGGGTCATCATCATGCGCTGCTCGTCGGTATAGCCATATTTCAGGTAGGCAGGATAGTCCTCGCCCAGATACTTGTCGAGCGATATGCCCAGCATGCCGTCGCCTACGACGATGCTCTGGTCGAGCGACCCTATCTGCGTATAGACGCGCGGTATCTCTACTGAGGGCAGCAGGCGCTGCAAGCGGAAGAAGGCCTTCGTCAGTTGCTCACTCAGGTCGTCCACCTCATGGTACTGCTTCTCCACGTCCCCCATCAGCGTCTGCAGGGTGCTGTCCTGAAAGAATAGCAGGAAGCGCGTGTTGATGTCCGGCTCGTCCACCCGTCCCAACCGCAGCACGTCTTCTATCAGGGCTCGTGTCTCCGAGGGATAGCCGGTCTTCATCTGCTGAAGGGCAGCAAAGTCGCCCGTTGTCAGATAGAGCATCTCCACCTGGTCGAAGCGTTCAATGACGATGGTTTCGTCCTCTCCTGCATCGCCGTTGGGGCGCAGTTGCCACTGACAACCTATGCAGGCTATCAGGCATACAAACGACAGGAAAAACCATCTCTTCATGATGAATCTTGAACCCATGTGTGTTAAATAACGCTACAAAAGTACAAAAAATAGTTCAATTAACCAAATTTTAACCTAAAATTTTTAAACTTTTCTCTCGCTTTCCTTCATTTTCACTACTTTTGTGGGAAAAACCAGACTCTTATGAAACTAATTTGCCTCATGATCACCCTGCTGGCCACCATCGCCGCCAGCGCACAACAGTCGTTTACCGTCAGCGTGAAGAATCCCATGAAGACCGCTCGTGCTGACCAGCCCGTCGTCATCTCCCTGAAGCCATACGGCGAGGTGCGCTCTGCCCTCGTCACCAGCGACGGCCAGGAGATTCCCTGCCAACTGGATGACCTCGACCTCGACGAGCAGTTCGACGAACTCTGTTTCCTGGTCGACCTGAAGGGCAAGGAGCGCAGGACCTACCGTGTGACGCTCTATGCCGAGGGTGAGCCACGTCCCTACCCTGCCCGCGTCTATGCCGAGATGCTGATGCGCAA